>Ga0172375_10005685_pt1 | contig 17851 bp, 18 predicted proteins | sample LakKiv1m_FD_114537 | JGI IMG/M metagenome (GOLD analysis project Ga0172375, IMG submission 114537) | Freshwater microbial communities from Kabuno Bay, South-Kivu, Congo - kab_092012_11.1m | ecosystem: Environmental > Aquatic > Freshwater > Lake | place: Democratic Republic of the Congo...
AGGCATGATAGTCCATCCTTACAGCAAAGAGACAGTAAAAATGTTTCTTGATGATGCTTTGAAGGCAGGAGGTAAATCGTGACGGAATTAATTAAGAAAAGAGCTATTTTAAAGTCAAAATTGCGAAATAGAAAACGGGTATTTGGAGCATGGACTTCTTTATCACACCCTTCTATAACAGAGATTTTTACAAGGACAGGTGTGGATTTTATAGGAATAGATATAGAGCATAGCACAATCAGCCAGGAACAGTCCCAGCGTATTATCGCTGCATGTCAGGGAAATGAGACCTTGTGTCTGCCTCGCATTGCTTCGCATAACATGGAAATGATAAAGCGGCTTCTGGATTCAGGCGCGGATGGCATTATAGCCCCCACGGTATCAACAACAGACGAAGTGGAAAAATTAATTAGTTGGTGTAAATATTCTACTAAAGGGCAAAGAGGTTTTGGTATTGGCCGCGCGCAGGGATATGGTTTTGATTTTGAAAAATATACAAGCGAGTGGAACAAAACAAGTTCTTTGATAGTCCAGATAGAATCTATCAAAGGCGTAGAGAATATAGATAAGATTTTAGATTATGAAGACATAGATGGTGCTATGATAGGGCCGTATGATATATCAGGATCTTTAGGCATTCCAGGGCAATTAGATCACCCTAAGGTGTTGGAAGCCAGCAAGGTAGTTATAGCTTCCTGCGCTAAATATTCAAAAGCCTGTGGTACTCAGATAATAGATCCGAATAGAGACAATATAGAGACAGCATTTTCTAATGGCTATACCTTCATAATTTTATCTTCGGATGTTTTTTTACTGTGGAAGTGGAGCGAGAAGATGCAGAATATTATTAGTCAATTTAAATAATACAATAAAGTGAAGATAAAGGTTGTTATATTAGATTTTGACGGGGTTATAGTTGAGTCTGTAGGTATAAAAGATAGGGCATTTCGAGAACTTTTTAAAGATTATCCGGCTTATTTGAAGAAAATTATGGAATACCATTTGTCTCATAATGCTATTGTGCGTTTCGAGAAATTTAGGTATATTATGGAAAATATTATCGGGGTAGAATATAATAAAAAGATAGAAAGAAAGTTAAGCATTAAATTTTCAGAGCTTGTGTTTAATGCAATAGTTGGTTGTTCTTATGTTAGAGGCGCAAAGAATTTCCTTAATTATTTTTATGGTAAAGTACCTATTTATTTAGCCTCCGTATCTCCTGCTGATGAACTTGATAGAATAGTTAAGGCAAGGCGTCTGAAAAAATATTTTAAAAAAATTTATGCTGTGCCATGGGTTAAAACAGATGTTATTAAAGATATTATGATAAAGGAAGATGTAAAAAATAAAGAGATAATATTTATAGGAGATAGTTTTGAGGATTACCAGTCTGCGCAAAAAATGAAGATATCTTTTATAGGCAGAGATAGCAACAAGTCATTTAATGGAGTTAAAATACCAATTTATAAGGACCTTTTTGAAATAAAAGAGGCGCTTATGAGCAAAGTCTGAAAAATAGCAACACGAGAGGCGTATTTAAGATGGCTGATTATATAGCTAAACTTTTTTCTTTAGAAGGTAAAGTAGCTGCAGTTATTGGCGCAGGAGGTTATCTTTGTAGTGAGATGGCTTATGCATTAGCCCTCTCAGGCGCAACAGTCGCGGTTTTAGATAAGAACGCAGAAAGCATAAAGAAGGTTTCTCAAAATATAAAAGATGGAGGAGGGGATGTCTTAGATATATTGCTAGATGTGAGTGACAAAAAGAACCATGAACTCGCAGTTGAAAAGATATTAGATGTTTTTGGACATGTCGATATTCTTATCAATGGCGCTGGCATAAATGCGCCTACCTCGTTTTTGGATATTTCGTTAAAAGAGTGGCATGATATTTTAGAAGTTCATTTAACCGGCACTTTTCTGGCGTGTCAGGTTTTTGGAAAATATATGGTTAAGAACGAAAAAGGTTCTATAATAAATATTTCTTCCGCTTCAGCTAACCCGCCTCTTTCAAAAGCTTTTACTTATTCAGTTGCCAAGGCAGGCATTAAAAATCTAACCCAAAATTTAGCAAGAGAATGGGCTCCTTATAATGTGCGGGTAAATGCTTTGCGGCCAGGTTTTTTTCCTACAGAATGGAGCAAGAAAAATTTTATTACTCCTGAAAGAGAAAGGGCTATTTTGGGCCACACTCCTATGAAAAGATATGGTAAACCCTTAGAGCTGGTTAGCGCCGTTATATGGCTTTCTTCTGATTCAGCGAGTTTTGTTACAGGAGCGGAAATACCAGTAGATGGCGGGTTTTCCGCTATGACAATATGAAGGGAAAACAATGGTAAAATATAACAAAAGCACAGTTATTGTAACAGGGGGAACAAAAGGCATTGGCGCGGCAATATCTCGTAGATATTATGAGGATGGTTCATATGTAGTTATAGGAGCTAGAGATGATAATGGGATTGCAAGAGAGCTGGGAGAAAGGGCAAAATTTTTTAAAATAGATGTTAGAAACAAGGTAGATCATGTTAATTTAACGCGCAGGGCTTTGGATTGGACAGGGCGCATAGACGTATATATTAACTGCGCAGGTTTTTCTGAATGGAAGCGGGTAGAAAAGGTTGACGAGAATTTTTTGAATAAAATGATAGATACAAACTTAAAAGGAACATTTTTTGGATGCCAGGCTGCTGCCTCTGGCATGAAAAAAGAAGGGTGTATAATAAATATTTCAAGTCTAGCTGGCAAGCGTGGCAGTGCTAACAATTCTGCTTATTGCGCTACTAAATTTGCTGTAAATGGTATTACTCAAGCCTTAGCGAAAGAGTTGGGTTCAAGAGGTATTAGAGTAAATGCTGTGTGCCCTGTTTATGTTGAAACAGATGGTGTATTAAAGGCATTAAATGATAAGGATTCGCCTGCCAAAGGTAAAGATGTGTCAAAGTATTTAAAAAATTTTGTTTTGGAATCTTCAGCATTAGGCCATTTACCTGACGCGGAAGATGTAGCTGAGCTGTGTATTTTTTTGTCGTCGCCAAAAGCAAAGGCTATTACCGGCCAATGCATTAATGTTGATTGCGGGGTTTTACCGCAGTAAATAGGATTTTGATTAAACTATGGGTAGAAAAAAGACAGTAGCTATTATTCCTGCGCGAATGGCAGCCAGCAGGTTTCCAGGGAAGCCATTAAAGAAAATATTAGAGCTTCCTCTTATTGAGCATGTCAGAAGAAGAGTTCTATTATGTGATGTAGTTAGTGAAGTCTATGTTGCTACTTGCGATAAAGAGATCAGGGATGTTGTTGAATCATGCGGAGGTAAGGTGATAATGACTTCTGCAAGTCACGAAAGGTGTACAGATAGGATTGAAGAAGCTTCTGCTATGTTGGATGCTGATATTATTGTAAATGTTCAGGGAGATGAGCCGCTTATATTACCTGATATGATTAAAGATTTAATAAAGCCTTTTTATGAAAGAGATGATATTATGGCGGCTTGTTTGATATATCCAATATTACAATTAGAAGATCTAGATGATTTAAATACAGTGAAGGCAGTTCTTGGACAGGATAATTTTGTTTTGTATTTTTCAAGGTCGGCTATTCCTAATTTTAAAAGAGGGGAAAAGCCGTGTCTTTTTGAACAATCCGGTGTTATGGCATATGAAAAAAAGTTTTTGCATAAATATTCAAAACTTTCTCAAACTCCTTTAGAGCAAGCAGAATCAGTGGATATGTTGAGAATTTTAGAACACGGATATAAAATCTACGGTGTAATAACAGACAATATTACGATAGAAGTAGACATCCCGGAACATATTGCGAAAGTTGAAAATGCTATTATGACAGATAAAACACAAAAAGCGTTTTATGAAAAAATACTGGCCATATGATACCGAATATATTTGTAGCATTATCAACCTTTTCCGAATTTGATGAAAAACCACTCAATCTCCTTCAGCAAGCAGGATTCAAATATTCATTAAACCTTCTTGGCAGGCGTTTAATCCCGGAAGAAATTATAAAAATGGCAAAGGATGCAGATGGCATTATTGCAGGCGTAGAACCTTATAATGAATCAGTATTAAAGAATTTGTCTAAGCTGAAATGTATCAGCCGATGTGGCGTAGGAATTGATAATATAGACCTTAAAAAAGCTGAAAAAATGGGAATTATAATTAAAAATACTCCTGATGCTGTTATTCTGCCTGTGGTTGAATTAACCATAGCTATGATTTTTGATTTACTTCGCAAGCTTTCCTATCATACCTATTTAATGAGATCTCGGAAATGGCATAAAGAAGCTGGAAATTTGCTTTCAGGTAAAAAGGCAGGCGTTTTGGGCTTAGGCAGGATAGGGAAAAAGGTAGCCGAGACACTGGTAAAGCTTGGGGTTGAGGTATATGGAACTGATTCAACCATAGATGAGATATGGGCGAAGAAAAATAATATAAAGATTGTTTCACTCGAATTTTTATTAAAAAATATCGATATTCTTACCATTCATATTTCAATAGTAGAAAATAATAAATTCATTCTTGGAGACAAAGAGATTAAAAGTATGAAAAAAGGCGCTTTATTGGTTAATACATCAAGGGGCAAGGTAATTGATGAAGATGCGCTTTATAATGCATTAAATTCAAATCAATTAGGAGGAGCGGCTCTGGACGTGTATAGCAAAGAGCCGTATGATGGACCTCTATGTGATCTAGATAATGTTGTATTGACGCCACACATAGCTACTTTAACAAAGGAATCAAGAGTTCAAATGGAGCTTGAGGCAATTCAAAATATAATCAATTTCTTTAACATTGGAAAATAACAAGTAAATATAAGGAAGATCATGTTCGCCTGTCCGGTTTGCCATGCTTATTTACATGAAAATTCAAAGCAAATACCCTATCCTTCTGATAATGGGGAAAATAAAAAAAATATTTCATTTTTAAACATTATTTTTTGTAACAATTGTGGATTAGGTATAGCTTTTCCGGAAATTTCGAAAGATAAACTTACGGAATTTTATAACGATGGAAGTTTCGGTAAGCGCATGAGTATGAAAAACCTTTCATTCAAGTCATTTCCAGGCTATTTTGCATTGGCAAAATCTCGCTGGAATGATATTGAACAATTAGTAACAGATTGTAAAAATAAGAACCATATGAAGATATTAGATATTGGAGCAGGTTATGGATGTATAGGGCTCATAGCTAATAAAAGTAAATCTATAGGATTAGATTTATACACTTGCGTAGAGCCAGATTTAATAATGAATCAATATCTAAGAAATAATTTAAAAACATTGTTAAATTCACAGAAAATTGAAATAGTAGATTCAATTAATAAAATATCGAAACAATATGATGTAGTAATTTTGTCGCATGTATTAGAACATGTAACCGATCCGTTATCAATGCTTAAATCTGCCGTATCATTATTAGTACCCAACGGGATTTTATTATTGGATGTCCCTAACAGAGATTATCTTTTTAAAAAAGATGTTTTTCCGCATGTCTTATTTTTTTCTTTAGAAACTATAAAATATATATTTTTTAATGAAAGACTAATAGAAGTGGTCTTGATGGAAGGCAGGGGTTCAAATGTTTTTATCTTGTCCCAAAATAAAAGAGCGCCCTTAGGGCCAAGATTAATTATTAAATTAGTACAAATATTCTATAGATTTATATCAGGTAGATTTTTAGTTTTATTTTTTACATGGTATTTTGGTGCAAACCAAGTCAACCCTGATGGCTCATGGATTCGCGTTTTATGCAGAAAGAAGGTATCTTATGAGGCTATTTAAAAGTATAATAAACGAATTAAAAGCATATGGGGGTTTTTTAATAATATGGTTTCCTGGGGCATTAGGATATCGCTTGCGGCATTTTGTATATAAAAATCAATTCAAGACATGTGGCATAAAAATTAGCATTTCTCCCGGTTCAGTTTTTAAAGGGCTTAAAAATATTAACTTAGGTGATAATGTAATTTTTGGGCCTTTAAATCAAATTTATGCTGAAGGAGGGACAATTAAAATAGGTGATTATGTTGCTTTTAATTCTAATGTTATGGTTAATGCTGATATTAGAGGTGAGATAATTATTGAAAAAAATGTAATTATAGGGCCGAATGTTGTAGTGCGTTCTAGTAATCATAAATATGATAATATAGAAGTTCCCATAAGGGGTCAAGGCCATAATGCTGGTAAGATTATTATTAGAGAAAATTCATGGATAGGTTCAAATGCGGTCATACTGCCAGATGTTATTATTGGAAAAGGCGCTATTGTCGGGGCAGGGGCAGTAGTTACCAAAGATGTTCCTGATTTTGAAATAGTAGGCGGTGTTCCTGCAAAGAAGATTGGTTCGAGGCTTAAATTAAATGAAAAATATTAACAGAGAACACCTTTGGAAGATCAGGTCAGCTAATTATGATAAGTTATTTTGGGTTAACGATCTTTCTTATATAGATATAATTACCAAGTTAGCCATGTTAAAAAAGGATGATATTGTGTTGGATGTTGGCTGTGGTACAGGTGTAGTAACAAATATAGTAAAACCTTTAGTTAAACATGTAGTTGGCATTGATATCTCTGATGCAATGCTGGAAAAAGGAAAGTGGAATGGAATATCTATTGTAAAATGGGATATTTCAGAGGTTTTGTTCGCAACTAATATATTTGACAAAATATTAGCAAGGATGGTTTTTCATCATATACGCGATAATTTGGATAATGTTTTATCAAATTGTTATAACTTACTTAAAAATGAAGGATTAATAGTTATTGCAGAGGGTGTCCCCCCAACAGATGATGATGAAATAGTGAATTGGTATACAGAGATGTTTAAATTTAAAGAAGAGCGCCGGACATTTAGGTCGAATGAGATAGCACAGTATCTAAAAAAAAATGGTTTTTTAGATATAAAACAGTTAGTGTATGTTATGAAAAAATTTAGTGTAAAAAATTGGCTAAAAAATTCAGGTATAAGTAAGGGAAATCAGAATAAAATTATGGAGATGCATCTTAAAGCACCTCAGGAAGTCAAAGATGCTTATGATATGAGAATTGTAAAAGATGATTGTTTGATTAGAACCAAAAATATTGTAATTGTGGGGAAGAAGAAAATGCCAAGATCATGTAAAAGTTAGGTATACGCTTGAATAAAAGAATCAAAATCATTTTTTTTGCATATTCTGCAACAGTATTAGGACGATACTGGGAATATTTGAATGATAAAGCTGATTGTTGGTGGCTTGTTTCTAATCCATATGTCTGTGATGAATTGAAAAAAAATGCTCGGCAAAAAATTCTTTTTAAAAAATTGTTTTTTTTGCCAAGTTTCGCAATAATCATTCTTTATAAGCTTTCAATAAAATTTAAGCTCATAGATAAAATTCGAAAAGTCATATTTAATAAAATAAAACCTGATATTTGCATAAGCGATACGTCTTTGCAGCTGATAAGACTTGATCTAAGTGCAATGAAGGTGTTAGTTTTTCATTCAGTGCCTTACAAAAGATATTTTTTAATGCCCCAAAATTTAAAATATGATTTAATACTTCTTCCAAGCGAATATCATAAGAAAAGAATACAAGAGTGTTTTAATATTAAAGATGATGATAAGCTAAAGGTAGTAGGATGGCCAGGAAGCGATATTTTTATTAATAAAGAAGTTGATACAAAAGTCAGGGATGAATTTATAAAAAAGATAGGCCTAAACACAGCGTTAAAAACTATTATGTATGCACCTACATATAATGCCTATTATAAAAGAGGATTATTTCCTGCATCATTTGGTACTTATGGCAAAGCTTTAGAAATATTTTGTAGAGAGTGCATGAAATTGAATGTAAATCTGATAATAAAATTACATCCAACTATGTCTTCTTTTATAACTAATAAGGAACTCAGGGCTATTGCTGAAAGATACAATGCATATTGGGTTAATAAGGTTGACAAAGATTGCATAGATAGTAGCGTTAAAGATTTTTTATTGGCTACGGATGTGTTGATTAGCGATATTTCAGGAATCATTACAAGCTTTATGATTTTAGATAGGCCTATTGTCTATATTGAGCCTGATAATGAAGATTTTAATTGGAAAGATGCTGATTTACCTAAGGAATTTCGTGTAGGCAAAATAGTTACCTCAATGCAAAAATTAATAGATAGCATTAAAAAATCCTTAGATAGCCCTGATGAGGATAAAATAAAAAGGCAAGAGGTATTAAGAGAAATATTTTATAAATTAGATGGTAAATCTTCAGAGCGCGCTGCGCAGACAATTTTGGAATATTATAAAAATTTTAAATTAAAGAAAGGGATAGATATTGGAAAGCAATAAGGTTTCGGTAATAATGGCTGTTTATAATGGCGAGAATTACGTACGGGATTCCATAGAAAGTATCCTGAATCAAACCTATAAGGATTTCGAATTTATTATAGTCAATGACTTTAGCATAGACAATACCATCGATATAATCAAATCATATAATGATAAGAGAATCAAAGTTATTAACAATGAAAAGAATTTAGGCCAGACTCGTTCGCTTAACGTGGGTCTAAAGTCAGCCACAGGTGAATATATAGCAAGAATAGATGCGGATGATTTTTCTTATCCAGTTAGAATAGAAAGGCAAATGGATTTTCTTATGCGCAATCCCGAATTTGATTTAATAGGAACTTCAGGGCATATTCTTGATAAATCTGGAAAAAAACGCGGCACTTCATTGGCTCCTACTAGCCAGGAAGAAATATTTTTCAGGATGTTTTTTGATAACCCTGTTATTCATATAAGTGTTTTAGCCAAAAGAGACAGACTCTTAAAGTTAGAAGGATATGATGAATCTTTTACCATAGCGCAGGATTATGATCTATGGTCAAGATTTTTGATAAATGGATTTAAGATAGGTAATTTGAAAGATATATTAGTATCTTACAGAATACACAGTGGTACTGTTTCTAAAAAAGATGGGTGCGATAAAGGTATTACAGAGACATCAGAGATTCTTTATCGTAACATATGTTCATTTACTAATCTTAATATAGGGCGAGAAAAAGCATCCCTGTTGAGGAAGATATGTATTGTTCCTGTACCTGGGGAATTAAGTTATAAGGATTACGAAGTTTTGCTTAATCTGTTTTCAGAGATTTTCGTAAACCTGAAGCCTCAGTTCAAAATTAAATTAGATCAAAGGTTAATAAAATCAACCATTGGAAAATTTCAGCATAATATAGGGATGGCCATGTTAAGAAAGGGCAATTTGCGCGAGGCCAGAAGAATGTTTATGCAGTCAATAAATAATGGATATTCAAGCGTGTTACCTCATGCAGGGTATTTTTTAACATTTTTTAATTTGACTCTTCAAAAAAAGATATTAGATGTTAGAAAAAGATATATAATGGCTAGGTAGATCTTGTAGATGAATAAGATAAAGATTCTTTTTGTGCATCAAAATTTGGATATCGGAGGAGCTGAGGTTCTCAGAAAACACGTCCTGTCGTATTTAAATAAAGAAAGATACGAAGCAGATGTGTGTTGTATTGAAAGAAGAGGCAGAATAGGAGAAGAAATAGAAACATTAGGATGCAGGGTTATAGTTTTAGACAGAAAAATAAATATTTTCAACAGCCCATTTATTTTATGGAAACTATATAGATTAATAAAAAAGAATAAATATGATGTAATTCAATCATCTTTATTCTATGCTAATTTTTTTGGAAGAGTAGCTGGTATTCTGGCAAGAACTCCATTACTTATAATTGAAGAACATGGTATTTTTAAATGGAAGAATAAGTACTCTTTTTTTATTTGGATTGATAAGTTTCTTGCAAGGTTTACCTATAGGATAATATGTTGTTCAGAAAGCGTTAGAGATTTTACCGCTAATCAAGAAGGAATATCGAATGGCAAGTTTCTTGTATTAAGAAATTGTTTAAATTTTAATTCTTTAGATATACCAGAAACTAAGGATGAAATAAGAAATAGGCATTTCCTAAGGCAGGATGAAACAATAATTGGTATTGTAGGTGTGATAAAAAAAGAAAAAGGACATTTGTATTTGATTGATGCATTGAATATTTTGAGTAAAAAGTATAAAAATTTGAGGCTCCTGATTGTTGGCGATGGTTTGTTATCTGATGATATAAAAGAGCGTGTCGATAATCTTGGAATTAATAGCAGTGTTTTGTTTCTTGGATGGAGAGATAATATACCGCAATTATTAAAAGCCATGGATATTTTTGTCTTGCCTTCTGTTTCGGAAGGTTTAGGCATCGCACTCTTAGAAGCTATGTATATGAGATTGCCTGTAGTAGCTAGTGATGTGGACGGTATTCCTGAAATTATATATAATGAAATTAATGGTCTTTTGGTTCCTCCCAAGGATTCAGAATTATTAGCAAGTGCCATTGAAAAGTTAATTTTAGATATAGGGTTTTCTAAAAGATTAGGAAGTAAAGCAAGAGAGATGGTTGTGAAAGATTTTAGTGCTCAGAAATATACTACAGAAATAGAGAATATTTATACAAGTTTTTTTAATAGACGAAAGGGCTAATTATTATGAATCCGTATATTCATCCTTCTTTGGGCAGTTATTATGAAGACAATCCATTAACTATTGTTGATATTGGAGCTATGGGTGGGATCAATGAAAGATGGTCTTGTTGTAGTAAGTATCTACGGGTTATAGGATTTGAACCAGATGAACGTGTTTTTAAAGAGCTGACAGGAAAAAATAGAAAAAAAGAGAATCGTATTAATACTCTATACCTTAATGCGGCACTTTATAACGCGCAGAATGAGATAAATTTTTATACTACGAAGAAAAGAGGAAACTCTTCTGTTTTGTTGCCTAATAAAGAGATACTTAACAAGTTTCCAGACCAAAACCGATTTGAAGTGCTAAATACTATAAAAATAAAAGTAGATTCGTTGGACAATCAGCTGAAGAAGAACTTTGTAACGGATATAGATTTTATAAAAGTTGACACACAGGGAAGCGAGCTATACATCCTTCAAGGTGCGGCAGATGCCCTAAAAAAATCAGTTTTTGGATTAGAGATAGAAGTAGAATTTATAGAATTATATAAAAATCAACCATTATTTTCGGATATAGATAATTTTTTAAAACCTTTTGGTTTTCAATTATTTGATTTAAGAAAGGCCTATTGGAAAAGACAAACAGGGAAAAATGTAAAAGGGGGCAAAGGACAAGTTATTTTTGGAGATGCTTTGTATCTTAAACAAGAAGATATCTTTTTAGAAAGCCTTAGTGGCTTTCAGAAAGAAAAGGCAAAATCCAAAATCTTAAAAGCAATATCAATTTGTATTATATTTGGGTATCTAGATTATGCCTTGGTTTTATCCAAAGAGGCTTTTAAAAGAAATATATTACTTTCTCATGAAGATAAGCTAATCGAAGACAAAATCTTATCTAATAGAAAAATGCCACATATCCCAGATTTCAAAGGAAAGCAAAAGCTCGCCATGATATTTTATAACTTATATAAATTATTGAGGCAAAGCAGGCAAAACTCATGGGCCGTTTCTGATGTAGAAATTGGAAATGCAGAGTGAAAATCCAGCGTTTAATTAAAAATTTTATTTTATTATTCATCACATTTTTTGTTACATGTTTATTGCTAGAAATAGTATTGCGAATTTTTTCTGTTCCTGGTACTAAAATCGCATGTCACATGTTTGATGAAGTTGCAGGTTTTAAATATTATCCCTTCTCCAGCTCTATTTATGTAAGCAAAAAAGGCAAATGCATTATTAGAAAAGCCAATAAGTTTGGATATTTGGATAAAGAACATTCAATAGAGAAAGGAGATATTTATAGGATTGCTTTTTTTGGAGATTCATTTACAGAGGCTTTGCAGGTTCCATTAGAGAATACTTTTTTTAGAATCATAGAAAAGAAGATTAATAATGAAATAATACCCCCCAAGATTGAAGTATTGTCCTTTGGGGTTTCTAGTTATAGCACCTTACAATCTTATTTAACATGCAGGCAATGGATAGATAAAATGGATTTAGACTTAATTGTTTATGTTTTCTATGATAATGATTTGGGTGATCAAGTTAAGCAGATTAACACATTGGATATGGTACCATATGCTCAGTTAGATAAGGGTAATTTGTCAATTGATAAAGCATTTATTGGAAAGTATTCGCATAAATTAAAAGAGCCCATAAGAACTTTTAAATTTATTAGAGATCGCTCTTTTTTATTATCTGAAATTTATAGAAGAACGTCTCTATTGAAAAAACAATTCAAGAAAACAGAGCCGCCTGAATATAAAAATGGATATATACCGGATCAAAATGACCCTCCTTCAAAATGGCCACCTTATTTAATAAAAATAGCAGAAGACTTAGGCGTAGCAGTGCTTTTGGAATGGAATAATTCAGTTGTTGGTTCTGGAAAATCTTTTTGTGTATTATATGTACCAAGAGAAAATCAATTAGAAATTCCTACAGAGAACCAGGATAGCTGGAAAAAGTGGCTGCGAGATTTTTGTTATTCATCAAATATTGCGTTCATAGATCCAACATCTGCTTTGATTTATCAGAAAAAAATAGGAGATCCTGTATACGATGATCATTTTTCTTTAAGAGGCCATATCGTTATTTCAGATGTTTTTGTAAACTGGTTTAAAGATTTTAAACAAATAATTAAATAATTCAGAAAAATGGTACTATTTTTTTATAATATATGAGTCTAATATTAGGAATTTTCATATCTCTAATCGTCGTATTCTTTCCTTTAGAAATAGTATGCCCTATAATTATTTTTTGTTTCGGGTTATCAGTAAGTATTTTTTTTCAATCTAAAAAAGATTGCAAATTTTTATTTACAATATTCATATTAGCATTTTTATCTCGCATAAGCTTATCTTTATTATTATATAGTTTAGTTTTTTTACGTGATGGAACAGGCCTGTTGGGAGATGCATGGAGTTATAGCGAAAACGGATATTCTATTCTTCAAATGTGGTTTGGCGGAATAAGAGATATAGACAAAATTACTGTTAATATGATAAAAATAACCACTAGTGGTAATTTAGGCAGTTACGATTTTTGGAATGCGATAGTTTATTATTTTACTGGCAAGAGCCCGATTTCTATAATATTTATAAATTGCCTTGCAAGTTCATTAACAGTTATATTAATTTATTATATAACCAAACAACTTTACAATGAAAAAGCTGCTAAAATTTCTGCAATATTGACAGCTTTTTGGTTTTCATTATTTACATGGTCAGTACAAAATTTAAAAGAACCCTTAAGTATTTTTTTGATAGCTATATTGATATGGGCAATACTGCAGTTAAAAATAAAGTTTAGATTTTATCTGCTGTTTTTAATAATATTCTCAAGTATTGCATTAAAAGAACTAAGGATGGTATCTTTTCTTATTTTTTATGCAATGATTTTACCTTTTTCTATGATTTTATTTTTATGGAAAAAAAATAGAATTTTATTTATATTTTTAACCGTATTAATAGGTTTAGTTATAGCTATGCTTGTAAATAATTATTTGGCAAGGTTTTTTCCCAAGAATCAGAATAATTTTTCGCTTATTGAATATATTTATAAGATGAGAACATATAGGGCTTATGGCAATACAGCGTTTCTATCAAATTTGGATATTACAAATCCGGCAATTTTTATGTTTTTTGCGCCTATTGCGCTATTAGTTGCATGGTTAGCGCCTTTTCCATGGCAGATCGGAAGCATGTCTCAGATAGCCGTTATGCCAGAAATGTTATTATATTATATGTTATTGCCGGCTATGTTTTTAGGATGGAGATTTATCATGAAGCATAAAGTAAGAGAAGGCGGCATAATAATCGTATATATATTTATAATGATGCTGGTATTAGCTTTTATAGAAGGCAATATCGGAACTTTATTCAGGCACAGGGCAATGGTTTTGCCGTTTATGTTTATTCTAGTAGGTATAGGATTAGATAAAATGAGGTTTAAAATTACAGCGCATAACTAATTTATGAAAACATTATTTATCTCTTATAATGGCGCATTAGAGCCTTTAATTCAATCTCAAGGTATTCCTTATTTGAAAGGATTATCCAATAAAGGCGTAAGATGTTTTTTGTTAAGTTTTGAGAAAAGAGGAGAAGGCATAAGTAAACTTAAAAAAGAATTAAATGAACATGGAATAGGGTGGTATCATTTGAAGTATCACAAGAGCCCTTCTTTACCGGCTACTTTGTTTGATATAACGGCGGGTATATTAGCAGGCTTATATATTGTTATCTCTAAGAAAATTAATATTATTCATAGCCGAGCTACTGTTTCGGCTGTGATGGGATATGTGATAGCAAGGCTTGCAGGCAGGAAATTTATTTTTGACGTCAGGGGGCTAATGGCAGAAGAATATGCTGATGGGGGAGTTTGGAAAAAAAATAGTTTTTTATATAAATTAACCCTTTATATAGAAAAAAAATTATTATGTCACGCTGATAAAATAGTTGTTCTTACTGAGAACATAAAGGATTTTTTTATAAATTCAAATTATCTGCAAAAATGTGATATAAAGAAAAAAGATATTACTATTATACCTTGCTGTGTTGATATAAATAAATTTAGCGCACAAGGTGGTTTAACTGAGATATTAAGAGAAAGATATAAGCTTTCAGGAAAGTTTGTATTTTTGTATATCGGATCTGTCGGGACGTGGTATTTATTAGAGGAGATGATGGATTTTTTTATTGCGGCTAAAACTTTAATTAATAATGCCCATTTTTTAATATTAACCCATGTTGACAAAAATATGGTTATAGCTGCCTGGGAGAAAAGAGGCCTTTCTTTTAGCGATATCACCATTGATGATGCAGAATTTTGCAATATGCCTTATTATATTAAATTGGCAGATGTGGGGATATTTTTCATAAAACCTTGTTTTTCTAAAAGGTTTTCCTCTCCTACTAAATTAGCGGAATATTTAGCTTGTAGTTTGCCGCTTGTAATAAATTCAGGCATAGGGGATACAAGAGAGTTGGTTTCTAATAATCGCATCGGGGTGGTAATCAATGATTTTAGCGAAAAAGAATACCTCGATAAAATTAGAGAACTATTAAACTTCATAAGAGAGGGCAAAGAACTGTCAAAAAGGTGCAGGTTAACTGCGGAAAAATATTTATCATTGGATATAGGCGTAGAGCGTTATCAGGGTATATACAAAGAGCTTACTAAATGAAAATACTATTTATTATCCCTTATTCTACAGAAGGAGCCAGTAACAGGTTTAGGGTAGAACAATACCTGCCATATTTAGATAAAGAGGGGATTAAATATGATATACGGCCTTTTGTTTCAAGCCGATTTTATAAAATACTATATTCAAAAAAACAGCGTACGAAGAAAATAATTTATTTTATTCAGTCGTTTTTTAACAGGATACTTGATGTTATCAGATTGCACAGCTATGATCTTGTTTTTATACACAGAGAGGCATGTCCTTTTGGTCCTCCTATATTTGAATGGTTGATATATAAATTCAATAAACCTACTATATACGATTTTGACGATGCTATTTTCCTGCAGAATTATAATCTTGCCAATAGGTTTTATAGATTTTTAAAATTTCCATCCAAGACTAAAGAAATCATTAAGATGGCATCCAGAGTGATAGTTCCGAATATGTTTTTAAGAGAATATGCTTATAAATTCAATGAACATGTTTATATTATTCCCACCCCCATTGATACAGATAGGTTCAAAATGGCAGAAAAATCTTCTAATAAACTAGTAATAGGATGGGTAGGTTCTTTTACTACGGCGCCTTATTTGAAGATTGTTTTTAATGCCATGCAGCAACTAAGCAAAAAATATGATTTTGTATTAAAGATATTTGGAGCTGGTGAGATAATCAGTATTTCCGGGGTCAAGATAGAAAATCATGATTGGCATTTGAAAGAAGAAGTTGAATATTTTCAATCTATAGATATAGGGATCTACCCTTTAATAGATACTCTGTGGGCGCGCGGAAAAGCTGGTTTTAAGGCAATTCAGTATATGGCAATAGGGGTACCGGTTGTGGCTTCATCTATAGGCATGGTGAAAGATTTTATTGAAGATGGTGTAAATGGTTGTCTCGTAAAAACAGAAGAAGAATGGGTAGAGAAAATATCTAAACTAATAGAAGATCCTAATTTAAGAAGGAAGATTGGCCTTGCAGGCAGAAAAACAGTGGAAGAAAAGTACTCCCTTAAGCTAAATGCGTTTAAATTTTTAGAAGTTATTGGAACAGCATAGATACAAAATGAAAGCCAAGAAAACAGTTTAGATGGTATTTTATGGATAAAAAGTTATATCATTCAGTAGTAGTTTGCACAAAAGATAGGCGAGAGGATATAAAGAATTTTTTATATTCCTTGATTGCTCAGAAAAGAAAAGCAGATGAGCTTTTAATAGTTGATGCAAGCGAACAGGAAAAGGGCATTGAATCTGATGTCAGAAAAATAGTATCAGGGCATATAGATTTGGTTAAATATTATAAAACAAAGCCCAATCTGGCGTATCAGAAGAATTTTGCTATTTCTAAACTTGACATGGAATGCAGAGTGGTGAGTTTTTTTGATGATGATGTTGTGCTTGAACCGGATTATCTTAGTTCTGTAATGGATGTATTTGAGAATGACGAAAATAAAAATATAGGCGGTATTACAGGGAAGATTAGTAATGCAAAAGATACGGGTAGGGAGTTCATAAAAAAGCTTTTCTGTTTATATTCATCGGATAAAGGCAGAATTTTAAAATCTGGCTTTAATGTAAGGAATTTAGATAATACGAACGAGTCTGTTTTTATACAATGGATGCCAGGCGGGATGTCCAGTTATAGAAAAGAGATTTTTGATGAGTTAGCATTTGATGAATATTATTCCAGGAATGGCGCGGGAAGAGAGGATATAGATTTTTCTTTCAAGGTTTCTCAAAGATACAAACTTTTATTTATACCAGAAGCTGTTTTAGAACACAAGGAGTCTAATATTTCTCGTATTTCAGAAAAGCAATTCGGATACATACAGGTAATTGAGAGATATTATTTTATCAGGAGAAACATGGACAGGTTTATTAATAAGTTGATTTTCTTCTGGAGTATTTTAGGTGTGGTAATAATAAATTTTTTATCAATATTGTTGATTCGTAAAGAATTTAAGTCAAGGATTCAAAGGTTGATCGGAAATATTAAAGGATTAAAGCATTGTTTTTTTAATAAACTATAGATGTAAATATAAGTTTTATATATAAAACATGATTAAAAATCAAAACATAATATGTATATCTAGTATCGATTGGGATTTTATATGGCAGGGCCATCAGGAGATAATGAGTACCTTGGCTAAAAACGGCAACAGGGTGCTTTTTATTGAGAATACAGGGGTTCGGGTGCCTGGATTAAGAGATGTTTCCCGTATAAGAGGCAGGATTAGAAACTGGCTGAAAGGCGTAAAAGGCATAAGAAAAGAAGCAGATAGTTTGTATGTTTTTTCGCCATTGGTTTTACCTTTTCCTTATTCTAGAATTGCCAGGTGGGTTAATAAGCGTTTAATAGTAGCTATTTTAGGTAGATGGATAAAGGTGATGGATTTTAGTGATCCTATCGTATGGACTTTTTTGCCAACGCCTTTAAGCATAGATATAGCTAATAGCATCACAAAAAAACTTTTTATTTACTATTGTATTGATAATTTCTCCGTTAGTTCTATTTCAGCTAAAAAAATAAAAAAATCAGAAGAAAAGGTATTAAAAAAAGTAGATTTAGTTTTTGCGACATCCAAAGAACTATATAATTATTGTTCTAGATATAATGATAAAGTTTACAGGTTC
>Ga0172375_10005689_pt1 | contig 17842 bp, 15 predicted proteins | sample LakKiv1m_FD_114537 | JGI IMG/M metagenome (GOLD analysis project Ga0172375, IMG submission 114537) | Freshwater microbial communities from Kabuno Bay, South-Kivu, Congo - kab_092012_11.1m | ecosystem: Environmental > Aquatic > Freshwater > Lake | place: Democratic Republic of the Congo...
AATCGGGCGATTTGCCCACCAAATCCCTTGCATGGGCGTCCAGCCCATGCGGCGTGATGTTGGCGGACAACTCATCCCGATTGCATTCCAACGCGGCCCCCTGCTATTTACGGACAAGTTCTAAGTCATTGCTTGACAAGCGCCAAAAGCCTGGACTGGGGGGGCTATGCCTTTCCACCCAAGGCCTTCTGTAGCGCCGCCAGCACGTTGTTGAGGTCTTCAATCGGGACCTGGCCGGGGGCCGAGGCCGCTGCACCCACAGCGAATGTGAGGCTAGACCCAAACACGCCGCCCACCATGCGTGTGACCGCGCCCAGCGGGCCCATGGACATGGCGATCAGCGGGATGCGCAGCTTTTGGCTTGCAGCATGGGTGGCAGCCAACAGCGTCAGCACGTCGTCCAGGCTACGCGGCATTGCTGCCACCTTGGCTACGTCTGCACCCAGTTGTTCGGCGCTCTGAAACTTGGCTACCAGCGTCTCCAAGCTGGGGGTGCCAGAGAAGTTGTGTGACGACAGCACCAAGGCGACGCCGTGGGCTTGGGCGGCTGCGCGCACACGCGCGATGTGGGCCGTGTTGTTGGCCAGTTCGTAGTCAATCAGGTCGATGGCTTTGCTGGCGCAGACATGCTCGTAAAGCGAAATGACCTCTGATTCTGTCAACGCAATTTTCTCGCCGCCTTCTCTGCTGGATCGTCGGGTAAACAACAAAGGAATACAACCTGCTGCATTTTTGATAGCCATTGCTGAAGCAATGACGGCGACCGTATCGCCAATTTTCTCAAAAAAATCGACACGCCACTCCAGCACGTCGGGCTGCTTGGGGCACACCACGGCCAGCTCGGTCAGGATATCGTCCGGCGTACGCCCGACCAGCGGGGTGCAGACCAGCGGGAACTTGCCGCCCGCAATGGGTTGGCCGTGTAACGTGATCGGTCTTGATGTTTGCATGGGAGCGGATGCCACCCGCGCTTACAGGTTGTCGGTAAAACTGCGCAGCTTGTCGGAGCGGCTGGGGTGCTTGAGCTTGCGCAGCGCCTTGGCCTCAATCTGGCGAATGCGCTCACGCGTCACGTCAAACTGCTTGCCCACTTCTTCCAGTGTGTGGTCGTTGGTCATCTCGATGCCAAAACGCATGCGCAGCACTTTGGCTTCACGCGGGGTCAGACTGTCCAGAATGTCTTTGACCACGTCGCGCAGACCGGCCTGCATGGCCGCTTCAATCGGCGCGGTGTTGGCGCCATCTTCAATGAAGTCGCCCAGGTGGCTGTCGTCGTCGTCGCCAATCGGGGTTTCCATCGAAATGGGTTCCTTGGCGATTTTCATGATCTTGCGGATCTTGTCCTCCGGGATTTCCATGCGCTCGGCCAGCACCGACGCGTCGGGTTCGTAGCCAAACTCCTGCAAGTGCTGGCGGCTGATGCGGTTCATCTTGTTGATGGTTTCGATCATGTGCACCGGGATGCGGATGGTGCGCGCCTGGTCGGCAATGCTGCGCGTGATGGCCTGACGAATCCACCAGGTGGCGTAGGTTGAAAACTTGTAGCCACGGCGGTACTCAAACTTGTCCACCGCTTTCATCAGGCCGATGTTGCCTTCTTGAATCAGGTCCAGAAACTGCAGGCCACGGTTGGTGTACTTTTTGGCGATGGAAATGACCAGCCGCAAATTGGCCTCGATCATTTCTTTTTTTGCCGCGCGCGAGGCGTATTCGCCTTCGTTCATGCGCTTGTTGATGTCTTTGAGCTGGTCCAGCGGCACCACCACCTTGGCTTGCAGATCAATCAATTTTTGCTGTAACTCTTGCACCGGCGGAATGTGGCGGCCCATGGTGGCGCTCCAGGGTTTGCCGGCAGCGGCCTGCTTTTCAATCCATTTGCGATCAAGCAGGTGGCTGGGCACCTTGTTGTGGTGCTTGTCGCGACCGCTGAATTCTGCGATGAACTGGGTCTGCGGGTAACCGCATTTATCAACAATGATGCGGCGCAGTTCGCGCTCTTTCTTGCGCACGTCATCCACTTGGTGGCGCACCATGTCGCACAGTTTTTCGATGGTTTTGGCGGTAAAGCGGATTGACATCAACTCATCTGAGAGCGAGCGCTGCGTTTTCAGGTAATGCGGGGTGCCGTAGCCTTCTTTGTCGTAGATGTGATGGATTTTTTCAAACAGGCTGCGCATGCGGTCAAAGCGCAGCATCGCCTCACGCTTGAGCTCTTCAAGCTTTTTGGTCAAGGCCTTGGAGCCGCCGTTGCCGTCGTCGTCGTCCTCGGCGTCAAATTCGTCAAAATCTTCTTCGGCCACATAGTCGTCAGCCTCATTGGGGTTGGTAAAACCGTCAACAATGGTGGTGATGACCACTTTGTCAGAACGGATGTCTTCGCCCAGTTGCAAAATTTCTGCGATGGTGGCGGGGGAGGCTGAGATCGCCTCCATCATGGCCATCAGACCGCCTTCAATGCGCTTGGCGATTTCAATTTCACCTTCACGCGTGAGCAGCTCCACCGTGCCCATCTCGCGCATGTACATGCGAACCGGGTCGGTGGTGCGGCCAAATTCGCTGTCAACCGTACTGAGTGCCGCTTCGGCTTCTTCTTCGGCTTCCTCTTCTGTAGCGGCGGTGGGGCCGTTTTGGTTGAGCAGCAGGGTTTCGGCATCAGGGGTGTGCTCATAGACGGCCACGCCCATGTCATTGAGCATGGAAATGACCACCTCCATGGTTTCAGCGTCCACCAGTTTGTCGGGCAGGTGGTCGGAGATTTCGCCGTGCGTGAGGTAGCCGCGCGTCTTGCCCAACTTGATCAGCGCTTTCAAGCGCAGGCGGCGCTTGACCAAGTCTTCTTCGGACAGCACCGTTTCGTCCAGACCAAACTCTTTCATCAAGGCGCGTTCCTTGGCCTTGCTGATCTTCATGCGCAGCGGCTTGGCCTTTTCGGCCACCTCGACTGCACCTTCGGCGATCGGTTCGCCCTCCAGATCGGCCTCGATGTCGGACAAATCCAGCTCATCAGCCGATGCAGCTTGCTTGTCGGATTGACCTTTGCCTTTGCCCGCTGGTTTGGCAGCGGGTGTCTTGGTCGGTTTGGCCGCTTTGGCAGGCTTGGTGCTTGTCGGCGCTGTGCTGGTAGCAGATTTGGCAGATTTGACGATACTTGCCTCTGCGGCTTCTGACTTGCTTTTTGTTTTGGATGGGGTCACGGCGAGAACTTTGGTTTTGGCTGGTTTGGCGGCTGCAGAATGGGTTGTTTCAGCGGTTTTCTTGGGCTTGGCAGCGGGCATGTTGAAACCTCAAAAAGAATAATCACAGTGATGAGACGCAATGCGTTTGCAGACGTCTGGGGCAGGCGCGGTACAGAGGGATGCCAAGCAAGCGTCGGTGGGCGAACATTTGGTGTGCAGTCCTTGCGGTGAGTGGCCGAACGCAGTGCATACGTCGTGGTGGCCGGGCCGGAGGTGTTGCTGTCGCAGCTTGCTTTGAACGAAAGGGTGGATTATACCAATTTCCCGGTACTGCCGGAGGCGCTGCGCTCAATGGACTGGGGGTGCACCTTGCAAATTCCCAATCAACGCCTCAGGTAAAATCTGCGTTGAACCAATTCCCGGGGGGCGGTGTGTAGCCGCCCCCCTTTATTTGCGCGGGTGGCGAAATTGGTAGACGCACCAGGTTTAGGTCCTGACGCTGGCAACAGTGTGCGGGTTCGAGTCCCGCCCCGCGCACCACACTTTTTTTCGGAGAAAAACATGGCCCCAGTCGTCGAAACCCTTGAAAAGCTTGAACGCAAAATGACGTTGAGCTTGCCCATCGAAATCATTCAGTCAGAAGTCTCGGTGCGCCTGAAAAAGCTGGCGCGCACGGTCAAGATGGACGGTTTCCGCCCGGGCAAGGTGCCGGTGAACGTGGTGGCGCAGCGCTATGGCTATTCGGTGCACTACGAGGTCATCAACGACAAGGTGGGTGAGGCTTTTTTCAACGCCGCCAATGAAGCGCAATTGCATGTGGCCGGTCAACCCAGCATCAGCGAAAAAGAAGGCGCGCCCGAAGGCCAATACACCTTTGACGCGGTATTTGAGGTGTTCCCCGACGTCAAGATCGGCGATCTGGCCAGTGCCGAGGTTGAAAAGGTCAGCGCTGTTGTGTCTGAGGCTGCCATCGAAAAAACCATTGGCATCCTGCGCAAGCAGCGGCGCACCTTCGCGCAGCGCGCGCACGACGCCGGTGCTGAAACCGGCGACCGCGTCACGGTCGATTTTGAAGGCAAGATCGACGGCGAAGCGTTTGAGGGTGGTACCGCGCACGACTTTCAATTCATTTTGGGCGACGGCCAGATGCTCAAAGAGTTTGAAGACGCCACGCTGGGCTTGAAGGCGGGTGAAAGCAAGACTTTCCCGCTGGCTTTTCCGGCGGACTACCACGGCAAGGACGTGGCCGGCAAGACGGCCGACTTCATGGTCACCGTCAAGAAGATCGAAGCGTCGCACCTGCCAGAGGTCAATGGGGCGCTGGCCAAGTCGCTGGGCATTGCAGACGCCAGCGTTGAAGGCTTGCGTGCCGACATCAAGAAAAATCTGGAGCGCGAAGTGAACTTTCGCGTGCTCAACCGCAACAAGACGGGCGTGATGGACGCGCTGATTGCCAAGGCTGAGCTGGACTTGCCCAAGGCTGCGGTCAACGCAGAAATGGGCCGTCTGCTGGAAGCGGCGCGCGCCGACCTGAAAAAACGCGGCATCAAGGACGCCGACAAGGTGAGCATCCCGGACGACGTGTTCCGTGTGCAAGCCGAACGCCGCGTGCGCTTGGGGCTGGTGGTGTCTGAGTTGGTGCGTGCCAACAAGTTGCAGGCCACGCCGGAACAGATCAAGGTGCACATTGAAGACATGGCCGCCAGCTACGAAAAACCTGATGAAGTGGTGCGCTGGTATTACGGCGACCAGAACCGTCTGGCTGAGATTGAGACCATTGTTTTGGAGAACAATGTCACCAATTTCGTGCTGGGTCAGGCCAAGGTGACCGAAAAAGCGCTGGACTTTGACGAATTGATGGCGCAAAGCTGACCGGCAGATAACAAAGTGACAGATCGTGTGGCATAGCCACGGTAACAGTTAGGAGCGCAATGAACATTCAAAATCTGGGCATGGTCCCGATGGTGATCGAACAGTCGGGGCGTGGCGAGCGCTCTTACGACATCTATTCGCGCTTGCTCAAAGAGCGCGTCATCTTTCTGGTGGGGCCGGTCAACGACCATGTCGCCAATCTGGTGGTGGCGCAATTGCTGTTTCTGGAAAGCGAAAACCCGGACAAGGACATTTCGTTCTACATCAACTCACCGGGCGGTTCGGTCAGCGCCGGCATGGCAATTTTTGACACCATGAACTTCATCAAGCCACAGGTGTCCACCTTGTGTACCGGCATGGCCGCCAGCATGGGCGCCTTTTTGCTGGCCGCCGGCGAAAAAGGCAAGCGCTTTGCGTTGCCCAATTCCAAGATCATGATTCACCAACCTTCTGGTGGCAGCCAGGGCCAGGCCACCGAGATTGAAATTGCCGCGCGTGAAATTATCAAGACGCGCGAGCAGCTCAACCAGATTCTGGCCGAGCGCACCGGCCAGCCGCTGGAGCGCATTGCGCGTGACACCGAGCGCGACTACTACATGTCGGCGCAAGAGTGCCAAGAATACGGTCTGATTGACCAGGTTATTTCCAAGAGAGCGTAAGCGTCATGGCCAAATCCAGCTCCGGTTCTGGCGAAAAGACACTGTATTGTTCGTTTTGTGGCAAAAGCCAGCATGAGGTCAAAAAGCTTATCGCCGGCCCGTCGGTGTTCGTTTGTGATGAGTGCATCGACCTGTGCAACGAGATCATTCGTGACGAACTGCCGGCCAAGACCGAGCCGCTGGCGCGCAACGAATTGCCCACGCCCGCAGACATCAAGACCAATCTGGACAACTACGTCATCGGTCAGGAGCAGGCCAAGCGCACGCTGGCGGTAGCGGTCTATAACCACTACAAACGCCTGCGCCACCAGGACAAGGCTGACAAGAATGACGTAGAGCTGGCCAAGAGCAACATCCTGTTGATTGGCCCCACGGGCTCGGGCAAGACGCTGCTGGCGCAGACGATGGCGCGCATGCTCAATGTACCCTTTGTCATGGCCGACGCCACCACGCTGACCGAAGCCGGTTACGTGGGCGAAGACGTTGAAAACATCGTCTTGAAGCTGCTGCAAAGCTGCAACTACGAGGTGGACCGTGCCCAGCGCGGCATTGTCTATATCGACGAAATCGACAAGATCACACGCAAGTCTGAAAACCCCTCTATCACGCGCGACGTGTCGGGCGAGGGCGTGCAACAGGCGCTCTTGAAGCTGATCGAAGGCACCATGGCCAGCGTGCCGCCGCAGGGCGGGCGCAAGCACCCCAACCAGGACTTTGTGCAGGTGGACACCACCAACATCCTGTTCATTTGTGGCGGCGCGTTCGACGGGCTTGAGAAAGTGATCGAGGCGCGTACCGAGTCCTCGGGCATTGGCTTTGGTGCCACCGTGCACAGCAAGAGCAAGCGCGACCTGAGCACCGTATTCAAAGACGTCGAGCCTGAAGACCTGATCAAGTTTGGCCTGATCCCTGAGCTGGTGGGCCGCATGCCCGTGGTGGCTACGTTGGCCGAGCTGTCTGAAGACACGCTGGTACAAATCCTGACCGAGCCCAAGAACGCGCTGGTCAAGCAATACGGCAAACTGCTGGAGATGGAAAACGTCGAGCTGGAGGTGCGCCCGGCAGCCCTTGCGGCCATTGCCAAAAAGGCGCTGGCGCGCAAGACTGGCGCGCGCGGTTTGCGCTCCATCCTTGAACAAACGCTGATCGACACCATGTACGAGCTTCCCAACGTGGACAACGTTGCGAAGGTGGTACTCGACGAATCCACCATCAATGAGGCCAAGGCCCCGTTGCTGGTTTACCGCGACGTCGCCAAAAAGGCCTGATGAGGCCTGGGTTTCTGGGGGTTTTGCCGTCATTGCGGCAGAACCCCTTGAAGATAATTCACTTGTAACCAAGGACAAGCTCTATGTCTGGCAACACGCCCCTGCCCGCTGAACCCATTGATCTGCCGCTGTTGCCCCTGCGTGACTTGGTCGTGTTCCCGCACATGGTCATTCCGCTTTTTGTTGGGCGTCCCAAAAGCATCAAGGCGCTGGACGCGGCCATGACGGCCGATAGGCGCATCATGCTGGTGGCGCAAAAAGCCGCGGCCAAGGATGATCCGGTGGTGGGCGACATGTTTGGCACTGGCTGTATTTCGACCATTTTGCAGATGCTCAAACTGCCCGACGGCACCGTCAAGGTGTTGGTGGAAGGGCAGCAGCGTGCGCAGGTAACGTCCGTGCAGGACGGTGAGTCGCATTTTGTGGCGACCGTAGTGCCACACGCACCGGTGACACCGGTTGTACCTGAGTCGAAAACACAGGGCCGGGAAATCGAGGCCCTGCGCCGGGCGGTGATGCAGCAGTTTGACCAATACGTCAAGCTCAACAAAAAAATTCCACCTGAAATTTTGACGTCGATTGCCAGCATCGACGACCCCGGGCGGCTGACCGACACCATTGCCGCACACCTGCCTCTCAAGCTTGAAAGCAAGCAAGCCGTGCTGGAACTCCCGGGTATCAAGGAGCGGTTGGAAAACCTGTTTGAGCAGCTCGAGCGTGAGGTGGACATCCTCAACGTGGACAAAAAAATTCGTGGTCGCGTGAAGCGCCAGATGGAAAAAAACCAGCGCGATTTTTACCTCAATGAGCAGGTCAAAGCGATCCAGAAAGAGCTGGGCGATGGTGAAGACGGCGCTGACATCGAAGAAATCGAGAAAAAAATCAAGGCTGCCAAAATGCCTGCTGAGGCGCTCAAAAAAGCACAGGGCGAGCTCAAGAAGCTGAAATTGATGTCACCCATGTCGGCCGAGGCTGCAGTGGGGCGCAATTACCTTGATGTGTTGGCGGCTTTGCCGTGGTCCGCCAAGACCAAGATCAAGCACAACCTGGTGAACGCGCAAACAGTACTTGACGAAGACCACTACGGTCTGGAAAAAGTCAAAGACCGCATCGTGGAGTATCTGGCAGTACAGCAGCGCGTTGACAAGGTCAAAGCACCCATTTTGTGTCTGGTCGGGCCACCGGGCGTAGGCAAGACGTCATTGGGGCAGTCGGTGGCCAAGGCCACCGGGCGAAAGTATGTGCGCATGGCGCTGGGCGGTGTGCGCGACGAGGCAGAGATTCGCGGCCACCGGCGCACCTACATTGGCGCGTTGCCGGGCAAGGTATTGCAAAGTCTGACCAAAGTGGGCACGCGCAACCCGCTGTTTTTGCTCGATGAAATTGACAAGCTCGGCACCGACTTCCGGGGTGACCCGTCCAGCGCCCTGCTGGAGGTGCTGGACCCTGAACAAAACCACAAGTTTGGCGACCATTACGTCGAGGTGGACTTTGATCTGAGCGATGTGATGTTTGTGGCCACCAGCAATTCGATGAATATTCCGCCAGCGCTGCTGGACCGCATGGAAGTCATCAAGCTGGCCGGCTACACCGAAGAGGAAAAAGTCAATATCGCGCTCAAATACCTGCTGCCCAAGCAGCTCAAGAACAATGGCGTGAAAGAGTCCGAGTTGCTGGTGACCGAAGACGCGGTGCGTGACATCGTGCGTTACTACACGCGTGAGGCTGGTGTGCGTTCGCTGGAACGTGAGATTTCAAAGATTTGCCGCAAGGTGGTCAAGGGTTTGCAGCTTAAGCAAATGAGCGCGCAGGTCAGCGTTTCGGGCAACAACCTGAACGACTTTCTGGGCGTGCGCAAATACGATTTTGGCCGCGCCGAAAAGAAAAACCAGGTGGGCCAGGTGGTGGGCTTGGCGTGGACCGAAGTGGGCGGCGATCTGCTCACCATTGAAGCGGCCATGATGCCGGGCAAGGGCGTCATTACGCGCACAGGCTCGCTCGGCGACGTGATGAAAGAGTCGGTGGAAGCCGCGCGCACGGTGGTGCGCAGCCGCTCGCACCGCCTGGGCATCAAGGACGAGTTTTTTGAAAAGAAAGACATCCACATCCACGTGCCTGACGGTGCCACCCCCAAAGACGGCCCCAGCGCCGGTGCGGCCATGACCACCGCGTTTGTGTCGGCCATGACCGGCATTCCGGTGCGCTGCGACGTGGCCATGACCGGTGAGATCACGCTGCGCGGTGAGGTCACCGCCATCGGCGGCCTCAAAGAAAAATTGCTGGCCGCGTTGCGCGGTGGCATCAAGACGGTGTTGATCCCGCAAGACAACGCCAAAGACTTGCAGGAGATTCCTGAAAACGTCAAGAACGGGTTGGAAATTGTGCCGGTGCGTTGGATCGACAAGGTGCTTGAAATAGCGCTGGAGCGCATGCCCGCGCCGCTACCTGAAGATGAACCGGTGGTGGTGTCCGCACCCGTGGTGGATTTTGACAAAGATGCCGTGCAGACGTCGGTGAAGCACTGAATTTTTCCCCTATAATGCGCGACTTGCGACGCGGGAATAGCTCAGTTGGTAGAGCGCAACCTTGCCAAGGTTGAGGTCGAGAGTTCGAGACTCTTTTCCCGCTCCAAAAAGATATCGCGGGAATAGCTCAGTTGGTAGAGCGCAACCTTGCCAAGGTTGAGGTCGAGAGTTCGAGACTCTTTTCCCGCTCCATATAAAAAAAGCCACCGTGCCGGTGGCTTTTTTTATTGTGTTCCAAAAATCCGGTCGCCCGCGTCGCCCAGTCCAGGCAGGATATAGCCGTGGCTGTTGAGCTGACGGTCGATCGCTGCGGTGAAGATTTCCACGTCCGGATGTGCCGCACGCAACGCCTTGACCCCTTCGGGGCAGGTCAGCAGGCAGGCAAACTTGATCGAGCGGGGTTGCAGCGCCTTGATGCGGGTGATGGCGGCAATGGCTGAATGCCCGGTGGCCAGCATCGGGTCAACCACGATCACGTCGCGGCTGGTCATGTCTTTGGGCATCTTGAAGTAATACTCCACCGCCTGCAGCGTGGCCGGGTCGCGGTACAGGCCGATGTGGCCCACGCGCGCGCCCGGCACCACCGCCAAAAAACCGTCCAGCAGACCGGTGCCCGCGCGCAGGATAGAGGCCAGCGCCAGCTTTTTGCCGTCGATGACGCGACCGGTCATTTTCTCCAGCGGGGTTTCAATTTCGATGTCTTGCAGCGGCATGTCGCGCGTGACCTCGTAGGCCATCAGCATCGCCAGTTCGTTGAGCAGGGTGCGGAAGCTGGTGGTACTGGCGCTCTTTTGCCGCATCAGCGTGAGCTTGTGCTGCACCAGCGGGTGGTCGATGACGTGGACCAACGGGTCAGAAGGAGTCATGTTGGGTCTTGGAAAAGGGTATCGATGAAACGCATTGTCGGTTATCGCCTGCCGCCAAAAATCGACCCGAGCATGCCGCGCACAATCTGCCGGCCAATGCCGCTGGCGACACTGCGCGCCGCCGTCTTGGCCATGGCTTGCACCAGACCGTCGTACTGACCGCCGCGCGGGCCGGTGCGCCCAAACAGCGCTTCATTGATCTTGTCGCCGATACCGCCACCACTCGTTTCGGCGGCCTGGCCTGCCGCACCGGGGATGCGCGGCGCTTTGGGCACCGAGTCTTGCGCTTGGGCTGCGGCCTCGGCAGGTTTGCCCGCGTGCGCCTGAAAAATTTCATAAGCGCTTTCGCGGTCCACCACTTTCTCATAGACCCCGGCCACCAGCGAGTTTTGAATCAGCGCTTGACGCTGCTCGGGCGTGATGGGGCCGAGCTGGCTGCCCGGCGGCAGCACAAACACGCGCTCGGTTTCGCACGGGCGCCCCTTGGCATCGAGCAGGCTCACCAGCGCCTCGCCCACCGCCAGCTCGGTGATGGCGGCCTCGATGTTGAGCCCGGCCTTGGGTCGCATGGTTTCGGCCGTCGCTTTGACCGCCTTTTGGTCGCGCGGGGTAAAGGCGCGTAATGCGTGCTGCACCCGGTTGCCCAGTTGGCCGAGCACGCTGTCGGGAATGTCCAGCGGGTTTTGCGTCACAAAATAGACGCCCACACCTTTGGAGCGCACCAGCCGCACCACCAGCTCGATGCGCTCGACCAGCACCTTGGGCGCCTCGTCAAACAGCAAGTGCGCTTCGTCAAAAAAGAACACCAGTTTGGGCTTGTCCGGGTCGCCAATTTCGGGCAGCAATTCAAACAGCTCCGACAGCAACCACAGCAGGAAGGTGGCGTACAGGTGCGGTGCGTTCAGCAGCTTGTCGGCGGCCAGGATGTTGATCACGCCCTTGCCGCCAACGGTTTGCATGAAGTCGCTGATGTCAAGCATCGGTTCGCCAAAGAATTTGTCGCCACCTTGCTGCTCAATTTGTAGCAGTCCACGCTGGATGGCGCCTATGCTGGCGGCGCTGATGTTGCCGTATTCGGTGGTGAACTGCTTGGCGTTGTCGCCCACGTGCTGCAGCATCGCGCGCAAATCCTTCATGTCCAGCAGCAGCAAGCCGTTGTCGTCGGCAATCTTGAATACCAGGTTGAGCACGCCGGCCTGCGTTTCGTTGAGGTCCAGCATGCGCGCCAGCAGCAGCGGCCCCATGTCGGACACGGTGGCGCGTACCGGATGGCCCTGTTCACCAAACACGTCCCACACAGCGGCGGGGCAGGCCTGCGTCGGGGTGAGCGGCAGGCCGCGCTCGGCCAGAATCCTGGCCACTTTTTCAGGCAGACGACCGGCCTGGCTGATGCCGGTGAGGTCGCCCTTGACGTCGGCCATGAACACCGGCACGCCGACGTTGGAGAACTGTTCGGCCAGCGTTTGCAGCGTCACGGTCTTGCCGGTGCCGGTGGCGCCGGTGATCAGGCCGTGCCGGTTGGCTTTGTCAAGTTGCAAAAAGCACTGCGTTTGACCATTCTGGGCGATTAAGAGGGGTTCAGTCATGGCAACCTCAAAAAGTACAATCAGGCCAATAGCGTAACGAATTTTTAAAGGAATTCCCGTGTCAGGACACAGTAAATGGGCCAATATTCAGCACCGCAAAGGCCGGCAGGACGAAAAGCGCGGCAAGATCTGGACGCGCATCATCCGTGAAATCACCGTGGCAGCGCGCGCCGGTGGCGGTGACTTGTCAGCCAACCCGCGCCTGCGCCTGGCGGTGGACAAAGCCAAGGCGGCCAATATGCCCGCTGATCGCATCAAATACAACATCGACAAGGCCACCGGCAACGCCGAGGGCATTACCTACGAAGAAATCCGCTACGAAGGCTACGGCATCGGCGGCGCGGCGATCATTGTTGACACCATGACCGACAACCGCGTGCGTACCGTGGCCGAAGTGCGCCACGCGTTTGCCAAGTTTGGCGGCAACATGGGCACGGAAGGTTCGGTGGCGTTCCAGTTCAAGCACTGCGGCCAGATCATTTTTGCCCCGGGCGTGAGTGAAGACAAGGTGATGGAAGTGGCGCTGGAATCGGGTGCCGAAGACGTCATTACCGACGACGATGGTGCCATTGAAGTCATCACGTCTGTGGCCGATTTTGAGGCGGTCAAGAACGCGCTGGAAGCCGCTGGCCTTGCGCCCGACGACGCGCAGGTGACCATGCGCGCTGAAAACCCGATCGAGGTTACCGGTGAAGACGCCGCGCGGATGCAAAAACTGCTGGACGCGCTGGAAGACCTCGACGACGTGCAGGATGTTTATCACAACGCTGAGCTGGATACCGACAGTCTATGAAGATTCTGGTGATTGGCGGGGGCGGGCGCGAGCACGCGCTGGCCTGGCGTCTGGTGCAGTCGCCCCGCACGCACAAGATTTATGTGGCGCCGGGCAACGGCGGCACGGCGGCAGACGCGCGTTTTGAAAATATCCCCATCACCGACGTCAAGGAACTGTGCGCCTGGGCCGTCACGCAAAAAATCGTGCTGACGGTGGTCGGCCCTGAGGTTCCCTTGGCCGCAGGCGTGGTGGATGAATTTCGCAAAGCGGGCTTGCGCATTTTTGGGCCCACGCAGGCGGCCGCGCAACTGGAAAGCTCCAAGGCGTTTTCCAAGGCGTTCATGAAGCGCCACGGCATTCCCACAGCCGATTACGAAACCTTTTCTGACCCGGTGCAGGCGCACGCCTACATTGATCGCATGGGCGCGCCCATTGTGGTCAAGGCCGACGGCCTGGCCGCGGGCAAGGGCGTGGTGGTGGCGACCACGCTGGCGCAGGCGCACGAGGCGGTGGACTTCATGCTGGTGGACAACACGCTGGGCGTGAGCCACAACGAAGGCGGCGCCCGGGTGGTGATTGAAGAATTTTTGCAGGGCGAAGAAGCCAGCTTTATCGTGATGGTCGATGGCAAGAACGTGTTGCCGTTGGCCACCAGCCAGGACCATAAACGCTTGCTCAACGCCGACGTTGGTTCCAACACCGGCGGTATGGGCGCGTATTCCCCCGCACCCATCGTGACGCCCGACGTGCACGCCCGGGTGATGCGCGACATCATCCTGCCGACCGTGCGTGGCATGGAAAAAGACGGCATCCCGTTCACCGGGTTTCTGTATGCCGGGCTGATGATCGATGCGCAAGGCAAAGCCAAAACGCTGGAATTCAACTGCCGCATGGGCGACCCCGAAACCCAGCCGATCATGATGCGCCTCAAAACCGATCTGGTCGATGTGATGATGGCCGCCACCGAACCTGGTCCACACGGCAAGCTCGACCAGGTGGAATTGCAATGGGACCGTCGCACCGCCTTGGGCGTGGTGCTGGCGGCGCACGGTTATCCAGCCGCGCCGCGCAAGGGCGACGCCATCACCGGCATCCCCCCAGAGGCGCCAGACGCTTGCGTGTTCCATGCGGGTACCACCCGCCAGGGTGACCAGTTGCTGACGTCGGGTGGACGGGTGTTGTGCGTGACCGCCTTGGGTGACAGTGTGCGGATGGCGCAACAACGGGCCTACGAGCTGGCTGGTGCCATTCACTTTGACGGCATGCAGTACCGCACAGATATTGGACACCGCGCTATCAAAGGCGCAATAGCGTGAGCGCGGCACAGACTGTCAGCGCCTACTTGCGCGGCTTGCAGCAGCGCATCACGCAGGCGGTGACGGCGCTGGATGGCACGGCGTTTTTGACCGACGCCTGGGAAAAGGCCCCGGGCGATGCTTTGCAGGGGCGTGGCATCACGCAGATTCTGGAAGGCGGGGTGGTGTTTGAGCGCGCCGGCTGCGGTTTCTCGCACGTCAGCGGCCCCAAATTGCCCCCGTCGGCCACGCAACACCGCCCGGAGCTGGCAGGTGCGCCGTTTGCGGCCATGGGCGTGTCGCTGGTGTTTCACCCGCGCAACCCGTATGTGCCCACGGTGCACATGAACGTGCGCATGATCTCGGCGCGCGCGCCAGACGGCGCTGAGGTGTGCTGGTTTGGCGGCGGCATGGACCTGACGCCGTATTACCCGTTTGAAGAAGACGTGGTGCACTTTCACCGCAGCTGCCGTGCCACCCTGCAGCCGTTTGGCGACGACAAGCATCCGCGCTTCAAGAAGTGGTGCGACGAGTATTTTTTCTTGAAGCACCGCAACGAGCCGCGTGGTGTGGGTGGTATCTTTTTTGACGATTTTTCAGAGCTGGGCCAAGAGCGCAGCCTGGCCATGATGCAGGCGGTGGGCGATTCGTTTCTGGGGGCCTATATGCCCATCGTGGTACGGCGCAAAGGCACGGCGTATGGCCAGCGCGAGCGCGACTTTCAACTGTACCGGCGTGGCCGCTACGTGGAATTCAACCTGGTGTGGGACCGTGGCACACACTTTGGCTTGCAGTCGGGCGGGCGCACTGAATCGATTTTGCTGTCGATGCCGCCACTGGTGAGTTGGTCGTACCAGCGCCAGCCTGAGCCGGGATCGCCCGAGGCCGCGCTCTACAGCCAGTTCTTGCCGCCCAGGGATTGGGTTTGATGTTGGCTGTTGCCCCGCAGCGTATCGGCATTTTTGGTGGGGCCTTTGACCCACCGCACCGCGCTCACGTCGCCTTGGCACAACTGGCGGTGACGCAACTCAAGCTGGATCACCTGCGTATCATCCCCACCGGGCAGGCGTGGCATAAGCCCAGGCGTCTGTCGGCGGCTAGCCACCGTTTGGCGATGGCCCGGCTGGCCTTTGCCGACGTGGCGGGTGCCGTGGTGGATGAGCGCGAAACCCGCCGCACTGGCCCGAGCTACACCTTTGAGACCCTGCGTGAGCTGCGCGCCGAAGCCCCCGCTGCCCAGTGGTACCTGATCATCGGCGCGGACCAGGCGCGCGACCTGACCGGCTGGCAGCAGTGGCAAGAGATTGTTCAGTCAGCTACAATATGCGTAGCTGATCGCCCCCATTTAACGGGGGACCAAGTGCAATTTGATGCTGAGCGTGCGTATCCCCAGCGGTTTTTGCGCTTGCAGATGCCGGCGCTCGACATCGACGCCACAACCATCCGGCGCGCTTGTGCGGCCGGGCAAGACGTATCCCCACTGGTCGGCGCAGGCGTTGCGCGTTATATTGCCGATCACCACCTTTACTCCACCGTTTCATGATGAATACACCCTCAGCAACTTCCACACCCCGCAGCCGCGCCAAAGCCGCCAACCCAACACCGAGCGCCAGCGCGGTCAAAAAGGACGTACAAAAACTGCAACGGGCGGTGGTCGATGGGCTGGAAGACGTCAAGGGGCAGGACATTGTGGTGTTCGACACCGAGACGCTGTCGCCGCTGTTTGAGCGCGTGATCGTTGCCAGCGGCACGTCCAACCGCCAGACCAAGGCGCTGGCGGCCAGTGTGGTGGATGCGGTGCGCGACGCCGGTTTTTCCAAGCCGCGCGTGGAAGGTGAAGACAACGGCGAATGGATCATTGTCGATTGCGGGGCGGTGGTGGCGCACGTGATGCAGCCCGCCATTCGCAGCTACTACAACCTGGAAGAACTGTGGGGCGACAAACCCGTGCGCCTGAAGCTGGGTGCGGCCAAGCCAGTGGTGGCCAAGGCAGCCCGCGCGCCCGCTGCACTGACGCAGCCTGCGCGTGCCGCCAAACCCGAGTCCAGCTTGCGCCGGTCCAGCGCCGCCAAGAAGGGGGTCGAGGCTGCGTTTCCGTCCAAGGCACAGCTCAAGAAGCAGGCAGCAGCCAAATCGGTTGCTACCAAAAAGAGTGCTGTTGGCGCAGGCGTCAAAAGGGCTGGAAGCCAAAAAGTCTCTGATACTTCAGCCAAGCCCCGGGTCAAGACGCTGGTAGTGAATGCGCCCGCCAAACCAGCGGCTAAAAAGACGGCGGCGAAACCGGCCGTGGCCAAGCGTGCGGCTCCCCGTTCTGGCGCGCGCGCCCCTGGCGCAGCGGGCGCTGGCAAGGCGACCAGACCGGCTTCGCGCAAAGCCTGAGCGTGCGGCTGCTCATCGTTGCGGTGGGCCAGCGCGTGCCCGACTGGGCGCAGATCGCCTGGGACGACTACGCCAAGCGTTTTCCGTTTGAGATCAAGGTCGAGCTCAAGGCGGTCAAGACCGAGCCGCGTGGCTCCAAGTCGCTGGAAACACTTTACGCAGCAGAGCGCGCACGCATTGAGGCAGCGATTCCCCGGGGCTGCCATATCGTGGCGCTGGACGAGCGCGGCACAGCACTCACCACGCAGGCGCTGGCGGGCAAGCTCAAAGACTGGCAGTTTTCGGGTGGCGATGTAGCGCTGGTGATTGGTGGCCCGGACGGGCTGGACCCCGCGTTCAAACAAGCCGCGCACGAGCGCATCCGCCTGTCCGACCTGACCCTGCCGCACGCGTTTGCGCGCGTGCTGCTGATCGAGCAGCTCTACCGCGCCTGGTCGATCAATGCAAAGCATCCGTATCACCGGGAATGAGCAAGTTCATCTACCTGGCCTCGCAAAGTCCGCGCCGCGCCCAGTTGCTGGAGCAGTTGGGTGTGGCGTATGAACTGCTGTTGCCCGAGCCAGATGAGGACGCCGAGGCGCTGGAAGTGGTGTGGCCGCGTGAGACACCGCTGACGTACGTGCAGCGGGTCACGCAGCTCAAGCTGGACGCGGCGCTGGCGCGGCTGCAGCGTCGTGGGTTGGCGCTTGCGCCGGTGCTGTGCTCAGACACCACTGTGGCGCTGGGGCGGCAGATTCTGGGCAAGCCCGCCGACGCTGAGGATGCCGCGCGCATGTTGCGTACTTTGTCCGGGCAGACGCACCGGGTGTTGACGGCCGTGGCGCTGGGTACGCCGACGCTGCGGCGCAGTGCGGTATCGGTATCGCGGGTGACGTTTGCGCCCATGACCGACGCGCAGATCCGGGCCTATGTGGCCACGGGCGAGCCCATGGGCAAGGCCGGCGCTTACGCGGTGCAGGGCAGGGCGGGTGCCCATATTGCCCGGCTCTCAGGCAGTTACACCGGTATCATGGGGCTACCCTTGTTTGAAACCGCGCAACTGTTGCGTGCCATGGGCTTGAAATGCTAGGTTATTGATGGCTTTCAGCGCTTTTCAAATAATGGCTTGAGGCACATTTCATATAAAAAATGCTAGAAGACATCCTGATCAACTGGTCGCCGCAGGAAACCCGGGTGGCGATCGTCGAAGGCGGTGCGCTGCAAGAGCTGCACGTGGAGCGCGCGCTGGAGCGCGGGCTGGTGGGCAACGTGTACCTGGGCCGTGTGGCGCGGGTGTTGCCGGGCATGCAGTCGGCGTTTATCGACATTGGTCTGGACAAGGCGGCGTTTTTGCACGTGGCCGACGTCTGGCACCCGCCGACCGAAGGCGAAACCATCTCGATGGCGCGCAGCATGGCAGCGCAAAAGCCGATCGAAAAACAGGTGTTTGAAGGCCAGAGCC
>Ga0172375_10005691_pt1 | contig 17838 bp, 21 predicted proteins | sample LakKiv1m_FD_114537 | JGI IMG/M metagenome (GOLD analysis project Ga0172375, IMG submission 114537) | Freshwater microbial communities from Kabuno Bay, South-Kivu, Congo - kab_092012_11.1m | ecosystem: Environmental > Aquatic > Freshwater > Lake | place: Democratic Republic of the Congo...
AAACCTGAAAAATGGGGCTGGGCACCACGCCGGTCCCAGCCCCTAAAGATCCTCATCGAACCAAGGATCCTCACTCGCGGAGAAACAACCAACACACAAAGAGCGACCACAGCCCAAAGCGATGTATGATGTGAATAGTAGAAGTGCATTGTGCCGCGTAACCTTCACTTATACTATACGGAATCCTCTGTTGCCCAAATAAAGGACACACAAACACCCAGCAAGAAGAAAAGTGCCGTCATGTACAGACTGCTTTCAATCCAGTTTCCAAGAAGTGCCAATGCTGTGACAAGCAGTGCACCTTTCCACCAACGCCACTCAGCCCAGTTAAACATTCTTCCTCCCTTCCACAGGTATTTGTGCCTTCTCCAACAGCTCTGCTAATTTGTCCTGCTCCTCGATAGACAGTTTCCCGATTAGTGCCATCTGGTGCTGTAATTGCAACGGCCCGTCCCCTGCCCCTGTGAGCTCGCTCCTGTCCTTCTGACCAAGATATTGCTTGCCAAGGAAGATCAGCATCGCGGTGTTACCATTCTTGATAGCAACTTGGTGCTGTTTTCGACGCAAGGACATTTTACCGGATTCACTACCCTTATTATACCTGGCAGCGAATTCCGCATTCTGCAAAAGAGTTGACGGATGGACTCCTATTATGGCAGCTATCTCCGACACAGTACACTGGATTCTTGCCAATCGATCAACCAACTCCATATCCACAACCGCACGCGGCCTGCCGGCCTTACCAACAAGCTCTGGCCTCTTCACAGGCTTCTTCTTCAACCGACTTGGCATCGGACCCTTCAATGGCTTTTTGGTACCTGCTGTTCCACGCATGTTCAAATCACCACCAAATCGTGCCATAAATGTTTCCCGCTTCCCTATTAACTATTACCCGAAACAAAGTCCCAAAGCAACACCTACCAGCTTACTCTCTTCCCTCTGACCACACATCAGCATCATCTTCCAATCCGCCATGCTCCACCGCCAATACCCAATCTGGAGCATCACAACAACAAGGTCTTGACCAGCTACTTAGGAAGTTGTGAATCCGGCGATCCAACAACAGCAAGTTGGTTATGCAATTGTGCTTCCGATTGTGGTCCTGATGTTCAACATCCATCCATTCCGGCAATTTGTCATCAACCAAATAATAGCAGAATTCCTTGCAGGCCTGAAACATCACCATGCGATGGACCGTCCAATCTCTAAAAGGCCCACGCCGTTTCACCCTAAGATATCCACCTTTCGTAACTGTCACCCCACAACCAGATCCCTTCCTCACAACTTCCTCCAATGGCCACCAGGAATCATTTCCTCCCGCAATCGTTCATATCCACTCCCATTGCAGCGCCAGCAAATGAACTCAAACTTATCCATCGCCGCATCAACCTTCTTCCCCTTACAAACAGGACACACCAACTCACCTGTCTTACCCCAAGCTCCATTCGCCATGGCAGGCTTAGCTTGCAAGTCGCGTCCAGTAGCCACACGAAAATAAGTCTTATCAAAATCCTTAAATAGCACGCGACTGAAATCAGGCTCTGACAATCCCAAAGCAGTCAGCCGGGCCTTGAAACTGTCCATTGTATGCAGGCGACGATACCCAAGCTTGTCGATCTCAAGCACCATGGTTCTCATAATTGCGGATACTTCCTCATACATTCTTCCCACGGCCTAGGGATCTGATCAAACATCTTGTCCAAAAACACCAGACTGTAGGTGGCCAACCGCTTGTCTGTATAACCAATCACATCAAGGAATGAATACTTTGTCCCTGCACGAAACTTGAACGCCTTCGCTGCTGCTGAGGCGCAGCTATAAGTCAGGTTGACGCGCCATATCCTCCGGCCTGTTTCGTAAGGCTCTGCCATCCCATAGAAGCAAAGCACCCAGGCCCGCTCGGCATGCACCCGATAGAGATATCGTTCTGACAGGGACCAAACCTGCACTCTTGGCGCAAACCTTCTGCCGTCTGAGGAATATGGAATTATTGCCATTGGACGATTCCTGGCACAAATCTGGTCCAATGAAAGAGATCGCTGTACAGAGTACTTTGTGCGCGACTGCACCAACCAACTGTTCTAATTTTACTCCCCACCACACCAAAAAACAACCAGAGTTTTTGGCCAATCAACATACTTGTGCTGAACTTTCGTTTCAACATAATGTCCACACCTCCAATTATAATGTCCATTGATGTGGCAGAGCAAAGAAACAGCAAAGAAACAGGAGGGGGGCGAACAGGGGGGCTAAGGCGAAATTCCACCTTTTCCCCAAATCTCGATCCTCCAAAGAATCCCGGCATCTTGATGACTGCATTAAACTTAACTCAACTTTCTTAATTGACGGGGCTAAGGGGGCGAAGGGAATCGTCCCTATCTTTCTCCTTTTTACCCTCCCTCCCCTCTCTTCTCTCTTTTTCTTACGTAATGGAGAAAAGTCCTTCGCCCCTTAGCCCCTACCATATTATGTAATTGTCCATTCCATAAAGATTGCCCATTCCAGAAACCCTTGCGCTCAAACAAGTTGCAAAGGTTATAATGCCAACTCACAGCCACATTGGACATTGGACTCAGGAGGATCCGAAAACCACATTTTCGCAATTTTCCCTTCGCCCCTCCTTCGCCCCCCTTCGCCCCCTCCCGCCTTTTCTTTGCCCCTCTTTCTCCGCTTTGGCCAATTCTTTCTGAACAGAGTTGTAGCGATTCTTCATTTGTTCAATCCTTTTCTTGACCTCTGGATCGATGGGTGGAGGCCGGAGGCCTAAAGCGCTGGTGAATGTTCCGTTGTGGTCTAGAATCACAATTGACTCTGCTAGCTTGAGCATCCGCTGAGTCATCCGAACAATCTTTGGACTTGCCATGAACTGTGGCAAGTCCAAAGATTGTTCGGTTTTCATCCTTCGCAGTTCCCATTGCAGTCTGCCCAATTTCAATGCGCTAAGCACAAACTTGCGCTGCTGGTTGGGATGAGCGTAGAACCAAGTCAGCTTGGTCGGGTTGAATGCGGCCTTGCGGAGCCGAGCAATGCGACGCTGCGCCAGGCGGAACTGATGATCCTGGCCATCAATGATATATGTCACAACAGCTTCGATTTCAAGCTGCTGTGACATAATAGCTTTGTTCACATGGCCTCCTGTTCTATGATGTGGTTCTTAGTGCGCTGATTATAAAGCGTGTCCGCAAGGGCATCACCGCCGTCTGTGTGTTGCTGCTGCCAACTACGCTTAACTGTGACTATGTCCATGCTGCTATAGCGATCGAAGTTTCTGATGGCCCAGAAAAATGTTTTTTGATCAGCATCACGAGGGCCAATGCGAGTTCGACCCAGAGGTTTGAAACCAAGGCGATGAAATGCATTGCCAATCTCTTTGGTTGTGGCGCGCAAATTGTAGTCCATCAGGGGCTTGATCAAGTCTGTAGGAGACAATATGTCCCAATGCATTGGGTATTCTTTGCGCTCGGTCTGTTCCCACAGGAAGAGATCCAGTGGCGCCATGCTGGCTGTAATTAGGTCTAGCTTGCCCTTTGTCAATGGGGCATGCGCTGTGGGCTGGAAACTTTGAAGGTTGACTGTGTGTTTCAGGTAGTAAAGTATGGCAGCGCTGTTGTTGTTGGTCCAGTCAAACAGCTTCTTATAATAAGCTGGGCCCGATGGGTGCGGCGGCTGGGTGGTCTTGAGAATGCAATATCGGCGGTCGGAGGCGTCCAGGATAAGACTGTCTTTATGGTTAGAGAAGAAGAGGAAGTTGCTGCGGTTGGGCTGCTCGTAGGGTGGACGGTACATTTCTCTGATCATGATCCATGGTTCTGTGATGAGTGGCTTTAGTTTGTTCATCAACTCAAGACGCTGCCGCGCCATCATCTCTTCAACAACAATCAACTGCGTGTTGCGCAACCATCCAGTGAATGCTTCATGCAACTGTTCGTTGTGTACCATGCGAACATTATGGTCCCCTAAGCAGGCCCGCATCACCAATCCGAAGTAGCTCTTGCCCGTTCCAGGATCACCCTCCAACATCAAGGCCCAGTGTACCTTTATGCCAGGATGCTGCACCTGATAGGCAAGATACTGTATGAGAATTTGACTTTCCTCCTTGGATGGGAATAAGTAATCAATGTGTTTCTTGAAAATCTCCACCGAGCCTGCTGAGGCAACAACATTGGAGGGTCGCCAATAATTCAACTTAGATTGATTGCCTTCATCAATCCACCGCTCCTGTTGCGGCGCATACGTTGCACCATCAACACGCCGGAACTGTGGATTATGCAACACATGGTCGCCAGCTTTGCCCTTGTTGAAGTGAACAGCGAACATGGCGTCAAACTGTTCTTTGTCCCACTCGGTAAAGGTCTGTGTGTTGACAAATCGTTTAATGCTGGCCACATAGCACCAGTCATCCACAAACATGTTGGCGTCCGCTGCCTCCACATCAAAGCCTCGGAAGCCCCCGTTTGTCTTGGCAAAGTGCACCAGCGTACCAGCAGTAATGCCATGAAATTGGAAGCTGTTCCATTGTGGCCGCATGATCTTGCTATCATACTTATTAGGGGCTCTGGCGCTCCAACTGTCCCACAGCTTGAATCCGTCTTGATCGCCGAATTCGTACTTCAACGCTGCGCCAACTTTCCACCATGTGTCGCGGTCGCAGTCGGCATCAATATAGTTGAGCAGTTGTTCGGCCTGTTGGAAGGTTAATTTGTTTGTGTCGTTGAGGACTTCTTGTTGCAGGGTGTCGTGGGCAATAACTGGCAGGCAAAGATTTTCTAACCATGGCGGCATTTCTGCGATAGGTAGATCATTGAGCCATTCGTATTTGTTACCTGATTTATGATTGCTAGGCGGTAGAATAACATATCCGCCAATGCCACGAATGTCAATGTCCTTGGCAACCTTGCTTGTGCTATTCTTGATTGGTGTGGTGGTGTGGAAGAAATAGTGTCGGCCTCCGCTGCCTGTTCGGGTGGCCAGCGTTGCCGGCAGCGCACCATGGTCCAACTCCAATTGTGCCAGGCTTGCATCACCCTTCTTGTTACCAGCCGAATCAACATCCACCACAACAATGCCATTATGGCCTGTTGCCATACCGATGTTGGCGTGTGGATTCGCTTTCCACATCTGCCGCAGCAATGCCCCATCAGCAGTTGCTGCCTGGCAACCGTTCTTGGGAATGGGATGTTTGCCGGCACGATCGCAGTCTTTGTTGTTGCAGCTACATTGGCCCGTTCGCTTTATGTAGAAAATTGGGAATAGGTGCCAGTCGTGCCGCGTAGAATATTCAAGAACGTGGTTCAGCATGTTGCGGCATCCCTTTGAGGAGCCAAGTCCGTAATGTTGCTGTGGTGGTTTGTTTGAGGCCATCAGAGCGTCGTGTTTGCCTGGCAGCAGATTGCGCTTTCTTAATAACCTCTTCTGGAAGTTGGATTGAGATTTGTCGCTTCTTCATAAATATGTTCATATAGGTTTGGGGTGGGTCTGGGAGCACAGCCGTAATTATCTCTCGAAAAAAATGGAAAATAAATTTTTTCATTGGCCAATGAAAGTTGTTGCTCTGTGGACAACTAAGAGGATAATAAAAGGTATGCCAATTGACATCACAGAAGACCTCAAGCCAACCGGCAGTCTGCCTGTGGTTGTCCGCAATGCTCAGAAGCTAGTGAAACTGGACGAAGAGATCGAACAACTGCAACTGAAGATCGGACAGCTCGAATCCCAGCGCCAGGAATTGGCCAGTAAAGTGCTCCCAGACCTCATGGATGCCAGCAATGTGTCAAGCCTCAGTTTGAGCAATGGCTGCATCCTTGAACTCAAGGAAATCTTTTCGGCCTCTCTCCCGGCGCAAAGCACCATCGAGAAAGCGGATGAAGAAACTCGTGTCCTCCTACTCCACAGGTGGGAAGAAGGAGTAAAATGGTTAAAGGAGAACAAAGCTCTTGACATACTGAAAAGCACCATCAAGATTCAACTGGGCCGGAAACAGCAGGCTTACTTGAAACAGTTTGCTGCTCTTGCCAAACGGTTGAAGATCCCGATCAATTCTGCCCTGACTGTTCACCCTGCAACACTTGCCAGTGTGCTGAAGGAGAAGATGGCTCAAGGCGCAACCGTGCCCATGGACATATTCGGCATCTATCAGGGCCGTGAAGCCATCATCAAGATGCCCAAACAGAAGAAACCGACGAAAGGATAATTTGTGATCAAGAAGAAACAGTCGCACGTAAAGAAGACACCTCCGCCCGCACCTCCCAAGGCTGCGGTCAAGGTGCCGCCAAAGATGGTTGTCAAAGCTCCTCCGCCCGCGCAGACCCGAGCGTTGGCTGTCAGCACCAAGAGTTTGTTGATGCAGGATGCTGGTCAGGGCATGCAGGGAATGAATCCGGAGGATTTCGCAATCCCTCGGCTGGCAATCCTGCAACCGTTGAGCCCGCAGGTCAACAAGCGTGACGAAAACTACTTGGAAGGTGCAGAAGCGGGCATGATCCTGGACAACGTCAGTAACACATTGTATGATGGGCAGGACGGTATTCTGGTTGTGCTGGTGAGTTACCGGCGCACGCATTTGCAATGGTGGCCTCGCGACAGCAAAGGTGGTCGTGGGTTCATCAAGGATTGGGGACCCGATTCTTCAATCCTCAGCCAGACTATCCGAGATGAGAAGTTTCGCAACCTGCTCTCGGACGGTAGCGAGATTGTTCCGACGGCGGAATATTATGCATTCGTGGTGGACGAGGAAACCGGCCAGTACGAACGCGTCATGATTCCGATGGCCCGCACCCAGTTGATCAAGGCAAAGAAATTGAATACCGTAGCCAGCACATTGATGGTGCCTGTTGAAGGTATGCCACGCCGAGCACCGCTGTTCTTCCGGGCATACTACTTCCGCACACGTCCGGAGAGCAACGAGAAAGGCAATTGGTTCGGCTGGGACATTCAGCCCGGACCAGCCCTGTTGGAAAGCGAATTGGATTTGCCTGTGCTTAATGGTGGTGAGCGCATCTACTTAGAGGCGCGATCCTTCCGACAGGCGATTGAGAGTGGCACGGTCCGTGTGGCCAGTCCACTTGAGGATGGTGGAGTGGGATCCGCCAACAGTGAAGACAGCCCCATGTAATGGGGAGAAAACGGAGACATGAACATGGCAAAAGTAATCAAGCGTGCAGCCAAGAAGGTTGCAACTGCTGAACCTGCAATCGAAACGGCATCCAAGAAAGATGGTCGAGGTCGTGTGAGCTCGTACAAGGGCAAGAAGATCTTCCGTCTAACCAAGGAGGTCAATTTCCGGCCGGACAGCGATCGCATGCAGAGCTGGAAAGCTATCAATCGCGACGGCATGACTGTGGACACCTACCGCAATAATTCGCCGGCAGGTTTCGGTATGGCGCGTCGCCACTTGGCCAGCTTCATCGAAGCGGGCTTGGTTGAACTTCGCGACTAACCTCTAAACTTGCCTGCAAGCATGGCAAATTCAAGCTTGCCATGCTTGCAGGCAACCTTTAAGGATCTCAAATGGAAATATACGGAGCTGGAATGGCAGGCCTGCTTACTGCCAACATGTTACGCCGGTACGATCCAGTGATCTACGAAAGCAAGCCCTCCCTCCCCAACAACCATAACGCTCTGCTGCGATTCCGGTCTGATGCTGTTAGCGTAGCAACCGGCATACCATTCATAGCCGTCACAGTTAGCAAAGCCATCTTCTTCGATGGCAAGTTTGTAGAACCAAACTTACAGGTTAACAACCTGTACAGTTTCAAGGTGACTGGCGAATATCAGGACCGTAGTATCATCAACACCGCGCCTGTGCAGCGATTCATCGCTCCGCCGAACTTCATCAACATCATAGCGAAAAGCTGCAATATCGTCTACAATTCTGAATTGTCATTTTCCCGCCTCAACAATCCAGTTCAACCACCAATCATCAGCACCATCCCAATGCCGGCATTGATGGACATTGTGGGTTGGGAGCGTCCTGGTTTTGTCTGGATGCCAATCTGGTCTGTGTGGGCCGAACTGGATCGCCCATCGAATGTTTGCCAGACAATTTACTATCCCGCCCCAGACTTGCCTTATTACCGGGCCAGCATTACGCACAGCCGGGTGATTGTGGAGTTCACTGCAGACCCCAAAGAGGAAGCCGGGTCCTACCTGGAGGATTGTTTAGACAACTTTGGTATTGCGTGCGGCCACTCCAAGATTGAGATTTCAAAACAGACCTACGGCAAACTTGTGCCAGTCAGTTTGCTGGAGGGACGCCGATTCCTGCTGGCCATGACGGACAAATACCATATGTATAGCATTGGCAGATTTGCCACATGGCGGCAGATTCTGTTGGATGATGTCGTACATGATGTCAAGCTTGTTGATAGTTGGATTACAGACCGCGACGCCTACAATCGCAAGCTGAAACAGTAACTCAAGCAAGGAGATCGAACCATGATAGTTGAGCTTATCAATTACACACCCCACGCCCTAGAGACCCTCATCTTCACAAAGAATACTCGCCTCACAATGACAGGCTCCTCCTGGCAAGAAATCATGGCGTGGCCTGCCGATCGCAAGGCCGAAGAGCTGGAATACATGCGCCACACAATTCAGAGCCAATTTGAATTTGTGGATTACATATTTGTAATTCGTGATGTCACTCGCGCTTTCACCCATCAGCTTGTCCGACACCGCATTGGTACCAGCTTTGCGCAGCAGACGCAACGCTCTGTCAACATGAGTCAATTCGAATACCTGCCCATCGAGGGGGCAACGCCGGACCAGACAGCTGCTTACAACATCGCCATGGCGGAGATCAATTGCCATTACCAGGACTTGCTTAGTCTTGGCATGAATCGCCAAGACGCAAGAGGTGTGTTGCCAACCAACATTTACACTAACATTGTGTTCAAGGCGAATCTGCGCACGCTGCACGATATGGCCCTGAAGCGGCTATGCGTCAAGACACAAGGTGAGTTCCAGAATGTCTTCCGCCTCATGCGCAAGGCAATCTTGGAAGTGCACCCTTGGGCCGAACCGTTCATTCGCGTTTGGTGCGCGGTGCATGGCACCTGCCAATTCCACACCTTGCCGCTGGCGGAGTGTCCTGTGAAGAAGGACGTGTACAATCCCAGCGTAGGCTGTTCGTATGGTGGTGGAAAATCTTTGTCGCCTGATCTGATCCAAATTGCCTGGGAGCAAAACCGTGCCGAGTTCCAACCCAAGTCGGAAACCAGCCGTTAAGCGAATGAACATTGCGGAGGAGCTCCCTAGCTCCTCTCCGACGCTTAAAGTTGTGCCTAAGACCACCAGCGATGGCGGCGAGGGTCGCGAGCTAGCTGTCATCTTCGATTTGGATGGCTGCATCGCTCTGTTGGACGCAGTTGAGCGGCCTGCGGACTGGTTGGATGTGAAAGTGTGCTCCAAATACTATCGTGACGTCAAGGCGGACCCACGCATGGTGCTGCTGGCACACCAGATCTACGCTGTATCTTTGGCAATCAAGTGCAAGATGATACTGTGTACGGCACGACCCGAATTCTACCGTATCATCACAAAGACCTGGTTGAGCCAGAATAACGTCAAGTATGACTACCTGCTCATGCGGCCAGCAAACAATGTTGATTCTGACTGGATGGTGAAGGACCAGTGGCGTCAACGGATCTGCACCAAACACAACATATGGTTTGTTGTTGAAGACCGACCGTCTGTTGTAAAGATGTGGCGCGATAACGGCATTTTATGTCTACAGTGTAATGAAGGTTATTGAATATGGAACCCATTGTGTTGGCTGCGAAAATTTTTCTGAGTGTTGTTTTTGGATCGATGGTGTTGGTATTTCTTCTACGCTCTGTGTTGCGGACAATTTATGAAGAACGCTTGCGATATATTGCAGGCATGAAAAAGATCATCACCAATAGGGAATCCAATGATTCTGTTTGACACAGAAACAACTGGACTGACCGCGCCAGAGGCAGCTCCGATTGAACAGCAGCCGTATCTGGTTGAGTTCGCTGCCATCAAGCTTGACGTCAAGCTGAAGGAGATTGCTCGACTTGAGTTCCTTTGCAAGCCACCCACGCCAATCCCAGAGGAGGCTAGCAAGATATCCGGCATCACCAATGCTGCAGTTGCCAAGATGCCACCCTTCAACAAGTATTATCCTGAGCTGTGGCAGTTCTTCTTAGGGGAGCAGACTGTTGTTGGGCACAACATCAACTTCGACATCGCAGTGCTGAAGTATGAGCTGATGCGCATTGGCAAGGTGACGGCATTCCCTTGGCCGCCGGAACAGGTCTGTACGGTTGAGAAAACATTGCCCATGAAGGGGCATCGCTTGAACCTGCCAGAGCTTTACCGCATGCTCACTGGCAAGGAGCATAAGGACGCGCACCGCGCCATGGCGGATGTTGTGGCGCTGCATCAGGTGGTTGTGGCACTGAGAAAGAAAAAGCTGATATGAAATTGTCAGTTTCACAAGACCGTATCATCAAGCAGATTCAACACTGGCTAGTATCCACAGAACAAACCTTTATCCTTGCGGGTTATGCCGGCACAGGTAAGACCACCATCATCCAGAAGTTCATTAACGACCAGCATGCCCCGGTCACCTGCTGTGCACCAACAGGCAAAGCGGCCTCTGTGTTGCAGAAGAAGTTGACCAATGCCAAGGTGTACACAATTCATCGTCTGCTGTATACTCCAAATTTGGAATCGACGGACCATCTTGATGCCTTGCGTGCGCAAATGGTCCTGCATCCTGACAACACCGCACTGCAACAAGCCTTCGAGGAAGAGAAGGCCCGGTTGGCAGCTCGAGAGTTGACATTCAACCTCAAACAGAATCATGCCATAGTTCCCAATCAACTGGTTGTTGTTGATGAGGCCAGCATGGTGACGCAGCGCATGTGGCAAGACCTGCATTTAACAGGAGCCAAGCTGCTGTTTGTTGGTGACCCAGGACAGCTTCCGCCTGTCAAAGACATCAGCATATTCGAACAGCAGACGCCGGACGCCATCTTGACTGATGTGCACAGGCAGGCCTTGGGCAATCCTATCATTGCTATCTCGATGAAGATTCGCAACGGAGCCTCCATCCCATTCTGTTCAGAGTCGGACGCATTTAGGAAGATGCCACGTAAACAGTTTGAGCATGATGAGATATTGACCTTCGATCAGGTCATTACAGACACCAACGAGTCTCGCCGCCGCATCAATCGATTCTGTCGCAAGAAGCGCGGTTACACAGGCTGGTGGCCCAACGAGAAGGAACGGTTGATCTGTCTGCGCAACTGCCGGGAAGGGGACATATTGTATATTAACGGCATGCAGGCCTCTGTGGTGGCCGATTTCACAGCAGAATTCATTGAGGACTGTATTGTTGGCACTATATTGTACGAGAATGCAGTTGACAGCGATCAGATATTTTATCCCTATCCATTCCTGGCTCATTATGACTTCTACAAGGATCCCAACACAGGCAAGGATGTTGTGCGATGTGAGGAGCAGCCATGGCAGGCCAGAGATCACTTGAAGGAGTTCGACTACGCCTATGCCATCACAGTACACAAGGCGCAGGGCAGTGAGTGGGACAAAGTGCTGCTGGTTGACAATGGGAAGTTTATTGAGGCTGGTGGCAACTTTCAAAAGCGCTGGCTCTACACAGCCGTCACACGAGCGAAGAAGGAGCTTGTATGGGTAGTTTGATCAATTTGAAAGTGCGTACTGAGTATTCATTTGGTCTTGTCTATGGCCCGTTGCCGAGGGTGCTGGCGGCAGTTGGTGATGCGCCACAAATTGGCATAGCAGATCGACATGGCACGTGGGGTCATGTGGCATTCGAGGCCGCTTGCCGAGAGGTCAAGAAGACGCCGATCTATGGTGCTGAGCTTGCTGTGGTTCAAACATTAGAGCGTGAGAAGATGCCAATCAACTATATGACATTCATTGCACGCTCCAACGCGGGCCTGCAGGAGCTGTATGAATTGGTGTCAGAGTCAACACAGGGGCAAAACTTCTACTACCACCCTCGGTTGACCTACTCCCGTATTAAGAGCATTGGTCAGGACATCATTGTGTTGTCTGGTACGGTGCCTGTGTGGAGCCTGTTGAATGGCAAGCAGAAGAACCTGTTTGTTGAACTGGCACCAAACAGTTATGCGGCGGCAGTGGATTGGGCCAGGGAGAGCAAGCGCCAATTGGTTGCTGTCAGCGACAATTACTATCCTGCTGCCATGGACCGCAGCGTTTATGAGATCCTAGCAGGCCGCAATCGTGATTCCAAGACCACACCCATGCACATTTTAGATGAGTGGGGCTGGCAGGCTCTTTGGCCTGGACAGGGAAAGGCCATCACGCTTGCAGCTCGGTTGGCCGCAGAGTGCAATGTGGATCTGCCAAAGGCCAAGTTGGTCAAGTTCAATTCCAAGAAGACCTTGAAGCAATTGTGCACAGAGGCAGCTCCCAGGCGTGGTATCAACTTGAAGGATCCTGTGTATGCGGCCCGGTTGAAGCGGGAGCTTGACCTAATTGCCGAGAAAAAGTTTGAGGACTATTTTTTTGTTATCCATGACATGTTGCGGTATGCCAAGAGCCACATGCTGGTTGGTCCGGCACGAGGCAGCAGCGCTGGCAGTTTGGTCTGCTACCTGTTGGAGATCACAGAGGTTGATCCAATTCCGTTCGGACTGCTATTTGAACGGTTTATTGACATCAACCGAAAAGACTTGCCAGACATCGACATTGACTTTCAGGACAACAAGCGTGAGATGGTGTTCGATTATGCTATTGCCAAGTATGGCCATGATTGTGTTGCACGCTTAGGCACCATCCTGAGGTACAAGGCCAAGAGCGCCATTGATGTAGTGGCGACCTCGTTGAAGATTCCCATTGCAGAGGTTGAGACATTGAAGGGTGCCATCATCGAACGCAGCGGTGGTGATAGCCGAGCCGGGTTCTGCATCCTGGATACATTTGACACGCTGGAGGTTGGCCGCACCATGCTGAAGAAGTACCCACACCTCCGCATTGCGGCTGATCTTGAGCTGCACGCCAACACACACGGCAAGCATGCGGCCGGAATCGTAATTACGGACGAGCCAGTTTCCAAATTCTGCTCATACGATCACCAGCACAATGTCATCATGGTTGACAAGCATGACGCCGAAAGCATTAACCTGTTGAAGATCGATGCGTTGGGCTTGCGTACGTTGAGTGTCATTCAGGACTGCCTTGATCAAATTGGACAATCCCGGGAGTGGCTCCTGAAACAGCCGCTGAATGACGAAAAGGCTTTCGCTGTTATTAACCAGCGCCACTTTGCTGGCATATTTCAGATGGAAGGTTACGGACTTCAATCCTTGTGCCAGCAGATGAGGGTCGAACACTTTGAGGACATTGTCAGCTTGGGAGCTTTGGGTCGACCCGGACCCATCATCAGCGGAGCAGCCACAGAGTTCCTGGCACGCAAAACGGGCCGCAGTCGGGTTGTGCACCTGCATCCAATGTGTAAGGACATCACCAACATTACGTATGGCGTTGTCATCTACCAGGAGCAGGTAATGCAGATTGCGCGTGAAATGGGCCGACTGTCCTGGGAGGACGTCAGCTCGTTGCGCAAGGCAATGTCCAAGTCGTTGGGAAAGGAGTTCTTTGACCAGTATTGGAACAGGTTCAAGCAAGGTGCCATCAATCAAGGTGTAACTGAAGAGGATGCCTTGAGTGTATGGAATTCAATAAATTCCATGGGTGCATGGAGCTTCAATCGTTCTCACGCAGTTAGTTATGCCATGGTGACATACTGGTGCATGATGCTGAAGGCGTATCACCCGTTGGAGTGGGCCACAGCCTGTTTGCGCAACAGCAGCGACAACGACCAATGTATCCGGCTGCTACGGGAGCTTGTCAACGAAGGTTATGAATACAGGGACTTCGATTACCAGGAAAGCGAGATCAACTGGTCCGTAAAGAATGGCAGACTGATTGGCGGACTGCTGAATGTTCCCGGCGTTGGCGTCAAGAAAGCGGAAGACATTATTCAGCGCCGAAGGGAGGGTCGTCCGTTGACGTCTGCCATGGAGAAGTTGTTGCGAACAGCCGCAACGCCATTCAAGTACGAAACCATCTTCGAGTGCCAGGTGCGGTTCGGTCACATCCGAGAAAATCCTATCGCCTACAACATCAAGAGCAAGATCTGGAATATTGATGACATTACATCAGACATGAATGGTACATTCGTGTTCTTCGGCAAGATACTCAAGAAGAATCTGAGAGACTTGAATGAGCCCATTTTGGTGCTGAAACGGGGAGGGAAGCGCATTGAGGGTGTGTCACCATATTATCTGATCTGTACTGTGGGCGATGATACAGGGACAATTTTCGTTGCCATCAGCAACCAGGACTACCTGGAGATGGGCAAGCCCATTGTTGAAACTGGGCAGATTGGTGACTGGTACTTGTGGAAAGGCTACATGAGACCAGGATTCAGGAAGGTGTACATTCAGCGTGTGTGGCCCGAAAAGCGATTCACGCAATCTGCTGACCAAAACTAGTCAAAAATAATTGTTGCTTTTCAACTATTGATCAATAAGAATAAAGAGCAGGAAGGAGCATGCAAATGCCAACGCCAGACACAACTGCAGAACACAAGCTCGCCGTTGTCATCAGCAAGATTCCCAAAATCACACCACCTCTTCCACAGCCACCATCGCAAGTCACTAGCAGGAATGAGGCTGTCAACCCTCATGTGAATCTACGCTGTCCGACCTGTGGCTATTATGCCAAGACAACAAAGGAGTGGTTGGCCGTAAAACGGTTGTGCTGTCCGATTGATGGTGCAGAACTGTTGACGGCTGGAGAACGCGGGGAAAAGCGAGGACGAGGATGAATGTTGAAATCTCACCATTCGGTGAATACTGCAAACTGGTGGTGCACGAGAAACCCTTCCGCACCACCACTCACCAGTTGCTGATGGGGTTCCCCGGTTACAAACGCTGGGAGGGTTACGCATTCATATTCGCGCCCACCATCGCTAACCTAACTTATGCCACCACAGCATTTCCGCAAGCGAAATGGCTCGGCATCACCCAACAGCATGTCATCCGGCTACAACAGGTTCGCAAGGAAGAGCAAGCCCTGTTGCAGTTAAAGGACGGCGGCATAACCGAATCGACAAAGGACAAATACAAGTATCTCCGCATGCCCAGGACTCATCAGCGTGAGGCATTCATATTGTCTCGCGATTGTCCCAACTTCGCATTGCTGATGGAGCAGCGTGTAGGCAAGACCAAGGTGGTCATCGACACAGCAGCCTATTTGTACCAGAAGAAGAAACTGCACACGCTAGTCATCGTCACATTGAACGGAGTGCACCGCAATTGGATTGACAACGAGGTGCCTAAGGACCTGCCGGCATGGTGCCATCGGCACACCTACTTCAGCCGCTCAGCAGATACCAAGCAAAACCAGAAACAGTTTGATGATACATTCAACTACAAAAAGGGCCTCCGCATTTTTGCCTTCAATGTTGAAGCGTTGAGTCGGGAGGGTCGTGCACGCGGGCTGTTCGAGAAAGTCATCAGCGACGGCAAAGGCACAATGCTGGTGGTGGATGAGTCAGCCGATTGCATCAAGACCTATTCCGCCAAGCGGACCAAGTATCTCATTCGTATAGCCGCAAAGGTGCAGTTCAAGCGCATTTTGACTGGCACACAGGCACCCGAAGGACGCCCAGAGGAGTTGTTCTCGCAATACAAGTTTCTCAGTCCTGATATTATTGGGTATGACACCATCACAACATTCCGGGCACGCTACTGTACATTCAACACAATCATGATTGCTGGCGGACGTCGGATTGAAGTTATAGCGCCTGGTTGCCGCAACCTGGAAGAACTGCAGCAGCGGATCTCCCCTTACAGTTATCGGTGCACCCGTGCCCAGTGCATGGACTTGCCGCCAAAGATCTACAAGCGGTGGCCTGTTGAGATGACGCCGGTACAGAAGCGTTTGTACCATGAACTGGTGGACGAATACATTGCGGAGTTTGAAGGGCATGAGATCTCTGCGCCTCTCGCTATCACCCGCATCACCCGGCTGCAGCAGATTGTGTGCGGTTGGTGGCCAATGAAAGAGGAAGACGAAAATTCTTGGCGTAAAGTTCTCGCCATCAACAAAACCAATCCGCGCATGACAGCGCTGGATGACATTTTGCGAACGCACGAAGATCGCAAGTGTCTCATCTGGGCAAGGTTCAAACCCGATTTGCGCGCGATTCAAGAGCACCTCGGCCCAACTGCCGTCAGTTACCATGGCGGTGTTGGCAGCGAGGCCAAGGCGGCGAACTACAAACGATTCCAGCAGGATCCGACTATCCGTTATTTTGTCGCCAATCAGAGCAGTGCCGGTCGCGGCCTCAACTTGTCCAAGGCGACAATGTCAATTTACTACAGCAATAGTTTTCGATTGGCTGACCGATTGCAATCCGAGGACCGCTCTGAGGGTGATGAGAAGCGAATAGACTCCACCCTCGTCATCGACCTGGAGACTCCAGGCACCATCGATGCCAAGATCATTCGGGCCTTGAAGAGTAAGAAGGATTTTGCCGATCTCATCAACATGGATTCCAAGTCATTGTTCCTGGAGGTGGGAGAGGAGTAACCATGGGTGGAGAAACCAGACTTGTTTGGACCCCATTAAAACGAGCCATCTCGAAACGAGCTTGGATGAATCAGCGTATCGAGGACCGTTCATCTATTGGTGTGCCTGACTTGAACCTGCACATACCATCAATTGGCGATGTGTGGATTGAAATGAAGTTCCACTTTCGGTTGCCTACACGAACCGTTCGGTTGGGTCTGTCGAATCAGCAGTCAATCTGGCTCATCCAGAATCAGGCAGCAGGCCGCAAGTGCGCTTTGCTGTGTCGACTTGGCAACCTGTGGTGTTTATGGAACACAACTCGCGCTTACCGTATGGCCACCAAAAGTTGGAGCTGGCCAGAATTAACCAGAGAGGCTGCTTGTATGTATGATGACCCAGATTTGATCCTTCAATATCTGGCAAAGGAGATCAATGATGGTTAACTTACGCATTGCATTTTGCGGAACAAGCTCAACCGGCAAGACAACCCTATCCAAGCTTGTGGCAGAGCGATTGCAATTACCATGGATTGATGAAGGGCTGAAGAACATTCGCGGCGAACAGTCTCTCGCCATGCCGAAATTTGAAGAGGCTGATCTGATCCAAAAGATCTATTGGCAGAAGGAGGTAAATCGGCGGCGAATATCTATTGAGCGGCAGCATTGCTCGTTTGTTGGTGATGGTTCTGCTGTTGACATGCTAGCGTGGACGAAATTTTGGTGTGGCGCAACTTTTGACTTCAACTCCATGGAGGAGCTTGTGGTGCAATTGAGGAATCATATTGGTTGCATCTATACCCACATTTTCTATCTGCCGTTCGGAAAGGTCCCGATAGAGGACGACAAGCGCAGAATCATCAACTTCTACACTCTTGAGCATGTTGACGCACTCATTGCTGCTGAATGTGAACGAATTCGCAGACTTGGGATGGCCGTTCACAGAGTCAAGGCTACAACTCCTCGCGAGAGAATGGATGAAGTTATTCGCATCCTCTTTGGGTGCGAAAAGAAAAGAGTCTGATGATGCCAAGTCAAACAATTCATAAATTCGATGGTGGTGCTGTGGAACAGAAACCAGTCAGGAATGATAACAGTACACAGGCCTTCCAGATGGTGGCTCTTCCGTTGCGGTTGCCGGCGGGCATTGTGCTGGAGACTCATGGGCATTTGTTCACAGTTGTTCGCCATATCACAGAGGAGGAAGCCTGGGCTGTCTGTCCAG
>Ga0172375_10005693_pt1 | contig 17832 bp, 13 predicted proteins | sample LakKiv1m_FD_114537 | JGI IMG/M metagenome (GOLD analysis project Ga0172375, IMG submission 114537) | Freshwater microbial communities from Kabuno Bay, South-Kivu, Congo - kab_092012_11.1m | ecosystem: Environmental > Aquatic > Freshwater > Lake | place: Democratic Republic of the Congo...
GGAGGATGTTGCGCACATGCGCAAGAATGTCCGGAGAATTGTGGCCATCAGGGAACGGCTGTCTGGCGCGTTGCGACAGCGTGGATGGTTGGTGTATCCGTCTGAAACAAATTTCCTGTGGGCGAGACCTTCCGGCATTTCCGCAGGGGACCTTTATGCGCGTCTCAGGGAAAGAAAAATCCTGATACGCTATTTCCCGGGTGCTCGGACAGGTGACTATGTGCGCATTACCATAGGCGCCGATAACCAGGTTTGCGCTCTGCTTGCGGCATTGGACGATATTGCGGGGCAACGGTTGCGCCGATGATCGCTAGACGGTCCATTGCTTTTTTAATCCTGTGGTATTGCGCCATGTCAGGCGCATTTAGAGGCGTTGCACAGGAAGGTACGGGCAAGATTGCGCCAGAGGTTTTTATTTGCCGCGAGATGCCGGAAGCCTGCATCGAATTCCTCACAAACGGTGTATATTATCTCAGAACGGGGATTGGCTGTTATGCAAGCGGGAACTGGCAGGCTGGAGGCGATTCCGTCGTTCTTGCCGGGCGCGCCGGTTGGCCGGCGCGTTTTGACGGAATCGGCGGGGTGCTTAAGGATAACGAGGGCAGGACATGGGTAAGGCGCGTTCAAATGATACATAGCGCAAATCTTCGTCCTGTCTTTGTCAAAGTATTTGACGGCGAAACAGAAAGACCGATAACAGGGTTCTTGTGTGAATACTGGATAGAAATGCAGGATGTTAGAATCTATTCGAGCAATACTCAGCCATGGCGGGTGCGGGCGGTGGACGGCGTTGTATCAATTGATGCGCCGGAAACCTGCGATCTGACCGTTTGCATCAGCGCACAGGATTATGTCAATGCATTTGGGAATTGGGCCACTTTTACGGTCGGACCGGACTCGGCCGATCGTGAATTTGACATAAGCCTGGAACGGGGACGGAAGGTGGCTGGACGGGTACTCGATGCAGATACGGGTGGGACAATCAAGGGAGTAAGGATTTCCCCTCTTGTCCTCGAGTCGCCTGTTATCGTGCCGGACCATGTGCGGGAGGTCGAATCCGGAGAACAGGGTGAATTTGAACTGCATGGTGTGGATCCTGAATTGGGCATCAGAGCCCTCCACCCGCTCTATGCGGAGCTAAGGGTGGACGACTTGGACAAGAGAGCCGACCGTGATGGCGCATGGAGCATGAAACTCGATCTTCGTATGTCAAAAGGGCGGACTGTTGGAGGTATGGTCTGCAGCCCGGGGGGGCTTCCCCTTGCGGGAGTAAGCGTCAAAGACGACATCGGAAGGAACGTGTTCACGTCAAAGGATGGCAAGTTCAGCATAGGCGGTTTGCCGCTGGGAAGACAAGGCATTGATGAAGAAGCGGCTCTGACGTTTGAATTGCCCGGTTACATCTCCCGGAATATTCCGGCTTCTGATTGCGATCGCCATCATCCGATAGTCTTGGATCCGCTGTTCGAAGTGAGAGGCAGGGTAACTTCTGCGGATGGAAAGATGGTTGCAGGAGCCATGGTTTATGCGGGCGAGGGTGAGAACCCGGCTGCTGCGGATTGTGTTCATGCCATGACCGGTGGAAGCAACGGCGAGTTTGTTGTAAGGTTGCCGTCCGGCGGTACGAACTGGTTCGGGGTGAGGGCAGGGGGGGGCGCATTTTGGAACGGCAGGATAGATGTCAGGCGTGAGATGCAGCCTCTTACAGTCAAGTTGACAGGAGGTTCGTCTGTAAGCGGAGTCGTACGGGGGCGGGGGTCTGCAGAGATGGAGAGCATGGTTTACATGATTCCCCAGACTCATAATTCGGAAAGCCCGGCAGGTGGCGAAGAAAGCGGGTTGCAGAAATTCGGCCGGATGGAAACTGTCATTAAGCCTGACGGGGGATTTGGATTTTGCAATGTCGCTCCCGGCTCATATGTGCTGGGGATTGCCGGTCCTTCGCCGGTTGAATACACGGTTGCAGTCAGGGAAGGCGCGGCGATCTGTCTGGGCAACCTTGATACCGAAACATCGGGTTCTGTTGTCGGCAGGATTTGCTTGCCTCGCGATGAAGGCAGCGGGGGATGGGCGTTTGTGGACGGAACGCTGGGCTTTGATGCAGAGCGTGATGTTCTGCGACCGTTCAAGGCTGACGAGAATGGCGGATTCGAATTGCATGGCCTGCCTGCCGGACCGGCATGGATTTGTCTGCCGGACGATGCAGGTTCTGGAGTGCGCAGCAGTCACGGCTGTACCTTGCGAGTGTGCAAAAACAGAACGACTACCATTGAACTCTATGAGCAGGACAAGAACGAGGATGTGGCCTTCCAGGTCAGGGTGCGAGATGGCGCCACCGGGCAATGGGCTGCGGCGGTCGGGGTTTTTTATCGCGCTGAAGAACAATCGGATCTAACGTTTTGTCTGGCGCTCGAGCCGCCTATTGGACATCCGGGACGTTTGCCCGATACTGTGCTTGCCCGGATGGAAGGCAGCAATTCCCAGTTGGTTGTGACAGATGTCCAGCCCGGAGCATATCATGCGCGGTTGAAGGCATGTTTTGAGAACCAGGTTGTTTCTGTCTGGCAATCCGATATCGTGGTTACTTCAGGTGTTAATGGCGTAAATGTGGTTCTTGGCGGAGGTTCGATAAATGGACGGATTGCCTCTGAGGACAGCAGGAATGCCATTGTGTGCGCAACGGATGCCAGGGGCGACATTCGCTATGGAATGACGGGCCCTGGCAACCGTTTCTGTGTGCCTTTTGTTCCAACCGGTATATGGTCCGTGGTGATATATGCCGATGATGCCGGATGGGGGCATGCTGACGGGGTGAAGGTTGCCGACAGTGCGGTTGACTTGGGTGCTGTTTCCCTGAGGCATGGCGGCGGAGTTAGCGGAATATTGTGGTCAAACCTGGAAAAGCGGATGCGGGAGTATACGGTTGGTGCAGTTGACGACTGCGGCAGGGAGATTGCCTGCCGGATGCCTGTCGCCGGCAATAACGGCGAGCGGTATGAATTCCGGAACTTATGGCCGGGGCGATGGCGTATCAAGCTGATTGGCGATGGCGTGGAATTACGTTCTGTCATGACCGAAATCGTTAACGGCTGTCATGTTCATGCCGAATTGCGCGGTATGTGAGAACGCTGTGTATATCTGCGCGGTATTGTTTGGACGGGGATCGGTGGGCAAAAGGAGGTAGAATGTGATCGAAGTTGATTTTCATTCGCATACCATTTTCAGCAAATGTGGCGTGCATACGGTGATGGAGATGCTGGAGGCGGCGAAGGCGCGGGGGATAAAGGGGCTGACGATCACAGATCATGGTCCTGCGCTCGGCGGTCGCGTCAACAGCGTGTTCTTTGAAAGGGTTCAAAATCCAGTTGATGGTATACGCCTTCTGAAGGGTATGGAATGCAATCTCATCGGGTCAGAGGGCAAGATTGACTGTCCGCTGGAGTTTCTGAAGTACATGGACCTGGTGCTGTTGGGCATTCACCCGAACATCCGGAGCGGGTTGGGGGCGAACGAGTACACTTCAATGCTTCTCGAGGCATTGGACAGGAATCCTTATGTTGATGTGCTTTCGCATTTGAATAATTCATCCTATCCCGTCAGTTATCCGAGCATAACCAAAGCCGCAGCAAAGTACGGCATGGCTGTAGAGATCAACAATTCGAAAATTGCCCTTGATCGTACGCCAATCGAGGATACCGAGAGTCTTGTTCTAGCCTGCAAGCGCGCCGAATGCAGAGTTGCGTTATGTTCCGATGCGCATGTTGTGCAGGAGGTTGGCTCGGACGAAGGGATACGCCCGGTTCTGGATCGGATGGATTTTCCCGCATCGCTCATTGTGAACAGGAATGAGGATGCAGCCATGGCGTTTATCGAGGAACGCAGGAAGGTGAAACAGGATTTCCTGTCCGGCCAGATCAAGTAATGTTGTGGTTTGCACCGGAATAGTTAAAACATGGAAAGCCCCAGAGCTTGCCAGAAAACTCTTGTTATGACGGGGAATGTATGTAATAGAATCAGTTTGATATTTGAAGTAAACCGTAATAATAATGTAAGACAAGTGTAATAACTTCGTTTTTGTCAGGGAGGAATCATGTCTAAAATCGCGAGTCTTCTGATGGTTGGCTTTGTTGCTGTGACTGCTGTATTCACAAGCGTTTGTGCCGCCGAAGGCGGGGAAAAGGGGCCTTCAACATTGGTTTTCATACCTGCGCGCCTCAAGGTGGTGGCGTTTATGCAGGATGTATATCGTTTGCGGAAGATTACGCTTGTTTCATATCAGGGTAACGTAAAGAGCATGGAACCTTCCCTGTATGGATGGAATGGGTCGGTCTGGAAGCGGACGACATTTGACGACTTGCGAGCAGGTGATGCGATGCCCGAGAGAATTATCGTTGTCGGCGATGCTTCGATTACACCTGCATCTGTTATAGATTTCTCTGCCCAGTGCGAGAATGGGTTGCAAATCGAGTCGCTTGATACGACTGTCATGGCTTCAGCAATTGAAAAGTTGCTGTTGTTGACTCCGAAGGAAGTAAAGTGGCTGGCGCGAAAACAAAGCCTGGTAGTGACAGACCGCAATGCCGAACGGCGGCGTTACGGGCGCTGGGGTAAACCCGGCAGTGAAAATGCCCTGAAATCTCCGGCGGAAATTGAGACAACATTGCCATCCGAGCCGGATCTTGACGTCAAGTTGAACAAGGAAGGGGCGGAAAAGCCTCAGGATGCAGGCGATGAGGATGCCGCCGCGGTTGAAACTCCAGTGGAGCCGGTATTGGATTTCGATGAACCTGCGGCGATTCCCTCCGATTCCAGCGAGGGCAAGACGTCCGCTTCAAAAGGTTCCGGGAAGAAAAGCAAGCAGGTGTCTCCCGAAGACAAGTAGGCCTGTAGGCGGCTGTTTATGGAGGAGAGCCTGTGAGGCAGCGGGGAAAGGTTCTGAAGCAACAGGACTACTCTCGTATTTGGCCCTTGCCATAAACCGTGTACTTGTAGGTGGTCAATTCTTCCAGACCCATCGGGCCGCGTGCGTGTATCTTGTCGGTGCTGATCCCGATTTCTGCACCCATGCCGAATTCGCCGCCATCGGTGAAGCGCGTTGAAGCGTTGACATATACGACTGCCGAATCGACATTGCGCATGAAATAATCGCGGGCGGTCTTGTCGCTTGTTACGATTGCGTCAGAATGTCTTGAGCCATACTTATTGATATGGTTCACCGCATCTTGAACGGAAGCGACCACCCTGACAGAAAGAATCAAGGCAAGGTATTCGGTGTACCAGTCATCCTCAGTCGCTTGGTCCATGGAAGGCGCAATTCTCCGTGCCGCATCATCGCCCCTGAGCTCAACCCCGAAATGTTTCAATCGATTAACCAGCATTGGGAGGAATTGGTCTGCAACAGACTCGTGTACAAGAAGGGTTTCCATGGCGTTGCAGACACCCGGCCTCTGGCACTTGGCGTTTTCCACGATGGTCATCGCGGTTTCCATGTCGGCATGTTTGTCGACATACACATGGCAGACGCCCTTGTAATGTTTAATAATCGGCACCCGCGCCTGCTCGGATACAGAGCGGATCAGGCTTTCGCCGCCCCTGGGTATGGCAAGATCTACACGGCCTTCTAGCTGTACTATTTCCCGGATGGCATCTCGATCGGTCGTCCTGACAAGCTGCACGGAATTGGGTGGCAAGCCTTCCTTTTCTCCGCCTTTCTGCAAGGCATCGGCGATTGCCCCGTTTGAGTTAATAGCTTCCTTGCCACCCCTGAGGATTACGGCATTGGATGTTTTGATGCATAAACCGGCGGCGTCGGCGGTAACATTCGGGCGCGACTCATAAATTATGGCGATGACGCCGATCGGAACGCGGACTTTTACAATATCAAGACCGTTTGGCCGTATCCAACGGCTGATTTTCGATCCAACCGGATCTTTTAAGGTTGAAATATCGCGCAATGCGGATGCCATTGCCTGGATACGCGCGTCATTCAACATGAGTCTGTCCAGCAATGCCGGGGAAAGTCCGGATGCGGCTGCCTGAGCCATGTCGAGGGAATTTGATTTCGTTATCGATGCTGCTGCTGCGTCCAGTTCATCGGCCATCGCATGAAGAATCGCGTTTTTCTTGGCAGCTGAAAATTGCGCCAGTTCCCGTGATGCTGCAACAGCCTTGTCGCCTATGGCGACTATCTCGTCGTGTAAATTACTCATTGTCAAACGGATCCCAGGATAAAAGTGCCGACATCTTCCCCTGCCATGATTCTATCAAGAGTATTGCGGCTTCTTCCGTCGGCGATAATTACGTTTACGCCGGCCTTTGACACAGTTTGCGCTGCGCGGAGTTTGGAATCCATTCCGCCTCGCGAAAGACTGTTCTTGCTTGCCATTACAACATCGAAAACTGAAGGAGTGATCGATTCGATATATCGAATGCGCTCCATTTTGCCGTTGTCTGCCGGTCGCAGAACTCCGGGAGCGGTCGTAAGGATTATGAGCAGGTCGGCTCGAATCAGCTTGGACAGCAGTGCTGACAGCAGATCGTTGTCGCCTAGAGAAATATCCGCCTTTATCTCTTCGTCGGAAACGGCATCGTTTTCATTGACTATTGGAACAACCCCATGACGCATGAGATTAAGAATAGTGCGCCGTGCATTGTTCATACGAATTTTGTGCAGGAAATTGTCGTGAGTGAGCAATACCTGACCCACAAGGCATTTCTCTGCGGAGAAAAGCTTGTCATATTTAGCCATAAGTCGGCATTGTCCTACGGCTGCGGCCATCTGCAGGTCCGGCAGGAAAGTGGGACGGGATGTCATGCCAAGCGCTTTCATACCGGTTCCTACAGCGCCCGATGTAACAAGGGCCACTTCGTAACCGTTGCGACGCATCGCAGCAAGGGATTTGACAAGAAGCCTCATGCGATTGGCGTCAGGCTGCCCTGATTTCCCTACAAGAACGCGTGTGCCGATCTTTACGATTATCCGGCGCGCCTCCTTGATACCTTCTCGATATTTCAAAGATGTTTTCATTTGCGAATACTTATTAATACACAAAAACCTGCTCGCAAACAATGTTTATGTTGCTTCACGCGCAGGCCTGTCATACGCTGGCCATGAACGGATAAGGGGAGGTGTGCTCGCGAAATGAAGAAAACGCATGATCGGAAAATGGCTGCACTTCGAACAGCACTCAGGGAAACGGGTGGCGTTATTGTGGCATTTTCCGGCGGCCTGGACAGTTCGCTCCTGACAGCCGTTGCGTTTCAGGAGCTTGGGAAAAGGGCAATTGCTGTTACTGCGGTTTCTCCAACATATCCTGACCGTGAGCGAATCGAAGCGGCTAAAATTGCGAGGCAAATAGGAGTGCGCCACGTGATTGTCAGATCGGATGAACTGAAGATCCCGGGTTTTTCGCGGAATCCTCCTGATCGATGTTTTCACTGCAAGCGCGAACTGTTCGGAATATTGCGCAGGATAGCCCATCGGCACGGGATAAAGTATGTTGCTGATGGCACAAACGCCGACGATATGTCCGATTACCGGCCCGGCCGGCGGGCCGCTTTGGCCATGGGTGTGATTTCACCGCTGCTTGATGCAGGGCTGGGCAAGAACGATATCCGCGCGATTTCGCGGTCGATGAAGCTGCCTACGGCAGGGAAACCTGCCTATGCGTGCCTGGCATCCAGATTCCCGTATGGAACAGAAATAACCAGGGCTAAACTGGTGTCAGTGAACACTGTTGAAGAGGGATTGATGAATCTCGGGTTTGCGCAGGTCCGGGTGCGGCATCACGGGGATGTGGCTCGGATAGAACTCGATGCCGGCGCAATTTCGCGTGCGGCGAACCTTTCCGTCAGGCGGCGTATTATCCGGCTGGTTAAGAACGCGGGGTTTAAATATGTTGCACTGGATCTTGAAGGATATCGAACGGGAAGCATGAATCTGACACTGGCCGGCGGAGTGCGCTGATCCGCATATTGCAGTTAAACCGCTAATGACGCCCGTTTACCGATAGCCCGCCATTTCCAGAAAGGCTTTTTTGTCGATTACAGTAATTCCAAGCTCTTTGGCTTTGGCCAGTTTTGATCCCGCATCAATGCCTGCAAGGACATAATTGGTTTTCGCGGATACTCCTGACATGACGTTTCCGCCGAGGCTTCGAATCAGGTCGGACGCTTCCTCGCGGGTCATGCCTTCCAGCGTTCCTGTTAGTACAAAGGATTTGCCGTCAAACAGGCCAGACCCAGATGTATTGCCTGCCGCATCTGCGCCGTGCGGGTTGATTCCCAGAATAGACATGCGCTCGGTAATTATACGGCCGCGATCGGATTTGAAGAATTGATCCAGGCTTCGAGCCGCCACCGGGCCTACTTCAGAGAGATTTAGCGGGGCCAGCTTACGTTCAAGTTCGGAAACTTCTTTTTTCAGCTCTTCGTGCCTGATTTTGCGATGTATGCGCTCGTCCTCGTCGCGCGGAGGATTCTTTCTCGACGCAGGGTTGACCCGCTGCATCTCGATTCTCTTTTCGTCGAGAGTGATAATATCCCCGATAATCGGTGAGTTCGCGATGTCCCGCATGCTCCGGTGGCACGATGAAATCTGGCGTGAAGTTGCCTCGCCTATGTCGGGTATAGCCAGCGCATACAGCCATTTATCCAGTGATTCAGAACGGCAGCGCTCCACAGCCTGAAGAATCTTTGTCGCGTTTTTCTCGCCAAGGATGCGGGGTTCTTTATCATCGCCCAGGTTCAAATCGGCCAGTCTGGATAATTGGATATCGAAGATGTCCAGTGGTTCGTTGGCGAGTCCGGACTCGACCAGCTTGTCCGCCACCGCACCGCCCAATCCTTCGATATCCAGAGCGCTTCGCTGGGCGAAATGCTCGATACGCCTGGTTATCTGCGCCGGGCACTGGATGTTATCGCACCGCACAGCGGTCTCTTCGCCACTGCCGGTCGAAGTTTGTCTGCGTATTACCGTACTATTGCAGACCGGACAGCGCTCAGGCATTTCAAATGGTCTGGCGCCGGGCTGTCTCTTCTCCTGGATAACGCGGATAACGGCAGGAATAACCTTGCCGGCGCGCTCGATTATAACCGAATCCCCGATACGAATATCCTTTCTTTGAATTTCCTCAACGTTATGAAGTGTTGCACGTGCTATACGCGTGCCGTCGAGGAAAACAGGTTCCAGCTCCGCAACCGGCGTCAATACGCCGGTGCGGCCCACCTGTATGGAAATACCTTTTAGAATGGTCTCTGACTGCTTGAGCCAGTGCCTGGGCTTGTAGGCTATTGCGGATGCGGGCGCCTTGGATTTCAGTCCGAGTTTAAGGGTTTGCTCGATACTGTTGACTTTTATTACCACGCCGTCGATTTCGTATGGAAGTTCATTTTCGCGTTGCTTCAATTCTTCCGCTCTTTCAAGCGCCTCGGCAATGGTTTTACAGCGCCACCAGATAGCCGGGATCGGAAAGCCGCTCGATTTCAGGTATTCCAATTGTTCTTCGTGGGTAGCGAACTGAACGTCTTCGGCAAGTCCAATGCCGTAAAACACAGCTCGCAACCTGCGTTTGGAGACGATCCTGGGGTCAAGTTGTTTAAGCGAACCTGCGGTTGCGTTGCGGGTATTCGGGAAAGGCTTTTCACCATTTTTCTCAAGTTCGCGGTTTATTTCCAGCCGGTCTTCTTCCCGCATATATGCTTCCCCGCGGGCTTCAAAAGCATTAGGAAAGCAAGATCCGCGCATACGGAGCGGAATGCCGCGAATTGTTTTAATATTGGCAGTAATGTCATCGCCGGCGGCGCCGTCGCCGCGGGTAACGCCCAGTACGAGTGAGCCTCCGCGATAGTGGGCTCCGATAGAGACTCCGTCAACCTTTGGTTCCACTATATATTCTATGTCCTGGTCCGGAAGATCCTTGCGGATGCGCGTCTCAAAGAGAGCCAGATCCGTCTGATTTTCGGCTTTTTCGAGTGAGAGCATGGGAACCGAGTGCCGGATATGCCGGAATCCTTCTATCGGCTGTCCTCCAACGCGGGCGGTAGGGGAATCCGGCATGGCCAGGTCGGGGAAGAGTTGTTCGAGTTCCTGCAATCGGGAATAGATAATATCGTACTCGCGGTCCGAAATTGCCGGACGGGCCTCTACGTAATAGAGATAATTGTGCCGCTCTATTTCCGCCCGAAGTTGTCGTAAAGCTACCGCCGCCTCGTGTTTATCCATGATCACGATTTTTGCCAAAATAGCGCAGTTTGCAAGTAAAACGTTTGCGGGTATCTTTGAGTATTGATCCGGGGGCTGCGGGAGGATAAGGTATCACGTAATTCGACTCAGGAGATAATTATACATGCACCAGGAAGCTTTTGCACTAAGGGAAATGGTTGTTCAGAGCTGGCCGATTCTTAGCATTCTGCTGGCGATGTCTTGTTTTTCAATCACGATTATTGTGGACCGCTACCTGGTGTTGCGCCGGGTGAGACAGGATGTGCATCTTCTCGGCGCAGGGATTGCCGACATGATCAAGCGACAGGGGTATTCGGCCGTTTCCGGTTATCTGGCAAAACAGCGCATACCCGTTGCTTCCATAGTGTCTTATGTTATCTCGCAGGGATCGGATCGCGATGCGCGTGACAGGGCATTGAGACGTGCCCTGCAGGAACAAATCGGCGTTCTTGAACGCCGTGTGCCGATTCTTGGGACAATTGCGGCCACAGCTCCGTTCATCGGGCTATTTGGAACAGTAACCGGCTTGATAAAATCGTTCAGTCAGATCAGCACAAATATGGGCGGCGGACCCGAGGTGGTAGCGGCCGGTGTTGCCGAGGCGCTCATTACTACGGCAGCAGGCCTTGTGGTGGCCATACCCGCTGTCATGGGTTTTAATTATTGTGCTCATCAGGTGCGCAAAATCGCAGAAGAAGTTGAATTTGTTGTTTACGATGCTGTTGATGCCGATGAGCGCAGAAGCCGGGCCGCTGGTGAAGAAACCAGGGCAAGCGGGGAATCGGCAGCAACCAGGATTTCCTGAATGAAGATAAACGACACTAGTGATCGCTACCGGATGATCGCGGAGATCAATGTGATTCCTCTCATTGATGTCGCGCTGGTACTGTTGTTGATTTTCATGATAGTCACGCCATTCCTGGTAAAATCCCAGATAAATATTAATCTTCCGACGGCAAAGAAGACTGACGGACGGATTGCACAGGGGAAAAATGTAGATGTGCAGGTCAGGCAGGATGGGGCTATTTTTGTGGCCGGCAGTCGCGTGGAGCGTGAGGATGTCGAATCCGCGCTCTTGCGTGTGCTGCCGGATCCGGAGAATCAACCGGTAATAGTCGAGGCCGACAAGGATACCGCTTTTCAGCACGTGATTGTAGTTCTGGACGCGGCAAAGCGGATAGGCGCAGCGCGGCTCGCGGTGTGCGTGAAGGAAGACAAAGATCGCCGCAGCGGAAGCACAGGCCGGAGCGGACGGTGATAATCGTCAAGGCTGTAACCAAGCCGGGCGGAAATACTTAAGTCAGATTTTTGCGGCGAAGCAGCATGTATACGAGTCCGGTAATGAAAGAAGCAAGGCCGAATATCCAAATATAAGCAAATCCGACAGGCCAATCGAAGCTGGGGAAGTGATTTATATTCATGCCGTAGTAACTGGTAATGATAAGCATGGGCATGGAAAGAGTCGCCAGAACCGTCAGCACCTTGATCACCTTGTTCACCTGCATCTGCTGCAGGTTGAGATGAACTTGAAGGATACCGGTAAGGGAGTCACGGTAGTTGTCCGCATGGTCGCTTGTTCTGACTATCTGATCCAGTAAATCCCGGTAATATGGAAGCATATGCGACCTGACGATTTTGAATTCGCCATGCGCAATCCTTCCGATGACATCGCGCTGGGGTGTCAGTATCTGGCGAAGCGATTGCACCTGGTCTTTAAGGTACAGCACATCGTCAAGCACATGGACGGACGGCGATTCAAGTACTTTCTTCTCGATGTGCTCGATTTCAGATGAAAGTGAGGCGGTAGCCGGATCGTAGTTTTCCAGAAGCAGATCGAGAATGGTGTAGGTGAGCCTGTCCGGGGCGCGTGCAATCATCGGCGCATTACGGGAAATGCGGTCGATTGTGGCAGTAATGCATTTCATCGGCTCGCAATGGTAGGTGACCAGGAAATTCTTTCCGATGAACAGATTCAACTCGGTGGTATTGAATTTCCTGTCGGAAAAATCCGGCGAGTGAATGGCCATGAATATGTATTCGTCATAATTATCAACCTTGGGGCGTTCGCTGACCATCACGCAGTCTTCAATTGCCAGTGGATGGAAATTAAATGTGTCCTGAAGAAGCGACTTCGTTTCTTGTTCGGTGGGAGCTTCCAGATCGACCCATACGTGAGCCTCGGATTCAAACAGCATCATCCGCAGGACGTCACCGGTGACATCCTGACTCAATAATCTGCCTTGGCTGAATACAAATGACCTGATCATGATTTCAGTTTAAAACAAAGACACGATGTCACTGTTGAATTCATAATTCAAGAGAAAAGGAGTCATTGCGGGTAGCTTGACATCCCTGTGTATCCCGTGACAGGATATTGAAATATCCGTATACAGTCAGGTTGAATTGGCTATGGAAAAGGTTGATACAATGAAAACATACGGTGTGCGAGCTGTTCTTTTTGCCGCGGCAGGTCTTTACCTTGTGGTTTGGGTTGCCGGTTGCGATACATATCGCATGCCGAAGCCTGTATATCCGGCATCCGGACGGGATGTTACGGATACGACTTTCTATGACAACGGCAATAAAAGAACAGAACGTTCTTTGTACTGCGGTATTCTTCAGGGGATTGAGACTACTTGGTATGAAAACGGGCAGAAAATGAAGGAGACGTCGTACGTCAAGGGGGTTGTTGACGGTGTAGTAACGGTTTGGTGGCAGAACGGCCATAAAATGTCTGAAGCCACATACAGGGATGGTAAGAAAGAAGGTACATTCCGCGAGTGGGGAATGGACGGTGTGATGAGAACTGAAAGCACATACAGCGCTGACATCCTGGACGGACCGTTTGCAGCGTGGCATAACAACGGCACGAAAAAGTGCGAAGGCTTCTACAAAAAGAACGTTCGCGTGGGTTGGTACAAGGAATGGGATACCAAAGGCGCACTTGTTTTGGAACGCGAATATACACCGCCGCCGGGTATGCAGATGTAATGCCGGATTGACCGGTTAAATGTAATTTTCCTGCACGAGTAAGGCATGAGCGAACACCATGATACTTTTCATGCGGTCAGTCGCGACCTTCCGGATTGGGGAAGCGCTCGCCGGCTGATCGGCCCAGGCATGCTAAGTATTGTCATGCCGATGCACAATCTGGCGCAGGTTGTGGCTCGGAATGTCGTTGAAGTTAGAGATACGTTTGCCGGCAAACTCTCCTTTGAAATCCTTGCAATTGATGACGGAAGCAGCGATTCGACAGGTATTCAACTTAGTGAAGCGGCAGCGTCAATTCCCGAACTCAAGCCGGTAATTCTTGGCAAGAACGTCGGCAAAGGAGCGGCGCTGGCGAGGGGATTCGAAGAAAGCAGGGGAGAGTTCGTGCTGTTGCTGGATGGCGATCTCGATCTTCACCCGGCGCAGGCCGCCAGGTTGTTCGAAGTTATGGAAAATACCGGGGTAGATGCGGTGATCGGTTCCAAAATGCATCCGGATTCGGCCATTGCGGCATATCCATGGCACAGGCGGATATCCAGTTATGTTTATTATGCCATTGTTAAAATGCTTGTAGGCCTGCCGGTTCGCGATACTCAGACCGGGATTAAATTGTTCAAGCGTGAAGCGCTGATTGCTTCATTTCAAAGGCTTCTTGTGAAGCAGTTCGCTTTTGATCTTGAGCTGCTTTCGGTCATCCACCTGAAAGGTTTCAAAATCGGCGAGTGTCCGGTGACGCTTTCGACGGGTCAGAAGTGGGGATGGGTGAAACCCGCAGCAGTCAGGCAGATTGTCCGCGATACGCTTGCGATATTCTATCGCATTTTCTTTCTGCGTTACTATCAAAGCCTGAGGGATACCAGGATGCCGGATCCGCATCCGCTGGTGTCAATTATTGTGGCATATCCGGCCGCTTCCACTTATCTGGACGAATGCCTGGCAGGGATATCAGGCCAGGTATACAGGGAATTCGAGGTAATTCTGCTTCCTGATGAACGGTCGAACCGGGTGTACCCGGATGGTGTACGTGAAATTCCCACCGGGAAACTTCGCCCTGCCGAAAAGCGAAATATCGGCGCCCGTGAAGCGCGAGGTGATATATTGGCTTTCCTGGATGACGATACGTTCCCGGCCGAAGAGTGGCTTGCCAGGGCAGTGGTTTACTTTAGCGATTTGTCGGTGGCCGCAGTCGGCGGTCCGGCAATTACGCCGCCTGACGATCCATATATGGCAAAAATAAGCGGCAGTGTTTACTCGAATGTGTTTGTCTCGGGACAGTATCGCTGCCGTTACATTCCCTGCCTGGTGAGGGAAGTTGATGATTTCCCGAGTTGCAATCTTCTTGTGCGTGCTGATGCAATGAGAGCGGTCGGAGGATTCCGGACCGATTACTGGCCCGGCGAAGATACATACCTGTGTCGTGATATCGTATGCTCTCTTCGTAAAAAAATCATATACGACCCGAGGATCCTGGTCTTCCATCACAGAAGGAAATTGTTTGTTCCGCATTTGCGGCAGATAGCTAGATACGCACTGCATCGTGGTTATTTTGCCCGTCATTTTCCCGAAACTTCACGCAGGTTGTCTTACGCAATGCCTTCGCTCTTTGTTTTCGGGCTGGTTGCAGGAGGTTTCCTGTCGATATTTTGTCAATGGTGCCGGATTTTATACTTGTCGGTTTTGGCGCTGTACGCCATTCTCACAGGGTTATCAAGTATTCATCGCAATCCCATCACATGGATATTGACATGGATGGGCATTGTTGCGACGCATCTGGTTTATGGTGTGCGGTTTGTCGCCGGACTGGCTGTTGCACGATTGCCAGGCGAAGTCCGGAGATTCGATCATCCGTCGGAAACGAAAGCAAAGGCCGGCGGTAAAGGTTGACACCGGAGAGACAATGAAGGTAGCCATCGCTTATCCGCCCTTTTCGTCAGAAAAAGGCATTCCGCTTCTTTCGCAAAATCGCCAGTTTCAGTGGTTTCATCGGCCCACGTATATTTATCCGGTCGTTCCAGCCTGCGCAGCCACATTGGCGCGGAATGCCGGTCATGATGTCTTGTGGCTGGATGGAATTGCCGGCCGGATGAGCGAACAGGAATTCGTCAGTCGTATTAATAGTGCCGCACCGGATGTTATTATGCTCGAGGCAAAAACGCCGGTAATTAAGGCATACTGGTCCTGGATTGATCGTCTTAAGAAGGAAGCGCCTTCGACGAGAATTGCACTGGTTGGCGACCATGTCACGGCGCTTCCGGAAGAGAGTTTCAAGAATTGCGCCGTTGATTATGTGCTTACCGGCGGTGATTATGATTTTCTCCTGCTTAATCTTCTGGATCATCTCTCGAATCACAGGGCTCTTGAAAAGGGGATATGGTACAGGGACGGGAAGGATGTGCGCAGTACCGGTCGGTTTGAATTGGATCATGACCTGCGGAAGTTGCCGCGTATAGACAGGGAGCTGACTCAATGGCGGTTGTACAGCGTTATGAACGGCAATTTCCGCAGGACACCCGGCACCTATATCATGTCTGGCCGCGATTGCTGGCACGGCAAGTGCACATTCTGTTCATGGACAACCCTGTATCCGGGATTCCGCAGCCGCGATCCGGAGGATGTGGTGAACGAAATCGGCGAGTTGATCGAAAAATGGAAAGTCCGTGAGATTATGGACGACACCGGATCTTTTCCGGTGGGAGAGTGGTTGAATACATTCTGCGAGCTGATGATTCAACGCGGATATAACCGGCGGGTTACAATGGACTGCAACATGCGGTTCGGACGGCTTACGTACGACAATTTCAAATTGATGAAGAAAGCAGGCTTTAGATTTGTCCTATTCGGTCTTGAATCGGCAAATCAGGCGACATTGGACAGGTTGAACAAGAATCTTAAGGTTGAGCAGATCGTGGAAGGCGCGGAAGCAGCCTGTCGTGCAGGGCTGGATGTGCATGTGACCGTTATGTTCGGCTATCCATGGGAAGATCGGGAAGACATTGAACGCACGGTTAAACTTGCCCGCGAATTGCTTGCAAAAGGTGTCGCATATACGCTTCAAGTTACATTGGTTGTTCCTTACCCTGGCACTCCGCTGTTTGCCGAGACCGACCGGGAGGGATTGCTGATGACCCGCGATTGGGATGAATTCGATATGCGTCGCGCTGTTATGAAGACCGCGGCATCGGAAGAGGAAATCAAGGCCGCAATCAGGAAAGTCTACAGGGGATTCGTTCAGCCAAGGGCAATTTGGAACCGGCTTTTGCACACCCGGCATCCTTTGGACGATATGCGGTTCTATTGGCGCGGCGCGCTTTCCCTGGCCGGTCACCTGCGGGATTTCTCTTCATGAGTGTTAACCTGGAAGAGCAGGCTGCTTAAGGCGCGACAGGCTTTGCCGGTTCCCTGCATAATTTGTCGGGATTCCACATTTCCGCGAACCACAGCCCCTCGGCATTCTGTATCCATCCGCGAGATGAGCGCGACAATCCAATCATGAGTCGCATATCTGCAAGGCAAGGGGCTGGCAGGACGTTTTCCATCACTATTACCGATCCAATTCTGGGCGAACCGGCGCAAAAGAGCAGTGGCTCATATGAATTAAAGGATTTACGCCGTGAGCAGAGGGTTTTCCCGGAAGAGTCTGCAAGCATTGCCATGGCTTCCAGGTCGGCCGGAGTTGACCCGTAAAAGCGCCAGAAACTCCGGATAATCGTCTCTCCTCTAAGATTGTCTCGAATGTTAGGGGAGACATCGAAGCCCAGCAGTTCAATCTTTCCACCCATGTAGGTGGATCCGATTCTGTAAGAAGGCTCGATTTCGGAAAGAAGTTCGGACGCCGTAGTCTCACGTCCCCTTGCGGTCTTGAAAGGCTTGCTTGAGAATCCCATGTTTACGAGAAGACCAAGCGTATCCTGATCGGTAGGGCACTCCGCCGCGGAATTGAATAGCAGCTCCGCCGCTTTGTCGGGCCGATTCTCGCCCAGCTCGCATTGGGCCATGGCGTAACGAACGCGATGGCGGATGGAAAGCGGAACGCCATTCTGTTTTTCAAGAAGTTTCGACATCACGGTCAGGGCCTTATCGCGTTTGCCTGCAAATATATCGGCGCGTGTTTGCGCCAGAAGCATGCCATAATCGGTAAAATTGGCCCTTTTTACCTTTAGAAACCTGTTCAGAGCCGATTGCAGGTCGCTCCTTTCAACAAGAGACAATTCGGCAAGCTTTCGAGATGCTTCTGCCGGTACTCCCCGGCTTGCCTCCAGATCGCAAAGCTCAAACGACCACGGAATGGTCAGGCCGGTCTCCTTGTCGGTTTGGCGGAGCAGGAGGAGCAAAACCGAGGGGGACATTTCCTTCACATTTCTCGTGTTGAATTTCTGTTCCAGCTTACGCGCATATGTGGCAGTCCTGTATTTCGATATCAAATTATAGGAAGACCATCGGCACAAACGGAGAAACCATTTGGATTCTTCCCTGGTCAGCAAGCCCCAGTATTCGCCTTCACGGGTATTGCCGGTTTTGGTAACGTACGATGCGTATTCAAGGGATGGATTATTGAGGGCGGTTCGTATTGTTTTAAGACATGCCAGACAGGAATCGCCATCGTCATTTCGGTCGTAATA
>Ga0172375_10005694_pt1 | contig 17832 bp, 17 predicted proteins | sample LakKiv1m_FD_114537 | JGI IMG/M metagenome (GOLD analysis project Ga0172375, IMG submission 114537) | Freshwater microbial communities from Kabuno Bay, South-Kivu, Congo - kab_092012_11.1m | ecosystem: Environmental > Aquatic > Freshwater > Lake | place: Democratic Republic of the Congo...
ATCGAGTGCTGGTCTTAGGCTGCCGGGGCTGTGTCTCGGTCTGTTCCGCCGGCGGGGAGCGCGAGGAAGAGATCCTGGCCTCGTTGCTACGGCTGGGCTGTCAGAAGCTCGGCAAGCATTTGACGACAGTGACCGGCACCCTGGTTCGCCAGTGTGACAAGGAGTACATCGATGGTTTGGATGACTGGGACGGCCAGTATGATGCCATCGTCTCCATGGCCTGCGGCGTTGGTGTCAACTTCATCGCCAACCTGCGGCCGATGGCCCGGGTCTATCCCGGCGTCAACACCACCTGCATGGGCGGCTCCGTGGAGCAAGGCAAGTGGACAGAGCAGTGCGCCGGCTGTGGCAACTGCGTCCTCCACCTCACCGGCGGTCTCTGCCCGGTGGCCCGTTGCGCCAAGAGCCTGATGAATGGCCCCTGCGGCGGTTCCGTCGGTGGCCGTTGCGAGATCAACGCCGACACACCCTGCATCTGGCAGTCCATCCATGACCGCCTCAGCCGCCTAGGCCGCAAGGAAGAGCTCGCCACTATCGCCCCCATTCGCGACTGGAGTACCGCCGGTCATGGCGGCCCACGCACCTCATGGAGGGATGACTTAACCCTGTAGGTCGCTCGGCAAGGAATGGACGTTTCAAGCAACGGGGCACTTTTTTGTTGACGGCCACCGGTGTTTCGCTTAGTATCGCCGCTCGTGATTTCTCCTGCTGAGGGGGAGCTGTCTTCCCTCCCCCGCCCCCCAATCTGGAGCCTTCATGGGGATGTACAACATACCACGCCGGAGTGGTGAAACTGGTAGACGCACGGGACTCAAAATCCCGCGAGGGCAACCTCGTGTCGGTTCGATTCCGACCTCCGGCACCAAGTAAATTTAAGGGCTAGCGATTTTGTCGCTGGCCCTTTTTTTTTCATGTACGCACTATCGCACTATGGATGCAGTTTTGGGATTGCCGTTGTAAAAAGATTCCTGTTTAATGCAATGGACGCTTTACTTCATACCCGCTGCAACAAAGAGATCGGCACAGCATGGAAAAGATACGTGTCGTCGGTGATAGCCTCTGAAACGGCAGCTTGGTGATCCAAAATTTCTCACTTCCAGAGGAGATCTCCCCATGGCTTCAGAAGCGCTATTTAAGGAAGGCGTGCCGGTCTACGGCGAGAAATTCACCCTCAAAGTCGCCAAGGATCGGCTCGAGGCCTCACTCTTCCCACGTACCGGTGCCTGCAACATCAAGGAGGTTGATCTTACACTGCTGTATGACGAGTTACGTTCCTTTGGGGTAAGCTACGGCTTGCTGGATGCCCCAGAGGCGAGGAGTGATGGCTCTATCTGTGTTGCCCAAGGGGTGGCAGCGGTGCCGGGAGAGAATGCCCGAATCAAGACCTACGTCAAACCCGGCATCGCCCAGGTGCCGAAGGCCAATGACCCGATGAAGGACAAGATCGACTTCCATGAGATGGGGGCCATTGTCAATGTCCCCAAAGGTAAGTTGCTGCTCGAAAAGATCCCTGCCACCCTTGGCCAGTCCGGTCACTTGGTGACAGGTGAGGAGATCAGCGCCAAGCCCGGCAAGGATATAACCATCAAAGTAGGGCCGGGAATCGCTTTATCCGATGATGGCGGCAAAGGTGTCTCGACGGTCGAAGGGAAATTCGTCCTGGCCGAGGGCAAGGCGGCGGTGATGACCGAGCACACGGTCAACGGGGACATAGACTTTTCGGTAGGCAACATTGTCTTTGCTGGCACCCGCTTGCTGATCAGTGGCGCGGTCCAGCCTGGGTTTAAGGTCAAGTGCAAGGGCGATGTTGTTATCGGCCAGGGGGTGCAGTACTCGGCGGAGATCACTACCGGTGGCAATCTGGAGATCAAGGCCGGAGTGATCGGTCGAGAGGTGGTCATCAAGTGCTGGGGAAATTGTGCGGCCAACTTCATGGAGGATGTGGGACGAATCGAGGTCAAGGGGGACCTGACGGTTGCCGAATCGGTTGTCCAAGTCCACGCCATGGTTGGCGGTAATATCCGCGTACTGCAAGGCAAGGGGATCCTGGCCGGTGGGCACTATGTGGTGGGGGGCTCGGTCTTTGTCAAGGAGTTGGGGGCTGCGGATGAGGTGGAGACCGATTTGAGTGTTGGAGTCAATCCGGCCCTTGAAGAAAAAAAAGACAAGTTGACCAAGGAACAGGCGGTCTGGTCGGCCAAAATGAATGAGCTGATCCGAAACACCACCGGGCTTAAGGCCTTGCAGAAGGAGAAGGGCACTGCCTTTTCCCCCGAGCAGGCCGATCTTCTGAAGAAGTATAATCACCTGCTGCCCCAAGTCATGGAGCAGGTGAATAAGCTAGCGGAGGAGGGAGAGGCCCTGGAGGCCGAGATTGAGCAGGCGGCGGGAGAGAGTGTCTACGTCTACGGCCAGCTTCATCCGGGGGCCAAGGTCTCCATTTGTGGCGTCACCCGTTTCCTCAATAGCGCCGAAACGGGGGTGGTTATCCATTTCGATCGAGAAAAGCGTCAGATTCATTGTCGGGCAATGACCCCCGAGGAGCGGCAACGGGGCTAGGGTTTTTGACGGTGGGAGGGCAACTTGCCCTGCAATTTTGATCACAGAGAAGAGGAGTAGTATGAGCCAGATAAAAAGTACCTTAGAGATGGTTTTGGCCCGTGCCGACCGGCTTTGTGCCGAGGCAAGTGATGCGGCTGGTGATGACGCGGTGCAGTGTGGCATGAAGCTGGGAGCTGCGATGTTACGTGGCGATGGCGTCGATCTGGGGGCGGAGTTGAACCGACGATCAGCAGAACAAGGACGACAGCTCTGTCAAGGAATGCTGCGCACCTTCTTCCGGCATATCGCCTTACCACGAGAGGAGGGGCAGCCTTGGGAGGGGGCACTGCAGGGGGTATTGCTCATGGCGGGGGTCTTGCCGACAACCTCTGGGGCCGGCCAGGGGCAACTCGATGGCCTCTTGACCGAGATCCGCAGTATCTTGGGACGCTACCTTCAACACCGTCAGCAGTTGGAAAAACAATTGGAAGAAAACTTCACCCTGCAAATTGCCCAACTCCAACAAACCATGGCCCAACAGACGGGGATGAAGATGAAGCTCACCCCACGGCAACACCCCAAGTTTAACGAGGAGTGGCAACGGGTGCAGACGCAGTTAAACGACCAGTACCTTAACGCCTTGGAGCAGTACAAGGCGGCGATCAGCCAGTATCTTGGATTAGAGTAAGGTTGGATCGATGGATATTGAAATTTTTTTGGATTGTAGCGAGGTCGATGCGACCAATCAGCCGATGGCCATGCAAAAATTCCAGGAGTGGTACGCCGAAGGGGCCGAGGTCAAATGCAATAAGTTCCCCTTCCGTTCGCTAACCCCCTTGGACAGGCCGGATCACTACCTGCTTGACCCTGGCTACGCCGATGTCGTTATCGCCTTAAGAACCCTCCATGCCCGAATTCGCCGTTTTGGCGTCAAGGTCTTTTTCCATTTCGCCTAATCCCCCCCGCCATGTCTGACTCCCTTGCCGCGCTGCAACGCACCCTCGTCCGTCGTCGCATTGACGCCCTGCTCGTTTCGCAACCGGATAACCGACGTTATCTCAGCGGCTTCACCGCCCTTGACCACAGCATTACCGAGTCCTCCGGCTGGTTGCTGATCCCCAAGAAAGGCCGGCCACTGTTATTGACCGATTTCCGCTATCAGTTGCAGGCCGAGCGGGAGGCGGTAGACTGTGACATCCTCATCTACCAACGGGGGATGCTGCCCCTGTTGAAAACCCTGTTGATGAAACTCTCCATCGCCTCCCTCGCCTTTGAGCCTGGCTATCTTCTCCATGCCCACTACCTGCGGCTGGCGGATGTGGCCGCCAGCCTGGGGGTGGGGCTGGTGCCTTTGGATGGTGAGATTGAAGGCCTTCGTCTGCGAAAAACGGCGGACGAGGTGGCGGCCATCAAGCGCTCGGTGGCCTTGAACGAGGCGGTGTTTCAGCAGGTCTACCCGACCATCACCCCAGGTCAGACGGAGATTCAAGTCGCCCTGGCTCTCGAAACGGCGATGCGCCTCCTGGGGGCCGAGCGTCCAAGCTTTGATACCATTGTCGCCAGTGGCCCCAACGGGGCACTGCCTCATGCCGTGCCCAGTCAACGGCCATTGGCCCTTAACGAGCCGATTGTGATTGACATGGGCCTCGTTCTCAGCGGCTATTGTTCTGATATGACTAGGACAATTGTCTTGGGCACCCCCGATGACCAAACCGTTAGTCTCTTCCGCCTGGTACGGAAGGCCCAAATCGCAGCCCTGGCGGAACTGCGCCCCGGGGTCAGCGGACGGCAGGTCGATGGTGCCGCCCGCCAGGTGATTGCCGAGGCGGGCTATGGCCCAAACTTCGGCCACTCCCTGGGGCATGGGGTGGGGCTGGCGGTGCACGAGGCCCCGTCCCTCAGCACCCGCAATCGCAAACAGCTCCGCCCAGGGATGATCGTCACCGTCGAGCCTGGGGTCTATGTCGCGGGCTGGGGCGGGATTCGCCTGGAGAATATGGCCGTGCTCACCGAATCAGGGCATGAGGTCTTGAATCGCGACACCACCTTTCTCGATTGGTAAAACGGATGCGATTGGCAACCACAAGCGAGATGCGGGCGATTGAGGCCCGGGCCATTGACGGTTACGGTATCCCCGGCAAGGTGTTGATGGAAAATGCCGGCCGGGCGTCCGTTGCGGCCATTGAGCGCTGGCGCGGCCCCTTGTCTGGGCAGTTGGCGGCGGTGGTGGCCGGGCCGGGGAATAATGGCGGCGATGGTTTGGTGGTTGCCCGGCTCTTGCAGCAGGCCGCTTGCCGGGTTGTGCTCTATGCCCTGCTCTCGCCCTCGTCGTGGCGGGGGGATGCCGCCGTCCACTGGCAGCTCGTCCAGGGACTCCCCATTACGGTGATTGAAGTTGGTGGGGGGCCAGCCGAAGATCTCTGCCAGCAGGGCTTTGCCGAGGCCGATTTCCTGGTCGACGCCATCTTTGGCACTGGGCTAGGGCGAACGGTCGCGGGCCATTACGCCGACGTGATCGAGGCGATGAACCGCTCGGGCCGCCCAATTGTCGCACTCGATATCCCCTCGGGGTTGTCGAGTGATAGCGGTCAACCCCTGGGGGCCTGTGTACGGGCCGAGCGAACGGTTACCTTTGCCCTGGCCAAACCCGGTCATGTCCTCCAGCCAGGGCCGGACTACGTGGGGAGGCTTACGGTGGCGGATATCGGTATCCCCCCCGCAGTGGTTGAGGAGGCCAATCTCAAGATGGTCTGTTGGCAGACCAAGGAAGTGGGAAGTCTGTTGCCGCCTCGTCCGTTGGCCGCTCATAAGGGGACCTTTGGCCACCTCCTGATCTTGGCGGGCTCGCAGGGCAAGACCGGGGCTGCCCTCCTCGCCGCCCTGGGGGCCTTGCGCTCTGGGGTTGGTCTGGTCAGCCTGGGGGTGGGGCAGGGGCTGAACGTCATCTTTGAGACCAGCCTCTGGGAGGCGATGACCGTGCCTCTGGCCTCCGAGTACAGCTTGGGGATGGAGGATTATCCGGCGATTGGCGCACTCTTGCCAGGCAAGGATGCCATAGTGCTCGGCCCAGGCTTGGGGGTGACGGCAGAGACGGCGACTCTGGTGGCCCGTCTCTATCGAGAGGTTGACCTGCCGATGGTGGTTGATGCCGATGCCTTGACCGGGCTTGGTCAGACCCTGCCGCCGGTTGATGGACAGGGCGCTCGGGTGTTGACCCCGCATCCGGGCGAGATGGCGCGGTTGACCGGGCACACGGTTGCGGAAATTCAAGCGGAGCGGCTAGCGGTTGCTTCCGACTATGCCCGGCAGCACGGGGTTGTCCTGCTGCTCAAAGGGGCATCGACGGTGATTGCCGCACCCGATGGGCGGCTAGCGATCAACCCGACCGGCAATCCGGGGATGGCAAGCGGGGGCATGGGCGATGTCTTGGCCGGGGTGATTGGTGCCCTCTTGGCGCAGGGCCTCCCCCCCTGGGAGGCCGCTTGCCTGGGGGCCTTTGTCCATGGCTTGGCGGCAGATCATCTGGCTAAGACGCAGATGCGAGGCGGGTTCTTGGCCTCAGAGGTGGCGGCGGAGGTTCCGGCCGCCTTTCACGAAATCGCCCTGGGCGAGTAATAACAATGGGAAAGGACTTATGTTGACAGCGCAAGATATCATGACCAGAGAGGTCATCACCGTCAGCCCGGAGATGCCCGTAACCGAATTGGCGGCCTTACTTCTCCGTCATCGCATCGGCGGGGCCCCAGTCGTGGACACCAATGGCGGCCTGTTGGGGGTGGTAACAGAGAGTGATCTCATCGATCAGAGCAAAAATATCCATATCCCGACAGTAATCTCGATCCTCGATTCGGTGCTGGTACTGGAGAACCCATGGAAGATGGATAATGAGATCAACAAGATGGCTGGGAGTACGGTGCATGACATCTGCGCCCGTGACTTGGTGACGGTGACGACGGAGACCCCGCTCAGTGACATTGCCACCATTATGTCTGAGAAGGGGGTACACACCCTGCCTGTCTTGGCCGATGGCTCGTTGGTGGGGGTGATTGGCAAGACCGATCTGATTCGGGCAATCAGCCAGGGGGGATGAAGCGGACCTCGATGATGCCCCGAATGGAGTTGGTCAGATAGATGGCATCGGCCTGGGCCAGGTCGCTTGAGCGCAGGGGCTTTTCGACTATCCCCCGATGCTTGGCCAAAAGATCGGCCCGGCAGGCCCCGGCCAACAGCCCGCACCCGACTTCCGGGGTGACCATCTGCCCCCCTTGACGCAGGAAGATATTGCTCGTGCTGCCCTCGGTGATCTCCCCCCGTTCGTTAGTAAAGATGACCTCGGCAAATCCCTGATCAAGGGCTCGCTGCCGTTCCTTGTTGAAGCGTGCGCGATGGGTGGTCTTGTGGTAGCGCCACGGCCCTCGGGAGTCGATGGCCTGAGGGCTGATGGTGATTGGGAGCAAGGTCGCCTGCTTACCGGTCGGCGAAAGGTCGCTGAAGTCCCGCGCCGCTGGCGGGGAGCAGGGGCTAACGGTGATCGTTATGTTGCCGTCGTTGTCGAGCAGGAGGCGGAGCTTGAGGGCACTGTCGCTGGCAACGATGGCCTGGCCTAGCCGTTGCTCGACCTCCTGGCGGTCGAAAGGGTAGCCGAAGTAGCCCGCCGAGGCTTCGAGCCGTGCCAGGTGGCGGTCGAGCAGCCAGAACCCCTCAGCCGTCTGCCAGAGAATAGTCTCGATGAGCGAAAATTCTGGCCGGGGCTCGGTGAGGAATTTTCCCTTGAGCAGACACTCTTGCCACTCGGCCTCGGGATTTGAGTCGTAGACGATGCCCGAACCGATGCCCATCTCCCCCTGCCAACGGACACCAGGCCCCCCGCTATCACCTTTGCCTTCATGTCTGCCGGAGAGGACGATGGTGCGGATCGGTACGTTGAAAACGGCGTCTCCACTGGGAGCAAGGTAACCGATTGCCCCGGTGTAGACCCCGCGAGGTGAGGCCTCCAGCTCGGCGATGATCTCCATCGTGCGGATCTTGGGGGCACCAGTGACCGAACCGCAGGGGAAGAGGGCGCTGAACAGCTCGCGCAGACCGGCCTGCCTGTCCACCTGCCCACTGATGGCGGAGGTCATTTGGTGCAGGGTGGCGTAGGTCTCGACCGTAAACAGTGAGGTCATCTCGACCCCACCCAAGGAGCTCAAACGGCCCAGGTCGTTGCGCAGAAGGTCGACGATCATGACATTCTCACAGCGGTTCTTGGGGTCTGCGGCAAGGGCTCGGGCGATTGCTTGGTCTTCGGCGGGGGTCCTGCCCCGGGGCATGGTGCCCTTCATCGGTCGCACCTGGCAGAGGGAGCCCTCCTTGCGAAAAAAGAGCTCCGGTGAAAAGGAGAGCAGGCGGTGATCGCCAAACCGCAGATAGGCGCTGTAGCCAACCGGCTGGTTGTGACGTAGGGTGCGGTAGAGGGCCTCCGGGCTGCCGCTGAAGTTGAAGAGGAGTTTGAGTGTGTAGTTGACCTGATAGGTGTCCCCCGCCTCGATATAGGCCTTGATGCGTTGCAGGCCACTCAAGTAGTCATCTTGCGAGAGGCTTGCCCTAAGGTCAGCGATGGCAAACGGGGCGTGTGAGGGGCTGGCGCTTGAGGTTGGCCCCGGGGCCTGCTGCAGGGGCTGGCTATGGTCAAAGCGGCGGGGGGCAGCGTAGACCCCAAGCCGGGCCAGCGTCCCCTCACCCCGGCCTTCGAGCAGGGGGTGGAGGCTTGGTTCGAGTGCGTAGCCAAACTCATAGGCGAACCAGCCGGCCAGGTAGAGGCCATGGTCGAGGGCCTGTTGTGCCTTGTCGAAAAAGGCCTGGAGGTCTTGTCCGACCTCAAGGGAGAGGGTGTCGACGGGATCGGTGAACAACAAAGACTGATCTTCGCTGGTCGTTGGCTTGCTGGTCTCTAGGAAAATGCAGTCTTTTTCGGTGCTCAGTTGGTCGAGCAGGGCGTCAAGGAGTGGGTTGGGGATCGGCCTGTTCACGTGGTGCCTGGGCGGGAAAGAGGATGGGGGGAAGTCGCAAGAGGCCTACCCATTACTGTCAGTTCGGGTGAATTGCAATATTTTTTTGGCTGGCTCACTCCCCGCTTGCCAGAGCGAAACCAATCTTTTACACTACAGGCCTTTGACGGGAGAGGCGCTTTGCTATGGACTTGTTGGTGACAGTTGGAGAGGCGGTTGTCACCTCTGTGTTGTACTTACTATCTTTGGGAGAGGACTATGCTAATTAGGGATTGGATGGCAAAAGATGTGCTGACGGTTGACGAAAACACCTCGCTGATGCGGGCGACCCGGATCATGAAAGAGAACAACATCCGCAAATTACCGGTGGTGTCGCATGGCAAGTTGCTGGGCATCGTCACCGACCGCGATGTCAAGGAGGCCTCACCTTCCAAGACCACCTCGCTTGACATTCACGAACTGTACTACCTACTGTCTGAGATGAAGGTCAAGGACGTGATGACCAAGAACCCAATCACCATGAAGACGACCGACTCCTTGGAAAAGGCGGCGATGATCATGTTGGAAAATAAGATCTCTGGTATCCCGGTGCTCAATGACGTTGGCCATTTGACGGGGATACTCAGTGAAACGGATGTCCTCTTGGGCTTTATCCATGCCACCGGCATTAAACACGGCGCCATCCAGTACGTCTTCAACCTGCCGGATGCGGCGGGGGCGGTCACCGAGGTGGTCAAGGTGCTTCGGGAGAACGACGCCAGGATCATCAGTATCCTGACCTCCTTTGAAGACGCCGGGGACGAGGGCAAAAAGCAGGTCGCCATCCGAGTGACCCTCCCCAAGAAAGAAGACAGTGAGGCCTTGACAGAGGTGCTATCCAAGCGCTTTAGCCTCGTTTTCCATGCCAAGGACGAGCTCGACGACCTGCCGAACAAACGGCTGATGGCCTCCTGACGTTGATTCGTCTTCAAGGCGTCGCCAGCCTCACTCTTCACTTCGAGTCGGCTCTGGCTCGGGGGCCTGCTCGCTATCCTCCTGTGCTTGACTTGGGGCTTGAATTCCCTGTTCGATGGCGGCATTGTCTCGCCAGGTGGTGAGGTTCTCTTCGGTGAGGGGTGCCCCCCCGGCGGCCTGTCCTGCCTTGGGAGATTCTCCAAGCGATTCGTCTCCGTGGCCGATGGGGACAAAGGTAATCCCGGGTGGCACGGAGAAGTCATTGCTGGCCAGGTAATCGCTGGCCGCAGCCATGAAGGTGTGCCAAACCGGGGCGGTGGCCTGGCCACCAGTCTCCTTTTTCCCGAGTGGTTGCAACTTGTCGTACCCCATCCAAATGCCCGTTGCCAGCCTCGGTGTATAGCCGATAAACCAGGCGTCGATGTTCTGATCGGTGGTACCGGTCTTGCCGGCGGCGTAGGGTATCCCCTTGGCCTTCTTCCCCGTCCCCTCCTCGATCACCCCCTTGAGCAGATAGGTTATCTGATAGGCCACCCTTGGGTCTAGGGCCGGCCGGGGGGCGGGGGTGAGCTGTTCTAAGACCTTGCCGTTGCGGTCAACGATCCGTTCGATCAGGTTGGGGGCTTGGTATTGACCGTTGTTGGCAAAGACACTATAGGCGGTGGTCAACTCCATGAGCGAGACCACCGAGGAGCCTAAGGCCAGCGAGAGGTTGGGGGTCAGCGTCGAGGTAACGCCCAGCTCATGGGCCAGTTTGATGGTCGGGGTGGTGCCGACTGCCTGCAACAATTTGATGGTTACGATATTGTTGGAATGGATCAAGGCGTTGCGCAGGGTGGTGGGCCCGGCAAATTTGCCGTTGTAGTTCTTGGGCCGCCAGATGGTGTTGCCGGTCTTGAATTCGACGGGGGAATCTTCGATAACGCTGTTGGGGGTGAAGCCCTTGCCGAGGGCGGTGGCGTAGATAATCGGCTTGAAGGATGAGCCTGGTTGGCGCTTGGCCTGAGTCGCCCGGTTGAACTGGCTGGCCTTAAATTCCGCTCCACCTACCAGGGCCAAGACCCTGCCCGTGCCGACCTCGATAGAGACTAAGGCCGATTGGGGAGGGGCGCCACCTTGGGGTTGGCGAACTTTCCATTGGGCGATACCCTGTTGGATGGCGTTGACGGCATTTTTTTGCAAATTGAGGTCGAGGGTGGTGTGGATCTGCAGCCCTCCCTCGTTCAAGGCATTGCGTCCGTAGGTCTCACTGACCGCATTTTTGACCTGTTGGACAAAGTATTCTGCGGCAACCGGCGGCCCGGCCTGTGTTGCCCAGAGGAGGGGGTCAGCGTAGGCCTTGCGGGCGGCGGTCTCCGTCACATAGCCATCTTCCGCCATGCGGTTTAAGACGTAGGCCTGGCGGTTTTTCGCCTTTTCAAAGTGCTTGAAGGGGGAGTAGCGGCTAGGGGCCTGGGGCAGACCGGCCAAGATGGACATCTCGGCAAGGCTCAGTTCGCTGATCGGTTTACCAAAGTAGGTGCGAGCGGCGGCAACTACCCCATAGGCACCCTCACCGAGATAGATCTGGTTGAGGTAGATATGGAGGATGTCGTTTTTTGAGAGAAATTTATCAATACGATAGGCAAGGATAGCCTCCTTGATCTTGCGGGTGTAGGTCTTTTCAGGGGAAAGCAAAAGCGAGCGGGCGACCTGTTGGGTGATGGTGCTGGCCCCCTGCCCACGCCCTCCGTCGCGAATGTTGTGGACGATAGCCCGGACAATCGACCAAGCGTCAACCCCCTGATGCTGAAAAAAACGGGCGTCTTCCGCAGCGACAAAGGCGTTGATCAGCATCTTCGGCAACTCTTCAAGACTCGCCAGTTGCCGGTTCTCGCTGAAGGCCCAGCCAATCGTTTCGCCATCCTTGTCGAAAATCAGGCTGGAGGCATGCGGCTGATAGTCGGCCATCGAACTGATGTCCGGGAGGTTTAAGGCGGCCAGGAGATAAAGACAGGCGATGATTGAGACCGAGAGCAAGCCGCTGATCGCCAGCAGGAAGAGGCTGACTTGGATTTGTCCCCAGATCCACGGCTGCTTTGCACTCGTGACTTGGGGCGGGTCAGGGGGAGGCGCATCATCATCCGTTGCCTGCCGGTAGGGCTCGGGGGCATCGATTTTTATGTCAAGCATACCATCACGGTTTGGGGGAGGATCGTTGGCGGAAATGAGCACCTCGCTTGTGGAACGGGGTCAGCCAATAAAAAAAGCTGCACCGAAGGGGCAGCTTTTTTTATTGGCTTTGGCGAAACGCTGAACTTAGGCCCCGAGGGGCTTTTTGGTAAGCTTACTTGATATGGCAGCCAGTGCATCGGGTTGGGGCATTTTTATTGCCCGCCGCCTCCATCTTTTTGTGACACTCCTTGCAACGAGCATGGCCAACGGCCTTCAGCGAATTCAGATCAGGGTTCTTGAAATCCTTATTGTGGCATGACTCACAGCGCTTCTCTTGGCCTGCGACATAGGGGCCTTTTTTGCCATCGGCGGTCATGGTGTGGTGGCACTCCTCACATTTGATCTTCTCTTGATGTTTCTTGTGGGGGAATTTGGCTGGCTTCTTGGCCTCCGGGGACTGCATGGTGAACTCTTCAGGCCCGTTGCTCGCGGCAGCAGAACACACCAAGTTTGTTGCCATGGCAAAGCAGAAAAAAACAGCGGCAATGATCGAACCTTGGACGGTTTGCTTCAGCATCTTTTCTTCTCCCCGATAGAATTAATAAAAATGGGCACTCACCCACTCTCTCTCGAGGTAATTTTCTATTCCGTTACCTGGCCTTTGTCAAGGGCGAATGGCTCAATGTTGTGGGAATTTTTTGTGACAGGTATGACAAAGCTGCATCCCCTTTGAGCGCCGGAGCAGGGCCTCCGTGTTGTATTCTGCATCCCAAAATTCGGCGTGGTAGGAGTGGCAAGTGATACAGGTGATCTTGCCGCTTACGGTCAGGGGCATATCGCGCGGGACAGTCATGGAGGGGGAAACATCCATGGGGTGGGCAAAGCCATCGGCTCCGCCCTTGGCGTTGCAGGGAAACGTTGGATGGCATTGGCGACAGGTATTGCCGGTCTCGTCGGTGTAGGCCAACTTGTCGCGGTCAAAGGGGAGTGTCTGGTGGCAGTCGAGACATTGAGTGTTGCCCTGGTCGTCATGGACAGCAAAGGCCGATCCAGGGAGGAGGACAGCGGCAAGGAGGAGAAAGGCGAGGTGTATTTTCATAGGGAGAAGGCCTCGATGGCTTGGCGCAGTTCGCTGAGACGCTGGGCCAGGGTGGCTCGAGAGGTGTCATCCTGGTTGCCTTTGTCCACCTTTGCTGAGAGCTCGATAATGTCGTCGGTCAGTTGCTTCATGGCCGCCAGCCGTTGCTTGAGATTGGTGGTCATGGTGGTAAGTTCACCCGCGAGGTCACGGAACTCGTCGTGTTGGCGAAGGGAGATCAAGGTGCTGAGCTCGCCTTGACTGATGCGGGTGATATCATAGGTCATCTTTTTGAGAGGGCCATGGAGCCGGTTGAACAGACTGCGGGCGGTGAAGGCAAAGGCCATCAGGATAAAAACGATGACAAAGAGGTTGGCAAGGAGCATTTCATGCCACAACAGCCCACCGGGGGAGATGTTGGGAAGGCGCATGGAATAGAGGGCGGCATCGATCTTCTTGTAGGCCAGGAAATTGAATCCCCCTAAGGCAATGGCCCCGCCAAACAAGGAGAGGGCGACGAAGCGCATGATGAACTTACTTTGGGCGCTGTTCTTGATGTAGTAGGTGCGGCGTTTGTAGGGGTGGGTCATGGTCGTTTTCCTTTTCCTTCCATTTGATGGCAGGCGAAGCAGAGTTTACTTTGGATATCCTCAATAACGAGTTTCTTGGGAAGTGCCGAATAGGGGTCATGGCATGAGCCGCAACCTACCTTGCCACCGTCAAAAAATCGGATCCGCTTATCGACCGATTCTAATGGCCTGAGCATGGCCTTTTTGTTTTGCTCGAAGGCATCGAGGTATTTCATGCCAATCGGGTGCATCCCCCCGTTGTCGTGTTCCATGAAATTTTCGGCATGTCGCCACTGGCCGGCGTTCAGCATCACCGAAGGGGCGGTTGAGCCATCATGGCAAGAGAGGCAGTTACGGGACATGCTGTCGATGCTCGAGTTGTCGTCGCCGGCAATGTATTTTGAATCGAAGTGGGCCTCGCGGAAGGCCCCCTCATGGCCAGTGGCCAACTTGGTCGTGTTTTGATGACAGATGTCGCAGAAGGTCTTGCCCTTTCCCTGACGTCTTAGGAAGAAGGATTTCTTCTTCAAGTGGTTCTCGGCATCCGAATGGACATCGTGACAGGTGGCGCAGGTCAGGGTGCCGCTGGGCGAGAGCGGGAAGTCGAAGGGCACCCGAACCTTTTTGGGGACCATGTCGACCGGGTGCATATAGCCCTTGTCGTAGAGGGTCGTATGGCAGGTCATGCATTTGGCGGTCAAGGACGAATAGACCTCACTTTTCATGGAACTGGCCCCCGCCGTATGGCAGATGGCACACTCCTTCTGCTCGAAGTCGTGGGTCTTCTTCCCATGGCTGTAGCCCATGACGGCTGTCAGCAGGAGGGCGAAGACGATGAGGGCAGCAGTTCGGCTCATTGGAGGTGCAAGCTGGCCAGGGCATCTTTAATAGTATGTGCGGTCTCGTTGATCTCAGCGGCCTGGGGGCCATCACCGGGAAGATCCATTTTTTCCTGCAGGAGTTTTGTCTGCTGATCGATGAATCGCAGCTTTGTCTTGTAGGTGTCGATCATGGTGTTCAAGGCGGTGGCCATGGGTTGAATGGCGTCTTTTTGGCGGATATGAACCGCTTGGGTGAAGTCCCCACCGGCGATCGCCTTAACCACCCGCTTCATGCCGACCAGGGGGCCAACGACCCGGTGGGAATAGAGGACGGTGACAAAGACGATACCGGCCAAGGCCAAGGCGGTCACCAGGCAGTAGATAATGATCGATTTGATCAGCATCTCCTCCTTGAGTTGGGCGAGGCGGCTAAAACTTTCTTGATAGCTGGGGCCAAGCGGCTGGTGGGCAGAGAAGTAGAGGATGACTCCGGTCAGGATCAGCCCGCCGGAAAAAAATAACCCACATTTGAGTAAAAGTCCGCTCAGGTAGGATTTGTCAATAACTTGGGTGGTGGCGGCAGTCTGTTGCACGGCGGGGCCTCATTGGTTGGTGGTGATTTGCCATGTGGGCGTTTGTTTTGCCCGGCAGGAAACAACAAGTAACGATTGGAAAATTGAGCGGTTGCGGTCGAGGAATTTCAGCTCAACAACACGCTCAAAAAACAGCTCTGATGGTCAGGGAGCACCCAAGGCGCATGAAGGGGGGGCCGCATCCTCACAGTCCCTGTCCGACGTGCTGACAACTAAGCAAATTTAATGCCCGCGCGGAAGCCGTGCGGGTCGTGAAAGGCCCACACGACCACACCCCGTTTGGGGAGTGTCCAATCCGGCGGTGGGTCGTGGACAACAAGAGCCTGCCCGACCCTGAGCTCCGTGGGGCTGAGGATCCCGATCCCATCGCTGTTGCTGTTGAGGACAGAGATCTCATGGCCGCCAGACGAGGAGAGGTTGTCTTCGCAGGAGACCGTCAGGGTAGTCACCGCCTCGCTATCCGTGTGCTTGTGAAAAAAAGATTGCCTTTGTTTCCTGGGGGCGAACATGGTGAGCGACCTCCTTTCAGTTGTCTTTTTTCCCTTGCTCCCCTTGCGGACGGAACTTATTGGGCAGGGGTGTCGGCTCATCGTCTGCGGGCTTGGGGCGCAGGCTCAGTGGGGCTGGCCGGGTGCGGTCATAGGTGGCTGGGGCATGACACCCTGGGGTGCATTGCCCGCCGTTGGGGCTGATCACGAAGTTGACGGGCATATCCCACTCGCCAAAGGAGACCTGCTTAGCCATCAGTTTGGGCAACTCTCCGCCATGAACGACATGGCATAACTTGCAGGATCGTCCTCGGGCCTTGCGGTTGACGTGGACGAAATGGAGGTTTCGTTGACCATCCCTGAAGTTGGTATTGTAGGAGGTGTTCTCGTGAAGCAACAGGTCTACTCTATGACATTGGAAGCAGAACTGGTACTGTTTTTCATCAAAGTCGTTAAAAAAATCGCTGGAGTAAGGGGCGGTGAGCAAGTGGTTAAAAAAGGAGCCGTGGGCGTTGTGGCATGACTTGCACTGCTGTTGGGCGATTTCCCCGTGGAACTCGCTGTCCCCCGCCTTCGTGACCGGTTGGTGACAATCATAGCAGAGGATGTGATCCGGGTGCGGAATGAGAAGCGAGTTCGTATCGCTGTGCAGGGTATGGCATACCAGACAGTCACCGGCGGCGACAGGGGGATGCAAGTGGGGGAAGTCGACAACCACGGCGTGGCATTCCTGGCAGACGTCCTTGGCCAGAGAGAAGGACTTGTCTCCAGCCAGGGGGTGTTCCTTGCCCTGATCGACGGCCTGATGGCAGTGGCGGCAGTCCTGATGCCCCTTGCCCTTGGCGCTAGGCGGGGACTTGGCTTGCAGGTTTGGATGGCACTCGCCGGTGGCGCACTCTTTTTTCTCCTCAGCGGAGAGCCCGGCACTGAAGCCTGCCAAGACAAGGAGCCCCGTGAGCATAAGCAGACGGAGGACGGAGGCGGCCCGCCAGACGTGTCTCTCACCGTATTTCGCTGCTTGGTGGATTGGGGATGGCATCGGGATTATTTCAAGAAATAGCGCATATTGCCGCTATGCGGGTTGTGGCAATCGACGCAGAGCATACCTCGACTGACGATCTTGTCGTGCATGCCGGCGGCCAGCCGTTTTTCCTTATGGCATTTGAAACAGATGGTAGCCAGGCTCAACTTCAAAAGCGAGGGGTTGCCTGATGAGTGGGGGTCATGGCAGGCCAGGCAGGCCCCGACCGCCACCGGCCCATGGACGTTCTTGCCTTGAATTAAATTTTTATGGCAAAGCCCGCAGATCTCGTTCTTGGGGAGCTTCAAGCGGCTCTCGGTCTGGAAATTATGGCAGCCGGTGCAGTTCTTTTCCGCCCAGGGGCGGTGTTTGGAGCCGGTCTCGTTTTTCTTGTTAGGGTCTTCGCCGGAGTCGCCACGCTCGGCGGCGGTGATCCGTTGCTCGTAGTAGGTGTTGAAGAGGTCTTCCATGTTGTCCTTGCACAACTCTTCGATGGGGGGCAAATCAGGGACACCGTCAAAAAAAGAGGTGAGCATTTTATGCTTCTTGAGTGGGTCCATCTTGAAGCAGCCAACGAGCATGAGGGCAAGACCGAGCAACAGGGCGGCCTTGCCCAGGCGCAGGGCCTGGTTGATCGGATTCTGAGGGGGACGATTCATTGCCTTGGCATTCCGCTTACTTTACGCTCTCGTATTCAACATGGTAGGTGCCAAAGTCCGCTTCCTTGCCGCTGTTGTTCACGGCCTTGTCTCGGCTGTACTCCATTTTACGGTGGCAGCCAGGCATACAGCTCCCGCCACTGCCGGTAGTTTCAAAGGAGATGGACATCTGCCACTCACCGAAGAAAGAGCCGGTGGGGTTGATCAATTTTTGGCCATTGCTGGCGTGGGGCTGATGGCAGGCGCGGCAGGTACGCCCCTTACGGGGGATGGCAGCATGCAGGTAGTGGAGGTTTTGCGAGCCGTTGCGGAAGTCCGTTGCCTTGCCGATCTCCATGGTCAGCAACGCCTGGTCGTGGCAAGAAAAGCACAAGTCGTAGATCTCCGGGGCGTACGATGCGTAGATGGATTCTGGGTAAGGCCCATTCAGCAATTTCTCGAATTTGGAGCCATGAGGGTCATGACAGACAGAGCACTGCCCCTGTGCGATGGGGCCGTGAAGAAAGGTCTGTTTGAGCTCGATGGCGATATCCTTAGGGGACTTGGAACTGATGGCGTTTTTCTCACTGTGGCAGGTGAGACAGAGATCAATCTCCTTTTTGTTCAAGAGCTTTTCTGAGGATGAGAAATGAGGCAGGTGGCAGGTGGCACAGCCCTTGTCGAGGTAGAGCCCGGCGTGTTTTGATTTTGATTTCTTGTACTTTTCGTCGATGTCGGGGTGGCAAGTGAAACAAAACTCCTCCCCCGCCTTTTTGAGCAGACTAGGAAACTCGCTGCCGTGCGGCTGGTGGCAGGTGCCACAGCCATCGGTCTTAACGACGCTATGGACGCTGGCCGATTCTTCCAGACCCTTGGCGATGTCGTTGTGGCAGGCGGTGCACAAGGCCTGGGGTGCCTCCTTGAGCAGGGATTTGTGATCCGACTCATGGGGGTTATGGCAATAGGTGCAGGCCCCCAGGCCAAC
>Ga0172375_10005699_pt1 | contig 17821 bp, 17 predicted proteins | sample LakKiv1m_FD_114537 | JGI IMG/M metagenome (GOLD analysis project Ga0172375, IMG submission 114537) | Freshwater microbial communities from Kabuno Bay, South-Kivu, Congo - kab_092012_11.1m | ecosystem: Environmental > Aquatic > Freshwater > Lake | place: Democratic Republic of the Congo...
CGACGCTTCCCATAATCAGGAGGTTTGGCTGAAGCCCGGATTTTTCAGGGGCCTGTTTTCCCCGGTTTTTAAACTCCCATATTCAGCCGGGTTTTAACCCGGCGGACATTTAAATCTTCCTCTATTTCATATTGCCCCGGTTTTTAAACCGGGGGAGAGAGACATAGTCCCCCCTCTTCCTGGGCTTCAGCCCAACCTCTTTATCGATGTGATCCAGTGCGTTTTATACTCAGGAGGTTGGGCTGAAGCCCGGGATTATTAGGGGGGGCCTGTTTTCCCCGGACTGAAGTCCGGGGCTATGTGAAGAGGAATAAAGAATCGAGTATCCCGACAAGTCGGGGTTAAAACCCTCCTGAACTGCCAGGATGAAGTCCGGTGCTATGTTTGGAGAGAGTTAATCCGGCAAGCATAGACATGACAGGTGTCGAAGCTTATGCGGCTTACTTAATGGTGCCTGCATTTATAGATGAACAGTCTCCTGTTTGAATGCCGGATTAATATAATAAGACTCTGATTATCAGAGGAGGAGATCCATGGTTTCCCGCCTGTCACCTTCCCATCTGTCAAACAGAAAAGCTACTCACTGTCAGGCCCTTTGCTCTCTGAGCCCTGAAGCGGATCTCGCTCTTTGCCGTTCGCGCGAAAGATTGTATTGAATACCTCACCGAGTTTTTCGGTGGCTGTTTTAGAAAACAGGCCACTGAGCGCTGCAAAGGCGTAAATACCGATAAGGTTCAGATCAGCAAGTCCTGAGCCATCTCCTGCTGCGCCCGTTGGCGTGACAAATCCGATACGTACCAGCATGTAAACGATCGATGCAAGAATAGCGCCGACAAACGGCATAAAGAAGTAATAGGGCACCCAGCTGCGGAGAAGCTGTCGATTACCGACAAATTTCCCGAAAGAACCAGTCATATGCAAAGAGCCGCCAAGCGCGCCAAGCATGACCACCATAAACAGAACCGTCTCTTCTGTAACACCGCCATCGCGAATCGCTTTTACAGCCACAAGAGCTTTGGTATCCAGACTGTCTTTCGCAGCCTTTTCTGTAATCTCTGCGTTTTTCAATGCATTAAAGGCCTCAGATACTCCCGCCTGGGCCTTGTCCAGTTCAGGCTTTACGGCCTTGGGATTCTTCTGTTGCTGAACCTTTTTTTGCGCATTCTCCGAGTATGTCAGAGTCAAACGGGCTTTGTCCAGATTGGCGACAGCGTCATCATAAAGCTTCAACCTCTGAATGGCGTTCTCTACTGCCAATGGTCTGTCGATACCGGTGGAGGCATCCCACTTCACGATCACAACGCTGAGCAGAGAGATGTTCACAAGTACCATAAAAATCCACATAAGGATGATAGCCCGATTTGATGCGTGGGTATAATACATTATATCAGAGGGGTTATCCGAGCCTTCCTGACCCGCTGCCGCTTTCAATGAAATCTTGAGCTGGCGCAGGCGATCAGCCCGATCATCCTGTTCTTTTGGAGAAAGTTTGTCCCAGGCGCCTGAATCGAATGAGCCATTCGAGTCGAGAGTCAACAGATTTTTCAATAACGTCTCACAGGAAATATCAGCCAACCTGGCACGACCACGTTCACCGGCTGTGTTAATTCTGTTAACCAGTTTCTTGATATGCTCATGGAGATCCTGTGCCCGCTCATGTGAGAATGCCATGATCTTCTCCTTTTCGTTTTGATAACCGACCTGTAAAAAGCAGGAAGCTCATTCTATAAAAAAGACAAAATAACGTTGAAATACTCTCTCATCAGCGCCCTGAAATGAAAAGTTACGACAATATTGAGTGTTCTTTTATCAGAAACGAAACATCGATACAGCGATCAATTACCTGACAAGCGACTTGTCGGCATTTTTCATATTTTTTTCCGTCATTGCGAGTCGCGCATTACAGCCTTCAGCCACGAGTCCCGAAAGGTCGGGACTCGCGATGACGGAGTAAGGGTTTCAGGCGAAAAGAAAAAAGACGATTCTGCTGAAAAACGGGCATCCCGCTTCCCGCCTGATTCCTCTTCACAGTCTTGCTTTGAGAATTCTTCTCATGGCTGCTGCGTCGAGCGGGACGGCGTTGCTTTTGCTTCTGGTGGCGGGAATGATGGTGTCGAAATCGCTCTCGGTGACTCCAAAAGTACCGAGTCGGGGAAACCGGAAATGCTCCTGCCACTCTTCGAGCAGCTCGACAAGTCGATCGCAATCCCCGATGGTGTTGCCGGTCGAGCGACCGGTCATGATCCTTGCGGCATTGGCGAACTTCTGCAAACCCGGATTGGCGTTATCCGACAAGCGGAGCTGCCGGATATTTTCCCTGGTCGATTCGGCAAGGAGAGTGGCACAGAGCGTGCCGTGAGGAATATCGAAGAGACCGCCAACCGAGGAGGCGAAACCGTGAACGATGCCGAGGCCGGCATTGGACAGCGCAATGCCCGACATCAGCGCGGCATAGGCGATATCGGCCCGCACAGGAACCTCTCCTGAGCCGTCGCCACAGGCTCTGATGAATGACCGGTTGAAGTGCTCAAGGCCGCTGCAGGCAACGGCATCGGTGAAGGAACTGGCGAAGGGCGATAGCAAGGCTTCGAGAAGCTGGGTGAAGGCATCCATACCTGAGGCTGAAGTCAGTTCCGGAGGAGCCGTCACCATGAGTGCAGGATCGATGATGGCTTCATCGGGCACGAAGGCAGGATGGCGCAGTGAGCGCTTGTACCCTCCCGGGCCCACCCGGCTGATGACCGCATTGCTGGTAACTTCACTGCCCGTTCCTGAGGTGGTCGGTACAGCGATAAATGGCACTTTGCGCCCGTCGTGAGGCAGAAAATCATTCTGTCCCTCGATGAACCGCTCGACGGAATGATGCTGAAGCAACATGGCTGAAATGGCCTTTCCGGCATCCATGACACTGCCGCCGCCGATAGCGACCACAACGTCAAAGGGGTTCCTTCGTCCGCATTCGACCGCATTGTCGATCAGTTCCGGCGAAGGTTCACGATCGACTTCGATCATGGTGCACTGCACGCCGCACTGATACAGTTCATCGAGAACTCCTGAAAGCACAGATGACCGATTCATGGTACCCTTGCCGGTAACCAGCATCATCTCCCGGCCACAGGAGCTCACCAGAGTGACGAGCCTGGAAAGGGCGCCCTCTCCGAAATGAATATGCGGTAACGGAAGCACTGAAAAATCCATTCTGATGTCAATCGACACTGCTGCACCTCCCTTCGCGTATCAACAGTTTGTTGCAATGAGGACAGAGGGCCGTTCTGCAAGGTATTCCCGGAACATGAGGCTGCCGGTATCCGCAGTGAAGACAGATGCAGGCCGCCGATTCTTCCGCATCTCCGGCAATACAGCCACCCTCGATCTTCCCGCCTTCGATACAGATGGTCTTGCCGCCGACAAGGGCTTCGGCAACCTTTTTCCTGGCCGATTTGATAATCCGCCCGAAAGTCTGGCGCGAAACCTTCATCTTCCTTGCCGCATCGGCATGGTACAGCCCTTCGAGATCGGCAAGACGCAGTGACTCAACCTCATCGACCGTAAGGACGACATTCAGCAGCCGGGCAGGAGAGACTCCTTCAGGAAGAAAACAGGTTACCCTGGGAAGGTCTTCGACAGAACGGCAGTTGAGCGGTCTGCCGGCACGGGGGTTTTTCATAGATAGGCCGGTATCATTTCAGGCGGGATAGAGGTCCTGACAAAAATCAGGACCTCTTCCTCACATTTTAAAAACGATCGACGATAAACGGCGGCGTCAAGCACAGAAAACGAAAACGTCACTCAGGCTTCCACGGTTTCCGTTTTTACCTCGAATACCGGTGGTTCCATGATATGCTTCTTGACTGCACAGAGATTGGCCGCGTTGATGACCGCATCCTTGTACTTTTCAGGGAAAGCTGGCGGCAACTCGATTGTCAGGGTAATTTTACCGATACCCCGTCCGCCAGCCTTGGGTTCATGGCTCTGGACAATCCTGATACCGTCGGTGGAAATATCGCGGCTCTGGCAGAACGAGTAGACATAAATACCGGCACAGGTACCGATAGAGGCAAGAAAAAGGGTGAAAGGTTCAGGAGCGGAGCCTTCGCCTCCACCGTAGACCGACTGGTCTGTTTTGATGGTGAACCCCCTGAATTCGGCATTGACTTTCTTTCCGCCGCCAAACGTCACGATCAGATCGCTGCTCATAGAAATAAAAACCCTGGTTACTGATTGATATGAATTCTGCGCCCCATAATAACCATAAGCCGAGTGATAAACAAAGTCCTCCAGAAAACACCTGTTGTACCCCCTCCAGAAGCTCACATCATGGCTGGAAACGGAAAACGGAGCATCAGTACGGCCACAAACCACACAAATGACTCGGTCAGTTCGCTGCCTGCGCCAAGCACATCTCCGGTGACGCCTCCGATGACACGACGGCTCAGCAGGCCGACCCAGAGGATTGACATTACAGCACTGAGCATCATGAGGCCTGCACGAGGCAGATCGAATCCCGACAGAATAAAGAGCAGCACGAATGCTGAAAGAAAAGCGACCAGCAGATGCGGCCAGCGAGCACCTTCGACAAATGCCGTAGCCGTACCTCCCTCCGGCCTTGCATACGGCAGCCATGTAGCAAGAAGAACCTGCCCTGTGCGGGCCAGCATCACACCGGCAGTGATCATCCCGAAAGCGCCGTAACGTACCAGTTCGAGCAGGCATATCCATTTGAACAGCATCATGATAATGAGCGACAGAGACCCGAACGAGCCGACATTGGGATCTTTCATGATGCGCAGTGCCGCTTCCCGGTTCCTGCCGCCGAAAAAACCGTCAGCAAGATCGGCAAGGCCGTCGGCGTGCAGCCCCCGGGTCAGCACGATACCGCTACCGAGTACGAAGAGTGCAGCCATCTCAGGCCAGCTGGCCCGAGTGACGCCCCAGGCGAGCATCGCCTCTATCGAACCCACCAGCAGACCGACAAGCGGAAACCAGAACAGCGAGTTACTGAACTTTTCAGCATCCCTGCCCGGCACCGGAAGAATGGTCAGGGTTCTGATCGCCGTCACGAGCCCTCGAAGCATTTCAGGTAATCCTCCTCATGAAAGCCTGCACCCCTTTGACAAATTCCCGCGGCTGCTCTTCCTGCGGAAGATGTGCGCAATCGGAAATGACCAGAAGCTCTGCACCCGGAAGTTCACGAGCAAGACGGAAACTCTCTTCGGTCTTGACCGTAAGGTCGTGCTCCCCGGTAACCACCAGCGACGGCACCGATACCGAAGCCACACGCCGGTCGAAATGGAGACGGTGCGTTTCGAGAAACAGTTCCCAGAATCCCCGTGACCAGTCCCCGATCATGAGGTCGTTCCTGAAAGCGGCAAGCGTTTCCTCTGAAAGACGGGACTTGACGTGCCAGAATCCCCGGATGTTCCGGTCGTAGAGCCTGGTGATCATCAGCTTCATAAGACGCGAGAACACAGGCGTCATGAGCTTCATGACGGGCTTCATGAAGGCGGGCACCTCGCTGTTGGCGTATCCGCTGTAGATCATCGCCCCTGCAAGAACCAGTCCCCTGACCTTTGACGGATGACGCAAAGCAGTCAGAAGCGCCAGGGTGCCGCCAGTGGAGTTACCGACAAGCACTGCCGGGCCGATCCCCAACTGATCCATAAGAGCCACTATCAGATCACTTTGCGCTTCAGGAGAGTACCGGGCCTCGTTTTTGCGTGAAGGAACAGGCCGTGAAGTCAGTCCGAACGCCGGGCGGTCAAATGCCAGCACAGTCGCGCCATCCGAAAGCGGCTGCATGACATCACGCCAGGAACGGATGCTCAGAAAGCTTCCGTGCAGAAGCACGATGAACGGCGGTTTGCCGCTTCCGTAAAGCTTGTAATGCACCCTGAAGCCCTTGCAGTCGATAAACCGGCTGTCCCTGTCGGCCCGCTGCTGCTGTATGTTCTGAAAAGAGTCCATAATGTCAACTGTTTTTTCCCGATACTCCGGCTGAACTGAAAGTAGCCATTTCGTTATATATTTTCAGTGAAGCTTCGATCAGCTGCATGGCCAGAACCGCTCCGGTACCCTCGCCAAGCCTCAGATCGAGATCGAGAATCGGGCGTGCCCCGAGCTTCTGCATGACCGTCCGGTGTCCCTGCTCGTTTGAAAGATGGCTGAAGAAAAGGTAGTCGCTCACCTTGCACGAGAGCTTGATGGCGCAGACCGCTGCCGAGCTGGAGATGAAACCATCCACCACGACCGGCATGCCGGTGCTTGCCGCTCCGAGGATGAGACCGCAGATACCTGCAATTTCGAAGCCGCCCAGTGCAGCAAGGATTTCCAGCGGAGTGGCCAGATTGGCACGATTCACCGCTATCGACCTTTCGATGACCTCCACCTTGTGAAGCAGCGCCTTGTCATCGATGCCCGTACCCCGTCCGGTGATCGATTCAACAGGCAGATCGAGCATCTTCGCATAGAGGGCCGTAGCGGGAGTGGTGTTGGCGATGCCCATCTCGCCCGTGGCAAGAAGGTGATAACCCTGCGCATGAGCTTCGATGGCCAGCTCCGCACCCGCCATGACCGCCTGCAACGTCTCTTCGATGGTCATGGCCGGGCCTTCCGCCATATTCGACGATCCGTGACGAACCTTGCAGCGGCGCAGCATCGGATGATCCGGGAAATCGTGATTCACCCCAATATCGATCACCTCCAGATCGGCACCGGCGTGACGGGAAAGCACGTTGATGGCTGCCCCGCCTCCAAGCATGTTGTAGACCATCTGGGGAGTTACCGCCGCGGGAAACGCTGAAACGCCCTCGGCTGCAACGCCATGATCTCCGGCAAAACAGAAGATCTTCTTCTTTGAAAGCACAGGGCTCGTCGTACCGGTTGCGATGGCATATTTCAGAGCGATCTCTTCAAGCCGTCCGAGACTGCCCTGTGGCTTGGTAAGATCGTCGATGTGCGCCTGAACTGCTCCTGTCAGAGACATATCGACGGGCCTGATCGAGGAGAGTAGCTGCTGGAAACGGTTGAACATGGATGATAACTTATTCTTTATTGATCAATTTGAATCATTCAGTTAAACGGAGAGCGGATTTCCCTCCCCTTCATTCAATGGCGGACAGAAATGTCTGCCCTTCTTTATTTGAGAACAAGCGGCAGGCCGCTGCAAAGCAGGTACGCCTGCGTGGCGAGTTCGGCCACCTTGCGGTTGAGCGTTCCGGCCAGGTCGCGGAACTCGCGGGCCATCGCGTTTTCCGGCACGATGCCCATGCCGACCTCGTTGGAGACGAGGACGATGTCGCACGGCGGCTCCTTGAGCACGGCGAGCAGTGCGTCAATCCGGTCATTGATTGCCGATTCATCGCCGAGATGGTGCATCAGGTTACCGAGCCACACGGTCAGGCAGTCGAGCAGCACGACTCCGGTTCCGTCCGGCAGATCACGAATGGCGCGGTCGATGAACAGCGGCTCCTCGATGGTGGTGAAGTGCCCTTCACGCTCTTCCTTGTGCTTGTCGATGCGGCGACGCATCTCGTCGTCGAAAGCTTCGGCAGTAGCCAGAAACACCCTCTTTTCATAAGGTTCGGTGAGCCCGAGCGCATAACTGCTCTTGCCGCTCCGGGCCCCTCCGGTAACATAGATTACTTCAGGCATGATGGCTGATTTTCATAATGGAGATTCATTGTTTTCCCTGGGAGCGCCAAGCTCCAGCCTGGCAATGGAGCCGGAGGCTCCAGTTAGTTTGGATTTCAAAGTTTTTTTTTACATCGCAAAACAACGTCAATCTGAAGTGATTACGAGATATCATCGCTATAAAGATGCCGAGCAGGCGCTCGGCGCTCCCAGAAAAAGCAAGAGAAAAAAACATCATCTATGCTTTTGAAACAGCCCTCTGCGCAACCACATCCAGCAACGGCTCCTCTCACAACGCAAACCGCTCAAGCGCCCGGCATGACGACAGGAAATCCGCTTCAGAGAAGATTTCAAGGGTGAACACCTTCGGCTCCCCCGGCTCACGGCGCAGCGCTTCAACCACCATGCCGAGCGCTTCGGGGCGCATGAAGGCGAGTGAGTTGTGGTCGCGGCCTTCCGTCGTGCCGTGCATGTGCAGCACCTTCGTGCGCGAAAGGTAGCGGACGAGGTAGTCGGCGGTCGGGAAGCCGTAGTATTCGAGATGGCCGACGTCGAGCGTCACCGACAGGCTGAAAGCTTCGATTACCGGCCAGACGATCTCGAAGGGGTAGTTCAGGTTCTCGGCGCAGAACATGGAGGCCGGATAGCCGCACCCGTCGAGCAGCATCCGGGTCGAACCGGAGAGATTCTCCACATAACGCTTCCGCTCTTCCTCAGTAAAACGGTTGATGTCCACCCCCTTACCGGCTTCAAAGTGCATCACGAAGGCCGATTTCGGAAGCGCTTCCACAAGATCGATGATACGCCGACACTTGCCAACCGAGCGCTCCCGCTCCTGCCGGTCATCGTTACCAAGGTAGACATCGAGCGGCAGGTGCACCGAAAAGGTCAGCCCATGCGCGGATGCCAGCTCGACCAGCTCGGCGATCACCTCCGGCGATGGCAGGTTGCTGAACTCGTCTGACTCGAACAGCACCAGTTCGATATCCTCGACCTTTCCGCAGAGATAGCGGACATTGGGCAGAATATCATCCGGTACGATATAGGAAGTGGTTCCGAGCCTGAATGGAAAACGTTTCATATCACCTCTGCACCCTGTGTTGCGGCCATGCACTCTTGAGCAGGGCCATCAGTTCCTGTAAACCTGACCACTCCACTGCGCCTGCGTCGATGAGCTGACGCGCCTTTCCGGCTGCCGCCTTTTCCGGAGTGTAATCTCTCAAAGCGATGCCTGAGGCCAGCCAGACCGGTTTGCCGGCGCTTTGTGCCTGACTGGCAAGTTCGAGGTTGACGAGATTGCCGGGCCCGAACGGCACCAGCCCCACCACCACGCCGTCAGCCTCGCCTACCATCGACTCCGCCTGAAGTAAAGCCTCATCACCAACTGCCGAAAAGGGCTGTTCGAGCACGCAGGGAATATCGAGTGCCCTGGCGGCTTCCGAATCCGAATCGAGACGGTTGAGCACACCTGCGCTCAGATCGAATCCTTCGATCAGCAGCCGACGGAACAGCTCTATGCCCGATCCGCCGCCACTGATGATATGCAGGCGTTTCTGCAAGGGTGGACGACGAAGGGCCGCATCGAGCACACCGCTCACCAGGGGATTTCCGCTGTATGGATCGCGCCGGACTCGAAGGTCGCAGCCATACACCCGTCTGAGCAGCTCCTCCTGCATCACCTCGCCCGGCGAACCGTTCTTAACCAGACGTCCGTGATCGATCAGCATCAAGCGGTCGGCAATCTGGGCTGCCAGGTTCAGGTCGTGGCTGACCAGGAGCACGGTGATTTTCTCCTCGCGATTGATGTTCATCAGGATCCTGAGCACCTCCTGGCTGTGGTTGATGTCGAGGTGGGCGATCGATTCGTCGAGCATGATGATCCGCGGCTCCTGGGCGAGCGCCATGGCGAGTGCCGTTCGCTGCTGCTCCCCTGCGCTGAGCTGGTTGAACAGGCGATCCTTCAGATCGAGCACATTGGTATAGATCATCGCCCGCTCCACGCTGTCGTGGTCTCCGGCATCCGGGCCACCCCAGCGCCCCCGGACACTCCGTCCTATCATGACGATCTCGGAGACCGTAAACGCCATGGGCGAATCGAGCTTCTGCGGCACAACACCGATAAGCGAAGCCCGCTCACGTGGTCTGAGCGAGGAGACTTCACGTCCGAACACCTCTACCCTGCCCTTCAGCGGCCTGACAAGACCGGTGGCCGTCTTGAGCATGGTGCTCTTTCCGGAACCGTTCGGTCCGATAATGGAGACGAATTCCCCTTCGGCAATCCCGAAATCGATGTCATGCAGCACCGTTCGCGCCTTGTATCCGGCGGTAACCCCCCTGAACACAAGAGCCGGCGCCAGAGAGTCAGTCAATCCAGGCATACTTCATCTTTTTGCGGAGCACGATGAGAAAAAAGGGGCCGCCGGCAAGCGCCGTTACGACACCGACCGGAATCTCTACCGGAGCCATGATGGTTCTGGCCAGCGCATCGCACAGCACCAGAAAAGCGCCCCCGCCGATAGCGGATGCCGGCACCAGCCAGCGATGGTCGGGCCCGAACAGCGCACGCATGACATGGGGCACGATCAGACCGACAAAACCGATCATCCCGCCCATCGAGACCGCCGTGGCAGCAAGCATGGTCGAAAGCAGAAGACTCGTCACTGTTACCATCCCCGCATCGAGGCCCTGATAGTGAGCCATTTCCCGGCCCAGCGTCAGCACATTCAGCGCCGGGGCGAGCAGCCACAAGGCACCTGCCGCCACCGAAATGAGCAGCAGGGAAACAAACTGGTCGATCCATGAAGAGGGCTGAAGATTGCCCAGCATCCACCAGACCACCGTATGCATACCGTCAATATCTGCCGTCGAGACAAGAAACATGATGACGCTCGAACAGATCGCACTGACGATCACCCCGCTCAGGATCAGGCTGTAAACCGAAGGGACGCCCCCCTGGTTAGCAATGGCATAGACCGCCAGCAGAGTCAGAATGGCAAAGAAAAAGGCCGTCAGAGGCAACCCCACAGCACCAAGGAAGCCGCCGCCGACAAGAATGCTCAGGGCTGCGCCGAGTCCTGCCCCTCCGCTGACGCCGAGCACATAGGGCTCCGCGAGAGGATTGCGCAGAATCGCCTGGAAAACGGTGCCCGAAGTCGAAAGAGCCGCACCGACCATCATCCCCATGAAAAAACGGCCAAGTCTCAGGTCCAGAATCGCCCGGCCCGAAATGGTCGAGGTGTCGGGCAGACCGATGCCCGAAGGGCCGAGCATGGCCGACAAAACAAGCAGCAAAGGCACAGCCAGAGCAAGCAGCAGCGCACGCCGCCGGTTCTTTGGGGAGCCCTTGTCAGGAAAAGGACGGCAACCGTCGCCGCCACCTTTTGTGGCACGCCCTTCAGTCAGCCTCACTCCTCCACTCCGGCCTGCGAGAGCAGCCCCTGTTCGTAACCGTGTTTGACCATCCGCATCTCGGTAACCGTGTCTGCCAGATCGATGAGCGCCTGCGGAGCGTTGCGGCCCGTCAGCACGATAATTTTGTCGCTGGCATCGACAATCGCCTCGATGAGCGGCTGGAGCGGGATGATCTCCTTCGAGAGGGCGAAGCACACCTCATCGAGCAGCACGAAATCATATTCATCTGACTCAAGCGCATCGAGCGCCTCTTCGAAACCATACTCAGCAGCCTGCTTGTGCTTCTCCATCATGGGGCTTTCCGGATTTGTCGGCAGGAACCCCTTGCCGTAATGATCCCACTCCACATCCTCGAAGCGGGTGAAGAAGAGCACCTCACCAACCCCCTCCTGGGATTTGACGAACTGGATGACTCTCGCTTTCATGCCATGACCGAGAGCCCTGGCAAGCATCCCGAACGCTGCCGTGCTTTTGCCCTTGCCGTTGCCGGTAAAGAGGAGAACCCTTTTCTGTTGTTTCATAGTAGCGTGCTTATCGTGATATGAACTGTTCTGCTGAAAAAAGAATGATGCTGCCCGCCGCAACGAACAGTACCGTGGCGGCATACATCAGTTTTGTTGCCCGACCGATTGTACCGGCATCCATCGAGCCATCGCGGATGCCGAGCGTCGGCACGGTTTTGGTGACGCCGCCATAACTCCGCTCGCCGCCGAGCGTGACGCCGAGCGCTCCGGCGAAGGCCGATTCGGGATAGCCCGCGTTCGGGCTCTCGTGCCGCCTTGCACCTTCCGTGACCGATCGGAACGTGGCCACCGGATCGAGCCGTAAAATAAACGCTGCCGCGGCAACAGCCAAAACCGTCAGCCGCGCCGGAAGGTAGTTCATCAGATCGTCGAAACGCGCCGATGCCCATCCGAACTCGCGATACCGCTCGTTGCGATACCCGAACATCGAGTCGAGGGTGTTGGATGCCTTGTAGAGCCATGCCCCCGCCGGCCCGAACAGCAGGCCATAAAAGAGTGGGGCGGTCACACCATCCGAGGTATTCTCAGCCACACTCTCGACGGCGGCCCTCGCCACGCCTTCATCGTCGAGCGACGCCGTGTCGCGCCCGACCATCATCGCCACTTTCGAGCGAGCCAGTTCCAGGTCGCCCGCAAGCAGCGCATCACGGACGGCGGCGGCATGGGCGGCAAGGTCACGCGGCGCAATCGCAAAATAGAGCAAGAGTATGGAGGCTGCGACGCCCGCGAGCGGATGCAGCCGCGCCGCCTGCCAGACGAACAACTGCACGACGGCGACAGTCGTACCGATGACCACCAGCGCCGTCAGAATACCCGCCACCCGGAGCGGCAGAAATACCATGCAACGGAACAGCCGTTCCGTTGCGGACGCAAGTTTGCCGACCAGCCGCACCGGGTGCGGAAACCACTGCGGATCACCGAGCAGGAGATCGAGCAGAAACGCCGCTGGTATCAGCAGAAAATTCACGACACCGCCTCCCCGATGGCGACTTTAGCGATCCGTGACGCCTCGGCGAAGCTGTTCAGCGCCTCGATGAGCCGCCGGTTCTCGTCGGACGTGCGGATGCAGAAGCGAAAATACACCGGCGCAACTCCCTCGAAGTTCCGGCAATCGCGCACGAGGATGCCACGCAACCGGAGAGCGTCGATGAGGCCGTCAAGCGCGAGGCCGCCCGTGACGGAGGCGAAAAAGAAGTTCGCCGCTCCCCCATGCAGCGTGATCGAGGAGTTCCCGGCCAGCCCGTCGGCAATCTGTCGGCGTCCCTCGCGGACGATGGAGCGCACCTCCTCTTCATACTCGCCGCAGTGCAGCAGCAGCCCGGCGGTGTGCTCCGCGACGACGTTGACCGTCCACGGCTCCTTGTGACCGTAGAGTCGCTCGACCATCAACGGATGCGCCACGATTGCGCCAAGCCGCAGCCCGGCGATGGCGTAAAATTTGGTGAGCGAATGGATCACCACGATGTTTTTGAAGGCCCGAATCTCCGGCATGAGAGAGTTCGACGGAAAATCCTCCGTGAACTGGATGAATGCCTCGTCGATGATAAAGTACTTCTCCGGAAAACGGCAGGCCAGCGCAAGCAGCAGCTCCTTCGGAATCAGCGTGCCGGTCGGGTTGTTCGGACTTCCGGCCAGGAGTGCGTCGCATCCGGCAAGCGCCTCGGCAAGCGCATCGATGCCGGGGAAGGCGAAGCTGCCGGACTCGCTCAGTGCAAGCGGGACAACCTCCGCACCAGCAAGGCGGCAGGCACGTCCATAATCGAAGAACGATGGCTGCGGAATGAGCACGCGCCTGAGGCCGAGCGCCCTCGGCAGCAGGTAGAGCCCCTCGATCGCACCATTAGTAGCCAGCACACACTCACGATCAGTACCGAACCTGGCAACATAGAATTCACGCACACCACGCCCGTCCATCGTTGGATAGGGTGACAGGGAGGCTGGCGAAGAGCCAAGCTCCTGCAACGGAGGCCCGAAAGGCGCGAGATTGACGCTGAAATCAAGCGTGACGCCCCCCCCCGTGAGCCTCTCGCCTGAACGGTCGCCGTGGCTGTGTGCCAGAAGATGATCGTAATTCATGACTTCATCCGTTCTGCTCCTGCGATCTCGAAAAGACGCTCAAGATCGAGATTGGCCGAAAAGTGAGCGGCAAGCAGTTCGAACGGATCGGAACTGGCACCACCGGAAACAGGCTCGTAATGGCTGTCGGCCATGCGCAGGAACCACTCCTTGACATCGGGCCGGTCGAAGAATCCGTGGAAATAGGTGCCCATGATGCGCCCATCGGCACTTATGGCTCCGTCAACCCCCTCTGCCACCGCACCGTTGCGCCCTGTCACTTCGATAAGACTGTGCACACCTTCAGCGAGCATTGTCCTGCCCATGTGAATCTCGTACCCGCTCACAGTGCACGAGGTGCCGGAGAGCGTACCCTCCGTGTTGTAGAGCGCCTTCTCCCGTTCAAGCACTGTGCTGACAGGCAGGATACCCAGCGACTCGCTGCTGCCGGGAACCCCTTCAACACCATAAGGATCCTCCACACGCTCTCCGAGCATCTGGTAGCCGCCGCACAGGCCGATAATGAGGCCACCTTTCGCACGGAATGCCTCTATCGGCTCGCGCCACCCCTTCGAGAGCATCCACTCCAGATCGCCCCGCACATTTTTTGAGCCCGGCAGCACAAGCGCCTTGTAGGCATCGAGCGACCTGGGATAGTGCAGATAGTGCAGTTCGACCGCCGGATCCTGTTCGAGAGGCGACAGGTCGGTGAAGTTGGAGATGTGAGGAAAGTAGATCGCCGCAACGCCAATCTTTCCATCCGCCGGCTCGCGTTTGGGATCGACAACCGAGGAGAGCGGCACGGCATCCTCTGCATCGATCGTGAATCCCCGGAAATACGGAATCACGCCGAGAACCGGCACTCCGGTCATCGATTCGAGCATCCTGACACCATCCTCGAACAGCGACTTGTCGCCCCGGAAGCGGTTCACGATCACCCCCTTGACCAGCGCCCGATCCTCCGGCGGAATCACCGCGAGCGTGCCCGCCACCTGCGCGAAGACGCCGCCACGGTCGATGTCGGCTACGAGGATTACCGCAGCTCCGGCCCGGCGGGCGCTCCGGAAGTTGACGAAATCGCGCTCGTAGAGATTCATCTCGGCGCACGATCCGGCCCCTTCGAGCACAATCATTTCGTGCCGCGCCATAAGCCTCTCAAGGCTCTCGAAAGCCGCCTCCGCCCAGCGCCGCGTGTCGCCGAAATATTCGCGGGCTGTCTTGTCCGTGCAGACGCGCCCTTGCAAAACCACCTGCGCCCCCGTGTCGGTGTTGGGTTTGAGCAGCACCGGATTCATATCGGCATGGGGAGCCACCCGTGCAGCCAGAGCCTGGACGATCTGCGCGCGCCCCATCTCGAAGCCATCAGGCGTGACCCCTGAGTTGTTCGACATGTTCTGCGCCTTGTAGGGCGCCGCGTCGATCCCCGCGTTACGAAAGATGCGGCAGAGCGCGGTGGCCACGATACTCTTGCCGGCGTCGGATGCGGTGCCGAGAACGGCGATATGATTCATGGAGTGCTTCCCCGATTGGTTTACCATTGCTCTTCATGCACCAGCTTGTCGAGAGCGAGCCTCGGCAACCAGCCTGCCTGCTCCAGCTCGGGCGTTTCGTGGAACAAGCTCACGTAGCCGATGCAGAGCCACGCCACCGGCACGATATGCCCAGGGATGCCAAGCACCCGGCGGATATGGTCGTGATGAATGATACTCACCCACCCGGCACCGAGATTCTCCGCCCGTGCTGCCAGCCACAGGTTCTGCACGGCGCAGACCGAACTGTAGAGATCCATCTCTGGATTGGCCGTCCGCCCGATCACCACCTCGCCGCTGCGTGTACGGTCGCAGGTGACGCAGACGCCGACCGGCGCGTCGAGAATCCCTTCGAGCTTGAAGGAGAGGTAACGCTCGCGGCGCTCCTCATCGAACAAGGCTGCCGCCTCGGCGTGAGCCTTTTCGAACCCCTCCTTCACCTGTTTTCTGACCTCAAAATCACGAACGACAATGAAGTCCCACGGCTGCATGAAGCCCACGCTCGGCGCATGGTGCGCCGCGTCGAGCACCCGGTGCAGCACTTCGTCCGGCACCGTATCGGCGAGGAACTGGCCCCGCACGTCGCGACGGCTGTATATCACTTTATAGAGCGCGTCGCGCTCGTCTGCACTGATTGTCATTTCGATTCTTTTTGCTGGTTACGACTGCCGAACTGCCACTTCAAATCGGCGAGTCCGTCAAGAATTTTTGGCGATGGCGACACGAAATGCGGGCCATTCAGGCGCACGATCCGGTAGTTGCCTTCGGGAATCCGCACGGGGCATTCGTAGCCATCTTTCTGGAGCACGAACACGATCTCCGGCTTTTTCTCCTCGACCAGATCCCAGACGCTTCCGATCAGCTCCGTCGGAGCGACATGGCGTATGCCGGGATAGTCCTCGACGACCGTGAATCCCGCCACCGTGAAAAGCTCGTGGAGATAGGTGTTGACGCCGAACGAGAACGGGCTGCCCTCGCAGCTTGAAAGTATCAGCGCCCGCCGTCCGCCGCCGTTGACCTGTGCTGCGGCCTCGCGCCACTGCCGCCCGAACGCCGCCGCCTTCTCGTCGCCGCCCTCGATGCCGAGCGCGTCGCAGATGGCGCGGATGTTTCCGCCGATCTCGCTCATGCTCCGGAAGCCGTGCAGCACGACGAGCTTCGCGCCTGCGGGTGTCATTTGCCCTCGCGTTTCCGGGCTTGTCCAGTCCGAGATGAAAAGATAATCGGGATGGATCGATGCGATGGCCGCCGGATCGGGATCGATCACGCCGCCGGTCTTCGGCAAATCGAGATCGTCATAGCGGCTCACCCCCACAACACGGTTGTCGAGACCGAGATAGCGCAAGGTTTCGGTAATATAGGGCGACTGGCTGACGATGCGCCCCTCGGCCCGCCCCGCTGCTCCCGCAAAAAGCAGAAGCAGCAGGATCATGACTATTTTTTTCATGGTCGATGATGAATTATCGGTTTCACAACGTGACCTTCACGCCAGCATACGCCGACCTGCCGGGCGTGGCATAACGCCATGCCTCTTCGTAATACTCGTCGAACAGATTGTCGATGCGACCATACAGCTCGACATTCTGCTGCAATTTGTACGAAGCGGAAATATTGGCCAGGAAATAGCTGTCGAGCTTGCCGGTAACAACGCCTTCGTCGTTCCTCGCACCCGAATCTTTTCTTGACCCGACCCACTGCAAATTGGCGTTAAGGCGCAGCTTGTCGGAAGCTTTCCAGGAAAAGCTGAAGCCAATCTTGTTCTTAGGACGCCGCAACAACTCCTGGTCATTCGCATCCTGAGTATAGGTATAAGTGTGGTTGACGGCAATGGTATAGGGTGCATCCGGACGCCACTCGACAAAACTCTCCAGACCTTCGGTTCTCGTGCGCCCGTCAACCTGGGCATACTTCCAGGTGGAGAGATCGAAGGCAATGCGATCATCGAATTCGGTACTGAAATAGGTTGTCCCCACAGTCAACCCGTCGCTGAGCTTCTGTTCGACGCCTATATCCCAACCTTTGCTGCTTTCGGCTTTGAGCTGCTCATTGCCGTAGGTCGAATACAGCTCATAGAGCGAAGGCGCTCTGAATCCTGTCGCATAGCTGAATTTCACCACCGTATCGCCGAAACCACAGGAGGGCGCGAACCGGAACGTCGTTTTGTCTCCGAATTTTTCGTTGTCCTCATAACGGACTCCACCAACAAGCCGCAAATTGCCGATACGCCACTGATCCTCAAGAAAAATGGCATTCGACGCCATATCGTTGTCGATCGAGGAAGCAAACAAACCGTAACTCGCCTGATCGATCAGCTCATGCTGCGTATTCAAACCGACACTCACCGTATTGTTCTTCGCTGCCTTCAGGTCTCCCTGCCATCCGATTTCATAAAGATAGCCGTGGTATTTGCTCGAAAGCGTCCCGTTTGCAAGATATGAACGATCCTGACTGCTGAAACCATAATACAAGGTGCTCGTCAGCGGCTCATAACTCATCTTCAGGGAGAGCCTGCCGCTGTACTGTTCCGAATCCTGCTCGTTTCCGATGACATCGACGCCGGGATTGTCATATTCACTGCTTGCCTCGGTATGCCTGAAAACCGTCTCTATCTTCAGGTTATCATTCAGTTTAACCCCCACATTCGCGGAAAAACCCGTATTTTCGTAACCATCC
>Ga0172375_10005700_pt1 | contig 17821 bp, 23 predicted proteins | sample LakKiv1m_FD_114537 | JGI IMG/M metagenome (GOLD analysis project Ga0172375, IMG submission 114537) | Freshwater microbial communities from Kabuno Bay, South-Kivu, Congo - kab_092012_11.1m | ecosystem: Environmental > Aquatic > Freshwater > Lake | place: Democratic Republic of the Congo...
CCAAGGCGTTCAATACAAAAGAAGGCTGCGAGAACAAGGTCATTGAAGAACTGGAGACCAGAAAGATAGAATATGTCGTGCTTGCCGGTTATATGAGGATGTTGTCGCCCAATTTCGTTAAAAAGTTCAAGAACAGGGTTGTAAATATCCATCCTGCGCTTTTACCGGCTTTTAAAGGAACGCATGCTATTAAAGACGCGTTCCTTTACGGAGCGAAAGTTACAGGCGTAACGGTTCATTTTGTGGACGAAGAAATGGACCACGGGCCCATTATTCTTCAGGATGCCGTGGAAATCCGGGAAAATGATACGGCGGAAAGCCTTGAGAAAGTCATTCATGAGATCGAACATAGTCTGTATGTACGGGCTATAAAATTGTTGATAGAAGGACGTTTAAAAATCGAAGGCAGAAAAGTCAGGATTGTAAGTTAAAATACACACCAACCCATGACAGCTGCGAAACAATCCTTCGACGCGCTCCGAACTTGGCAAAAGGGAGCTTGTCCGGCATAAAATCCGGGCGCGGGCGAAGGGGACAATAAGAAAGGGAGGCATTTAATATGGCATGTAAAATCAAAGAAGTTAAAGCCAGGGAGATCCTCGATTCAAGAGGTAATCCTACTGTAGAAGTGGACGTGATCCTTACGGACGGCACTCTGGGAAGAGCGGCCGTACCGAGCGGGGCGTCCACGGGAGAACACGAAGCAGTGGAATTACGCGACGGCGACAAATCCCGTTATATGGGTAAAGGCGTTCAAAAAGCCGTTGGCAATGTGAACGGCGAGATAGCAAAGAAAATAAAAGGGATGGACGCCTGCGACCAGAAAAAGCTGGATAAAACACTCTGCGACCTCGACGGCACGGATAATAAAGGCAGGCTCGGCGCTAACGCTATACTTGGGGTATCCATGGCGGCGGCAAAAGCCGCGGCTAACGCCGAAGGCATTCCGCTTTTTAAATATCTCGGCGGGTCAAAAGCGAAGACTCTGCCCGTTCCTATGATGAACATATTGAACGGCGGAGCGCATGCGGATAACAACGTGGATTTGCAGGAGTTCATGATCATGCCGTTCGGCGCGCCCAATTTTAAGGAAGCGCTAAGAATGGGAAGCGAAGTGTTTCATTCTCTGAAAAAAATACTGCATGATAAAAAAATGTCAACGGCAGTAGGGGATGAAGGCGGATTCGCGCCCGACCTTAAGTCCAACGAAGAAGCTATAGAAGTAATATTGGATGCCATCAGCAAAGCCGGGTATAAGCCGGGAAAAGATATTTATATAGCCCTTGATCCTGCGTCCAGCTCTTTCTTTGAGAACGGCAAATATATTTTGGAAGCCGAGCCTAAAGTAGAGAACAGTTCGGACGATATGGTAGAGTTCTATGCGAGATGGGCGGACAAATATCCTATAGTATCAATAGAGGACGGACTCGCCGAAGACGACTGGAGCGGCTGGGGCAAGCTTACGCAGAAACTGGGCGGCAAGATTCAGCTGGTAGGAGACGACCTTTTTGTCACTAATACAAAGAGGCTGAAGATGGGTATAGACAGGAAAGTGTGTAATTCCATTCTTATTAAAGTCAATCAGATAGGCACGCTGACGGAAACTATAGAAGCCATAGAAATGGCGAGAAAAGCCAAATATACAGCGGTTGTTTCTCACAGGTCAGGCGAAACCGAAGATACGACGATCTCACATCTTGTGGTCGCAATGAATACAGGCCAGATAAAAACAGGTTCGGTTTGCAGAACGGATAGAATATGCAAGTACAACGAACTTCTGAGGATCGAAGAAGAGCTCGGGGAAAAAGCGGTCTTTGGAAGCGCGATCTGGACGGGTAGACGTTAGAACTAATATAAGGGCGGAAGGGATACCTTCCGCCCTTATATATTATCGTATGGGGCGGTCGATGGCGTTAAAACCCCGGAAACAATTTTATAGATGAAAAGGTTCTTATCATACATAGTTCTGGGCATAATTTTGATAGCTATATATCTGCCGGGTTTTGCCAGGCTGCAGCAGCTCAGAGAAGAGAACAGGATCCTTGACGACAAAATAGCCGCATTAAAAGTATCCAATGACGACCTCACCACGCGTATACGCAAACTTGAAACAGACCCTGTTTACGTAGAAAGCGTTATCCGCGAAAAACTCAAGAAAAGCAAAAAAGGCGAAATTATCTACAAGACGCAATGAAGCGCCGCACACTGTTCCTCCCGGCGAAAAAAATCAAAAAATGAAGGGGCAATAATAGTCCTTGCTTTATATGCGCTATTTGCTATAATAAAGACTCTCAAATCGTCTACTGCGGGGTGGAGCAGCCAGGTAGCTCGTCGGGCTCATAACCCGAAGGTCACACGTTCAAATCGTGTCCCCGCTACCATCGCCACATTTATTCCCGTCAATTTGCGTAACAAACGCAAATTGACGGGTTTTTTATATATATAACTCCCCCGTTCCTCTCTCTTTATTAAAGAGAGGGGAACGGGGAGAGTTAAATAATCAAGAACTGCATTTTGCGTCTCTTAGCATTTCTGTGACACAACAATTACATTCTTGTTGCATTGTTTTGACAATGCAAAAACGTCTTGTGATATAATTTGCGTGGTTTAATAAATCATAAATGATATAATGAAAGTGAAAAGATTATTATGAAAGATATTTTAAATTTTAAATCCGACGGAAAAAGCTCGAATTTTTACGAACACCGCGTGGTCCAGAGAAAACAGACCGGCGAAAGCGCGCTGTACAAAGTTCTGGACAGGGACAAGTTTTTCGGCAAACATTATTCCGGGCAAAAAAATAAAATGTTCCTTCTTGATGTCAGCACTACAGGCTGCGCCTTCAAAGTGGACAGGGAGTTTAAAAAAGGGACATTCATGGAGATCGAAATAAATAAGTTGTCCGATGAAGTGGTGTTTGATAAGCCTGTGGTGGTATCCTGCGAAACTGTTTACTGCATACCTATAATAGACCTCTGGAAAAGGATCGGCACAAAATTTGTCGATATTTCGAGAGAAGACCAGGAAAAGATCAGAAAATATTCCGAAAAGAACGGTATCTAAAAATCACCCCAATTCTAGCAAAAACTGTTAAGCAATAAAAAACTCAGAATCATTCCTTTGTTTTTCTAATTTTTCTCAGGCATAATCGGGTTAAGTAAAAAGAAAGTTAATACCTTATCCCAAAAAAAAGGAAAAGGTTTTTTTATGTCTGAATATTGCAAAACATTTAAAAAGAGTATGACCAAAAACGAGGTTTATATGAAGATATTAACCATTATTGCGTCACTTTTACTTATAGCATTTTCTGTATTTGCTTCAGAAACAAATTTGGGTGTAGCTTCATGGTATGGTGGCGGGGAACCGCTTAATAAATATACGGCTAACGGTGAAATATTTGATCCTGCGGAAATGACATGTGCATCATGGTATTATCCGTTTAACACATATCTTAAAGTCACAAACATCGAGAGCGGCAGATATATAATCGTCAGAGTGAACGACCGCGGGCCCAATAAGCGTCTCGGGCGTATTATAGATCTTACCAGAGACGCTTTTGCTAAGATATGCAGCACAGGCAAAGGTTTGGTGCGCGTAAGCGTTGAAGAAGTGTAACAAAGGCGCGAATTCCAGCGGGATAGATCCTTGCTTTTAGGCCCCAACATTTTTAAGACATCCGGAGCGTTGTAAAATTACCGGCCGGATCATGATGAACAAATATATTTGACGCATGCCGATCAGTAGTCTAGAATAAGACTGCCCGGACATTTAAAAATCCGGATAAAAAATATGCCTAACCCTAAAGTATCGGTAATAATCCCTACAAAAAACAGGGAAGAATATGTTTCCAGAGCGGTGAACAGCGTTCTCGCCCAGACTTTCGGTGATTTCGAAATAATAATAATTTCGGACGGGTCCACCGATAACACAGACAGCGTTATCAGGTCTTACGATGATAAAAGAATAATATATCTGAAATTTAATGTTTCAAAAGGCGCTGCGGCCGCACGGAATTACGGCGTCCGGACTGCAAAAGGCGAGTACCTTGCTTTTCTGGACGATGATGACGAATGGCTGCCCGAGAAACTCGCGATGCAGGTAGACGCCATGGAAAGATCATCTCCCGATGTCGGGCTTATATATACTTGGATGGATATTTATGCCGGCGGAAAATTTATTAAAAGAATAGCGCACAAAGCAAAAGGCGATATGTTCAGAGAAATGCTAGGCGTGCCGGTGATAAGAGGGTTCTCAAACGTTCTTATCAGAAAAGCAGTTTTTGACAGGTTAGGCGATTTTGACGAAAACCTGCGGCGCGGAATAGATTCGGATATGTGGCGGCGCATAGCGAAATATTATAAAGTTGATTATGTGCCGGAAGCGCTGGTTAAATACGACCTAACCGAAAACAGGTCGCGCATAAGCTCGCAGGATAGACAGGGCCTTGAAATAGCCATACAAACGGAAAAAGTAAAACTGGAAAAATTCAAAGAGGATTACCTGAAAAATCCGGACAGAAAAGCAGAAATATACGCAATGATCGCTTATGATTTCAGCAAGCTGGACGGATGGGGAGAATGCGTTAAATATTTCGGGGAGGCCCTGAAGGTATGGCCGTATACCGCGCAGGTATATTTACTGGCGCTGAAGGCCGCGGCGCACAAAATAAAAAGGACGTTAACGCGCGCCGCTATAAAATGATTGACAAACGGACGCAATTGCAGCAATAATAATAAAAAATAAAAAAGAAACGGGGGTATCATGTCGCTTATTCACCTGACAGCGGATAATTTTAAAGCCGAAGTGATCGAATCTGCGATGCCGGTCATGGTAGATTTTTACGCGGATTGGTGCGGGCCCTGTAAAATGATAGCCCCTTACGTCGAACAAGTTGCTAAGGAAATGTCAGGTAAAGCCAAAGTCGGCAAGCTGAATGTGGACGATGCCCGTGATATAGCGGCCGAATACGGGATACTGAGCATACCCACAATATTAATTTTTAAGAACGGAAAAGTTGCGGGTAAGATCATAGGCGCTGTGCCGAAAAGCGCGCTTGAAGATGAAATAAATAAACATCTTTAAAGGAGGCTTTGTGCAAAAAGGCCATAAGCAGGATTTCGGGACGGTTCTGTCCCCCGAAGTGGTAACCGTTGAAAGAACAACGTCTATACTGGAAATAGCCAGGATCATGAGGGATAAGAATATAGGCGCTGTCCTTGTGATGGAAGACGATAAAATAGCGGGGATCATTTCGGAACGGGATATAGTAAGGCGCGTTGTAACTTCAGAAATGGATACAAAGAAGACAAAGGCCGAAGATGTCATGACCAAGGACGTGACCACTGCGCAATTCAGGGACAAACTCGATAAGATAATGGATATTATGTGCAAAGCGCCTTTCAGGCATCTGCCGATTCTGGACGGAGATAAACTTGTGGGGATATTGTCGAACAGAGACCTTTTATATTTATCAAGAAAAGAGGAATAAACCTGATGAAAATGCTCGTATCCTGTTTATGCGACCACGCGTGGGTAGAAAACGGATGCCTTTCAATAGTAAGGACATTCGACAGTATCAAGGTCCCCAAGTTCCCCCATTCACACCCGAGGCTCAGCATTGCTCTTCGTATGCTTTTCAGAAGGACGGAAGCGGGCCTGCATAAAATGAGCATAGTGCTTATTAACGAAGACGGAAAAAAAATAATAAACGCGGATCTTAACATGGATGTCAAGATCCCGGATGAAAGCCTGCAGGAAACATCTTTTTCTTTTGCGCTCAACGCGCAGAATGTGGTTTTCCCGAAATCCGGGGATTATGCCATAGACATTATCGTAGACGGAAGAGTTGAGGCAAGCATACCGCTGTATTTACGGGATAAATGATCCCCATGAGCGAGTCCAACCAAACACGAAAAAAAACTCTGCAGTATATCCTGATCCCGTTTCTCCTAATAGTTTTTAACACCGCCGGATATCCCGAATCGGATACGCCAGAAGAAATATTCGCGCGCGAATCAGGATCAGTAGTGCTGATAGCTGCAGGCGCGGACAATAACAGGCTTAGCATAGGCACGGGTTTTATCGTGCGGGAAGACGGGCTTATAGCCACAAACTATCACATAATCAGAGGGTCCCGCAATATCGGCATAAAAATGAAGAACGGCAGGACTTATGAACACGTACAGGTATATAAAGTGAATGCTGCCCGCGACCTGGCGCTTTTAAAAATAGAAACTTCGGGACTGGATCCCGTAACGCTCGGGAACAGCGACAGGATACGTATAGGCCAGCAGGTGCTTGCTATAGGCAACCCGTCGGGCCTTGAAAATACGATTTCCGACGGACTGATAAGCGCCGTAAGGACAACGAACCTCGGAGTAAAAGTTCTTCAGATAAGTGTGCCTGTTTCGCCGGGATCGAGCGGAGGGCCTTTGTATGATATGGAAGGCCGGGTCATAGGTGTGACCGTAGGCGCCATGCAGCAGGGCCAGAACCTGAATTTCGCTATACCTGCCAACTATCTGAAATACATGATCATATCGCTGAATAGTCCGGCTGACGTAAAAAGCAGCGGTGACGGCAAGGGTTATTTCACTTATGCGGTAAAAACGAAAGACACACTCTACGGTATAGCAAAAAAATTCGGGACAACGGTCAGTAGGATAAAATCCGCCAATAACCTTTCCGGCGACAAGATCGTCGCCGGTCAGAAAATAAAGATACCGGTTAAATAACTCCCCTATGTTTTAAAAGGGGGTAGAAGTAGACACGTTTTGCTTAATAGGTGAACATGCGTCATTCTGAGCCCGATGCTCGACTTTAGGCGAGCATCGGGGCGAAGAATCTAGACACTCATTTGTTTTAAATAGTCACATATAGCTTTATTTATCCGCTATTCTAGATCCTTCACTCGTCGGGCAATGAGTGAACCTTGCTCGTTCAGGATGACAAACAAGGTCATTGTTACAGTGATGGGGAACGGGGAGAGTTTAATTACTGGACAAAAAAGCACAAATATACTAAAATACACATAATTAACAATAATGTTACATATATATATTTACTATCTATGAGATATATAGACCTATTAAAGATCAAAAAAACGGTATTTACTCCGCAAGACGTATCAAAGGCGCTCGGAATAACCGCGGCATCCGCCCTTGTAACGTGTTCGCGTTATTTCAAAAAAGGGCTCCTTATACGGCTGAAAAAAAATTATTATTCTGTCCGGGATAAATGGGAAGCGCTGAGCGAGGAAGAGCTTTTCCGCGCCGCCAACATATTGCAGGTGCGGTCCTATATTTCCCTGACGACCGCGCTTGCTTATTACAACATCACAACACAGGTGCAAAGGGATTTTTATGAATCAATATGCCTGAAACGCACAAAAGAGGTCGTGCAGGGCGGCAAGACGTTCACATTCACAAAAATAAGCAAAAAATTGTATAACGGATTTCTGCGTAAGGAGGGCTTTTTTCTGGCGACGCCTGAGAAGGCATTGGCAGATGCCGTATATCTCGCTGCTATCGGCCGTTACAGTATAGATATGGAAGCTATTGATATGACGAAACTGGACAAAAAAAAATTGGCAAAGATCACGGCGCAGTTTCCGGGCGCCGTGAAAAAATTCTGGAGGGATCATGTGGGACCTGCGTAAACACGAACAGCTCGAGATGGAGATCCTCGAGTCTCTTAACTCTGTTAAAATGCTCGGGAACCTGATATTCTGCGGCGGGACCATGCTTCGTTTATGCCACGAACTTGCAAGATATTCTGTCGACCTGGATTTTTGGTGTACGGATAAGAGTAAGGAAGAAGATATATATCAGGGCATAAAGGAATTCCTGAAAAATAAATACGACCTTAAAAGATCTAAAAAAAGCGAAGGGGCTATCGTCTTTGAATTTAGCGCCAAAGGATATCCGAGGAGCCTTAAAATAGAGATAAGGCATAAGGACGGCGAAATTCAATCCGAAGAGAAAATAGCCTTTTCACAACATTCTACGATCCAGGTCCTGACCAGGGCAGCCACCCTTGATGAAATGATGGGTTCTAAGATAGAGACATTTTTTAACCGTTTGCAGATCAGGGATGTCTACGATATCGAATTTTTATCCAAAAAAGGCATCAGCATAAATGCAGGGGAAAAGGATCTGGTTCTTTTGAAAAAAATGATAAAAAAATTCAAAGCAAACGACTACAGGATATCGCTGGGTGCGCTTCTTGAATTTAACGAAAGGCAATATTATAAAACCGCTAATTTCAGGCTGCTGCTTGAAAAAATAGACGTAAAACTCGAAGAAGCCAAAAAAGCAAAGGAGAAGAAGTGACAGGGGCATTGTTCGTTGTTTCGACCCCGATAGGAAACCTGGACGATATGACCTATAGGGCTGTAAATACTCTTAAGGACTGCGACATGATCGCGTGTGAAGACACCAGGCATACGAAAATACTTTTGGATAGGTACGGTATTTCAAAGCCGCTTATAAGTTTTTTCAGTTATAATCAGGTGATAAGAACAGACAAGCTGGTCTGCGATATGGCTGAAGGCAAAAAGATAGCGCTTGTGTCGGATGCCGGAACGCCCGGTATTTCCGATCCAGGTTATGTGCTGATAAGAGCAGCGATTGATACAAATATCCCCGTTATTCCCATTCCCGGGCCGTCAGCGATAATAAGCGCTCTGGTTGTGTCCGGTAAACCGACAAATAAATTCATTTTCGAAGGTTTTCTGTCAAATAAATCATCTCAAAGGAAAAAAAGGTTAAAAGAACTAAAAGATGAAAAAAGGACGCTGGTATTTTACGAGTCTCCGCACAGAATAGCTGCGTTCATAAAGGATGTTGTGGACGAAATGGGCGATAGAGATATTGTTATAGTAAGAGAATTAACCAAGAAATTCGAAGAAATACAGAGAAACAAGGCTTCGGCCTTGCTGAAACACTACACAGAACACGCGCCTAAAGGGGAATTTACCGTAATAATATGATATTTTGCCTTAAAAAAGCATACTATTATATAATATAAATATTATATTGACAAAAAGCCGGATACTGATAAAATATTAAACCCATATAAGAACACAAGAAAGAGGGAATATGAAATCTCAACAGACATTGGTGCTCATTAAGCCGGATGGACTGAAAAAGTCTCTTACGGGCAATATTCTGACACGTTTGTCCGAAACAAAACTGGATATAGTGGCGGCTAAGATCGTGACTGTGCCAAAAAATTTGGCGGAAGAACACTATAAACACCTTAAACACGAGAAATTTTTCAGCGATCTGATCAAATATATTATGGGAGAATACCACAAAAAGAAGGTCATGGCCCTTGTTTATTGGGGTCCGGACGCTATAAATAAGGTCAGGACTATCTGCGGGGCGACCAATCCTGAAGAGGCAGAGGCAGTCTCGATCAGGGGCGCATATGGGCGCATAACCACAAAAGGCGTTTATGAGAACGTTATCCACGCATCAAGCAACGAACAGGATGCAGAACGCGAAATAAAGCTGTGGTTCAACCCGGACGAGATCATAGTGGACGCATATCCTGCTATGTATGTTGAACTTAAAGAGACGAAAAGGGTCTGGGCATAAGTTATGATACGGTCAATGACGGGTTTCGGAAGCTCTAAATCCAAAGGTAAACGCGGGGTAGTGACGGCGGAAATAAAGACCGTAAACCATAAATTCCTCGAACTCAGCATAAAACTTCCCCCTTCTTTATATATTTTCGAAGATAAAGTAAAAGAAGTGCTTGAGACCGGGATCAAGCGAGGGAAAGTCTATTTTAACCTCATGTTCGAAGGTTCTACCGCAAGCGGCGATGTCCTGTATCTGGATGTACCCTTGGCGAAAAGTTATTACCACAAACTGAACGACCTTAAAAAAGTGTTTAAACTCGAAGAAAAGATCAGCCTAAAGGATATTGTGGCTTTCCCCGGAGTGATAAACTACAGGGTGAGCGAAAAACAGGCCCTTAAGGCATGGCCGTTAGTGGAAGACGCGATAAAAAAGGCGCTGAAAAAACTGATCATAGAAAGAGAACGCGAAGGCAGACATCTTGCGATGGATCTGGCAAAAAGATGCGCGACTATAAAAAAACATCTGAATATAATCAAGGATAAAGCGCACCTTAACGTAAAGAACTACAAGAAAAAACTCGAGGACAGGATAACGGAGATATCCAATATACCGCCCGCTAACAATGACCGCCTTGAAATGGAAGTGGCGCTATTCGCCAAGAATTCGGATATCACCGAAGAAATAACAAGGCTGACCGCCCACATAGTCAATTTTGACCGGGTGCTGAAGCAAAAAGGCGAGACAGGTAAAAAATTTGATTTTATAGCGCAGGAAATGCACCGGGAAGTGAATACAATAGGCTCAAAATCCGGTGATTATAATATTTCCATGAGCGTCATAGAGATGAAAAGCGAGATCGAAAAGATCCGCGAACAGGTGAAAAATATTGAATAACGCCAGGACCCAGGGCAACATTTTCGTTATTTCCGCTCCGTCGGGCTGCGGCAAGACCACGATAGTATCAGGGCTGCTTTCGGGCGAAAAAAACATAGAACGCTCGATTTCCGCGACCACGCGGCCGGCGAGAAAAGGCGAAAAACACGGCAGGGATTATTACTTTGTTTCGGAAAGATCTTTTGTCGGTAAAGTAAAAAGCGGGAAGTTCCTGGAATGGGCAAAGAATTTCGGATATTATTACGGTACTCCCGGAGATATTGTATCCGCCAAACTTAAAAAAGGCATAGATATAATCCTTACTATAGACGTTAAGGGCGCCGCGCAGGTAAAAAAGAAGATACCGGGAAGTGTAATGGTCTTTATTATGCCGCCGAAATTCGAAGACTTGGAAATCAGGCTGCACAAAAGAGCTACGGACGGCGATGGCGAGATACGCAACAGACTTTGCATAGCCAGAAAAGAAATGGCGTATTCGAAGAATTATGATTATATAATCGTGAACGATAAACTGGATGAGGCGGTGAAACATCTGAAAGCTATAGTCATCGCCAAAAGATGCGAAAATAACAAACGTAAATAAAAAGGAGATAAAAATGATAAGGGCAGGAATAGACGAACTTATGAATACGACCAACAGTATTTTCAAGCTGGCGGTTCTGGCTTCCCGCAGAGCGCAGGAGCTGAGCCATGGCAGCAATAACCTGGTAGGAGCATCTCCCACTGAAAAATATACGACCGTCGCCTTAAAAGAAATACTCCAGGGCAAAGTCACGATGAAGATAAAAAAAGGCTAGGATGGAAAAGAAGAAGAATATCATTCTCGGCATTACGGGCAGCATAGCCGCGTATAAAGCGTGCGATCTTATCGGAGCTTTAAGAAAAAGCGGGTATGACGTTACATGCGTTCTTACAAAAGAAGCGGGATATTTCGTCACGCCGCTTACTCTTGAAACGTTGTCGGGCAATAAAGTGCTTTCGGATATGTTCGAATTGCCGGAAAACAGGATACCAAGCCACACGTCGCTGGCGGACAGAGCGTCCCTTATCGCGGTCTGCCCGGCATCGGCTAATGTGATCGGGAAACTTGCGTCCGGTATCTGCGATGACCTTTTAACATGCGCGATTTTTGCGTCGAAAGCCCCTGTCTTATTAGCGCCCGCTATGAACGATAATATGTATAATCATCCTATCGTACAGAGTAATATTGAAATATTGAAAAAAAACGGCATGAAATTCGTAAGTCCTGTCAAGGGCCGGCTGGCCTGCGGCAGGGAGGGTGTAGGCCATATTGCCGATATCAAGGATATTGTTGACGAATGTAAAAAATTAGCCAAGTGAAGATCCCACGGATAATTATTACAGCAGGACCGACTCAAGAATTTATCGACCCGGTTCGTGTTATAACAAACCTTTCGACAGGGACGTTCGGATACGCGCTGGCTGAAGAAGCCGTTAAAAGAGGCTTCAAAGTAATATTGATCTCGGGACCCGTGAATTTAACGCCGCCTGAAAAAGCGGTTTTTGTACCGGTTACTACTGCCGCAGAAATGCTTAAGGCTGTCCGGAAAGAAACGGATAATGCGGACTGCCTGATAATGGCTGCCGCGGTATCGGACTTCAGGGTAAAAAAGGCCGGTAAGAACAAGATCAAAAAACGGAATAGCCTGACGCTGGAACTGACCGGTAATACGGATATACTGGCGTCGGTCAAGGATAAGGAACTGTTCAGGGTTGGGTTCGCTCTTGAAAGCGAAAAGTTCCTGGAAAACGCGAAAAAAAAGCTCATTGAAAAAAATCTGGATGTTATTGTGATGAATAAGGCCGGTAAAGGCCGGTTTCCGTTCGGGGACGGCAGAAAAGAATTTACGATCATTGAGAAGAACGGCAAAATGACGCGTCTTGATGGGAAAACCAAAAAAGAAGCGTCGGCGGTCATTCTTGACATTGTCAAAAATAAAATGCTATAATTTTTTATTTATGAATAAAAATGGTTTTACTATAATCGAACTTGGAGTGGTTGTCGTATTGATCGCCGTCATCGTGGCGGGGCTGACGCCGTTCGTCAAGATCGTGAAGCGTAAGACATGCAATATAATCTGCGAGAACAACCTGCAGAGGATATCAATAGCTCTGAGGGTATACGCTCATGAGAACGAAGGGAAAGCGCCCAAGGACCTGAGTTTTTTATATACAAAAGGTTACCTTGACAGCGAAAAAGTTTTTGACTGTCCGTATTTGGGCGGTAAAGGGACTGCCGCAAAACCGGACTACGATTACATAGGGGAGTTTGATTTCGGTAATCCCGATAATATTTCCATAGTCTACGACAGGGAAAAACATCCCGACGGGACCATAAATGTTCTTTATTTAAACGGAGAGATAAAACCCGTAAGGCAGTAAGCTTTGCGGCGCGATGGCCGAGTAGTTAGGCAGCGGTCTGCCCCGCCCCGAGGATAGGGGCATGGCGGGATCCCGCTGCCGGATTATGGCGTAGTGGCCGAGTAGTCAGGCAGCGGTCTGCAAAACCGCGTACACCAGTGCGATTCTGGTCTACGCCTCCACATCGCGGGAGGCAGACGGCAGTAGCGGGACAAAACCGCGTACACCGGTGCGATTCCGGTTCGCGCCTCCAAATTTCGCGAAGCGAAATTTGGTCCTGAGAATAACAAAAATTGCGACCAAAGGGAGCAATTAGCATTTTCGAAGGACCTTAAGTGATAATTTGAAAAGCAAATTGGCTTCTTAATTGAAAGAAACGAAGCAAAGTTTCTTGGATAATGATTAATGCTCCCGATAGTCGCATTAATCGCATTATCTTAGCAAGAAAATTTTGACAGATTGAATATTAGGTACTTCGGCAATAGCAAATGCTCCTAATGTTGCATTTGCTGAATTGCCTCAGTATCCAATTTTGCTTCGCAAAATTGGGCAGCTGGCGCAACTGGTTAGCGCGCTTCCTTGACATGGAAGAGGTTACAGGTTCGATTCCTGTGCTGCCCACCATCGAATTTGCCGAGCCTGAAACGCTTGCAAATTCGAGTAATTAGTAAATAGGAATTTGGAATTAGGGTAAGGAAGAAGACTCGGGAAGTTTTAGGCGAAGGCAAATTCCCCTAATTCCTACTCCTAATTCCTAATTACTAAGAAGCCAAAAACGAAAGTATTTGGCGAAGTAGGATAGCTACTAGACCAATATAACGAAGTAGGGCCGGGATGGCGGAATTGGCAGACGCCTGGGACTTAAAATCCCATGTTCGCTTGCGAACGTGCCGGTTCAAGTCCGGCTCCCGGCACCATCTGTCGAATTTTGTTTTTTTGATTTGGATAAGGTGGCCAAATCAAAAAAAGTCGCGGGAGGAAAGATGTAGCGACCGGGCAAAATTCTCCCCAAGGGAAAACTTTTAGAAAAAGTTTCCCCCTATGGCGTCCCGCCTTCGGCGGGACTGTTACCCCCTTCAAAAAAGAAGGAAGGGGAGTAGAAAAGAAGGTGATTAAATGGACCTAGAGACGCTGAGACACAGTACTTCACACGTCCTTGCGGATGCGGTGAAAAGGTTATTCCCGGGCACAAAGCTCGGCATAGGGCCGTCGATAAAAGACGGGTTCTATTACGATTTTGAAAAGGCGGAACCTTTTACGGAAGAAGACCTAGCGAAGCTGGAAGAAGAAATGCGTAAGATAATAAAGGAAAACTCGCCTTTCGAAAGGCAGGAGCTTTCAAAGGACGAGGCAGTTAAACTTTTCAGAGAACTTAAAGAAGATTATAAGCTTAAGCTGATCGAAGAGATCGGCGGGGAGAAATTTTCAGTTTATAGGCACGGAGGTTTCGTGGACCTCTGCCGCGGACCGCATATAAGTTCTTCAGGCGATATCAAGGCGTTTAAACTTTTAAGTGTAGCCGGGGCTTACTGGCACGGCATAGAGACCAACGCCATGCTTCAAAGGATATACGGCACTGCGTTCATGACCCAGAAGGATCTGGACGCGCACCTGAAATTGCAGGAAGAACTTAAATCACGCGATCACCGGAAACTTATCAAGGATCTGGACCTGATGAGTTTCCACGAAGAGGTCGGAGCCGGGCTTGTTATATATCACCCCAAGGGCGCCCTTTTACGTATGATCATAGAAGATCATATGAAAAAAGAACATGTAAAACGCGGGTACCAGTTTGTCATAGGACCGCACATCATGAAAAGCGATATATGGGACATATCCGGACACAACGGTTATTACAGGCAGAACATGTATTATTTCAAGATAGAGGATGCGGAGTTTGCGATAAAACCTATGAACTGCCCGGGGCACATTCTCGTATTCAAATCGGCTAAAAGAAGTTACAGAGAACTTCCTTTAAGGTATTTTGAGTTCGGCAACGTTTACCGGCATGAAAAAAGCGGGGTGTTGCACGGGCTTCTAAGAGTTCGCGGATTTACGCAGGACGACGCTCATATTTTTTGTCTAAGAGAACAGGTCAAAGACGAAATTGCCGGTGTTATCGATTTTGTAGCGGAGACGCTTAAAGTTTTCGGATTCAAAGAATTCAGCGTTGAACTCAGTACGCGGCCGGAAAAATCTATCGGCAGCGACGAAGACTGGGCTTTGGCCACTGATGCGCTTATAAAGGCCATGCAGGCAAAGGGCCTGAAATACGAAGTCAACGAAGGAGAGGGCGCTTTTTACGGCCCAAAGATAGATATTAAACTCAAAGATGTTTTCGGGCGCGAATGGCAGTGCGCTACTATACAATGTGATTTTACTTTACCCGAGCGGTTCAACCTTTTATATACCGATAAGGACGGCAAAGAAAAAAGACCGGTCATGCTACACAGAGTAATACTCGGGAGCATGGAAAGGTTCCTAGGCGCTCTTATTGAACAGCACGGAGGCGCGTTCCCGTTTTGGCTGTCGCCTGTCCAGGCCGAGATCATACCTATTACGGATAACCAGAATGATTACGCCGAGGCGGTTAACAAAAGGCTTTTAGCCGAAGGATTCAGGTCGGAAATAGACAAGAGATCCGAAAAAATGCAGAAAAAAATACGAGACGCGGAACTCCAGAAAATACCATACATGATCGTTATCGGAGAAAAAGAGCAGCTGGCGGGCACGTTGAATATCCGATCCAAGTCAAAAGGCAATCTGGGCCTTATGACTGCGGATGATTTTATTAAAAAGCTCAAAGAAGAAACCGAAAAAAAGATCTAAAAAGGAGGTGGGATATTACGAACGCGAAATACTTAAGAATTAACTTCAGGATAAGAACCAGGGAATTGCGTGTTATCGACGAGGAAGGCAATCAGCTGGGTATAATGGCTACGCCTGACGCTATCAAACGCGCACAGGACGTAGGATTGGACCTTGTTGAGGTAGCGCCTGACGCGAAGCCTCCCGTGGCGAGGGTAATGGACTTCTCCAAGTTCAAATATGAGCAGGAGAAAAAGGAACGGGAAGCAAAAAAGAAACAGCACGTGATCCATATAAAAGAAATAAAAATGGGGCCGAAAATAGAAGAGCATGATTACAACTTCAAGCTTAAGCACATCGAGGAATTTCTTAAGAGAGGGGACAAGGTCAAAGTCTCTATGCTTTTTAAGGGCAGAGAGATGATGCACATAGATCTCGGCAAGAACATCATGAATAAAGTGGCAAATGACTTGTCAGCTACAGGCGAACTGGAACAGGCGCCTATTCTCGAGGGAAGAATGATGACTCTGGTTATGCGGCCGAAAAAATAGACATTAAAACATAAACTGGTTTTACGGACAACCGTTAATAAAGCGGGTATTTTAAAAAAATAGCCGGTTCAGGGTTCAAATTTTCGACTAGAGCCTGAGGCCGGTGAGCAAGAAAAGGGGGTTAGTTATATGCCGAAATTAAAAACAAATAAAGGCGTAGCCAAAAGGTTCAGGCTTACGAAGAGCGGTAAAATAAAAAGAGGACGGGCCGGCAAAGGGCATCTTTTGACGCATAAATCAAGGAAGCGGAAAAGATCGCTGAGGCGGCAGGTCGGACTTGCCGGCATGGGGCCTAAGGTTATCAAAAGGCTTTTGCCGTACGGTTAATAAGTAAACAGGAATTAATAGGAGGAAAACATGTCTAAAGTAAGATGGGCGGTTGCCACGAAACGCAGGCACAAGAGGATCCTTAAAAGGGCAAAGGGGCAATACGCGGGAAGATCAAAACGCATAAGGCAGGCTTCAGAATCTGTCCAGAAAGGGCTGTACTACAGCTTTAGGGACAGAAAACAGAAGAAAAGGAACTTCAGGGCGCTCTGGATAACGCGTATAAACATCGCTTGCGAAGAAATGGGTGTTTCCTACAGCAAATTCATAGGCGCGCTCAATAAAGCGAAGATCATGCTGAACAGGAAAATGCTCGCCGATCTCGCGGTTAACGATAAGAAAGCGTTCCAGGCAATAGTAAAAGCAATACAATCTTAAATTGCTCGGCAATGATAGAAAAACTGAATGAATTAAAGAGATCATTTGATGATGAAATGAGATCCGTTTCGTCGCATGACAGCCTCATGTCCGTGAAAATAAAATACGCGGGCAGGAAAGGGGCTCTGGCGGAGCTTACGAAAGTTTTTCCGACTCTGTCGAAAGAAGAAAAAATAGCGTTCGGCCAGGCTCTTAATTCGGTTAAAAAGCATATTGAAGGGACCATCGCGGAAAAAGAGAATGCGCTTGGATCGTCGGAGAAAAAAGAGCGGTTGGATGTGACACTGGATGCCGTGAAAAAAGAAACCGGGACCCTGCATCCGATCACACAGACTGTTGACAGGATATGCGAGATATTTATGGCGCTCGGTTTCGCAGTAGCCGAAGGCCCTGAGATCGAGACAGAATACAGGAACTTCGAGGCCCTTAATATACCTCTGGAACACCCGTCGCGGGACGCATTCGACACCTTTTATCTTGAAGACGGGCTCTTATTGCGAAGCCATACTTCAACGGTACAGATACATGTCATGAAAAGCAGAAAACCGCCCGTACAGGTCATAATGCCGGGCAGGGTGTATAGGCCGGATGCGGTGGATGCGTCGCATTCGTTCATGTTCCATCAGGTCGAAGGGCTTATGGTCAATGAAGGCATCAGATTTTCCGACCTTAAAGGCGTCCTGAATATTTTCGCAAAACAAATGTTCGGCGAAAATGTTAAACTGAGGTTCAGGCCCAGCTTTTTTCCGTTTACTGAACCAAGCGCCGAAGTCGACGTATCATGCTTTATCTGCGGAGGAAAAGGGTGCAGGGTTTGCTCGCAGTCGGGTTGGCTGGAGATACTGGGTTCCGGCATGGTGAACCCTAAAGTTTTGAAAAATGTAGGATACGATC
>Ga0172375_10005701_pt1 | contig 17820 bp, 12 predicted proteins | sample LakKiv1m_FD_114537 | JGI IMG/M metagenome (GOLD analysis project Ga0172375, IMG submission 114537) | Freshwater microbial communities from Kabuno Bay, South-Kivu, Congo - kab_092012_11.1m | ecosystem: Environmental > Aquatic > Freshwater > Lake | place: Democratic Republic of the Congo...
CGCTATACCCGCACCGCCGGGCTTTTCAAGGAGTTCTGCACCGCCTTCCACGATGCTGACCTGTTGCTGCTCACCGAGATCTATGCCGCCAGTGAGGCGCCCATCGAGGGCGTGACCGGCGAGTCACTCATGGACGGCATCAAGCAACATGGCCAGAAATTCGTCGAGTATGTGCCAACCCTGGATGGCATGGCCCAGGCGGTGCAGCCGCGCTTGAAGCGCGGTGATGTGGTGCTCACCTTGGGGGCTGGCAGCATCTACCGGGTGGGCGAGGAATTGCTCGTTGAACTGGAAAAGAAGGATGCGGCCGCTTAAGGCGCGGTTTGACGGGAATGACCATGGGGCTTGCTTGTGCGGCATACGAAACCAACCTGACGGGGTGGCCGTTGGCTGAAGAGAATGGTTGGCATAAGGCGTTGGCGATGAATTGGCCGGGGACTATCCTTTGGGATGCGCCGCTGGCCGACTTCACCACCCTGCGTGTCGGCGGCCTTGCCTCGGCGGTGGCCATGCCGGAGACCACCGCCGAACTCGTCGCGCTCCTCAGCCTGCTTCGGGCCCACAACGTGCCTTGGCGGGTGATCGGTCGGGGCAGCAACCTGCTGGTCGCGGATCGCGGCTACCATGGAGTGGTGGTCGTCCTTGGCCGCCGATTCGGGGCGATTGAGGCGGAAGGCCCGGCCACCGTGAAGGTCGAGGCTGGTTGCGGTCTTGGCCGGCTCCTTCAATGGTGTGTCGCCCAGGAGCTGAGTGGCCTCGAATTTCTTGCCGGCATCCCCGGCAGCATCGGCGGTGCTCTGGCCATGAACGCCGGCGCTTGGGGCAGGGAGATTGCCGGTTGCGTTAGCGCCATCGAACTGCTTGACGAAAGCGGCCTGATCCGCCGGGTTAAACGGGATGAGCTGGACTTTACTTACCGCCGCCTGGCGTTAGCGCCTGCCACCATTGTTGTGGCTGGAATATTTGCCCTCGTTGCCGGTCAGGGCAGTCGGGTTGCAAAAGAGATGGCCGCCCATGTCGCTGCGCGTCAAGCCAAGCAGCCGAAGGGCGTGGCCAATGCCGGCTCGTTTTTCAAGAATCCGCCGGGGGATGCCGCTGGGCGCCTGATTGAGCAGGCGGGGCTCAAGGGCACGATGGTGGGCGGCGCCATGGTCTCGCCGGTCCATGCCAATTTCCTGGTCAACACCGGCACGGCCACGGCCTACGAGGTGTACACCTTGATGCGATTGGTGCAGGCTAGGGTGGAGGCGATGTTCGGCGTACATCTTGAACCGGAGGTTCATTTGGTGGGGGACTTTGACGAAAAGAACGAGGTTGCTGGCCGTGGCTAAGAAAAAGCCGGTCAAACAGCGCCTGGGCCAAGGGCCGAAGAAATCGGCCGGCTCCGAGCTGCGCAACAAGCTGATCATCCTCGGTGTCGGCTTCTGCGTGGTGCTGGCCGCCTTGGCTGTCGGCAGTTTTCTCACCCTCAAGGCGCTGGAGCGATCAGAGTTTTTCCAGGTGACCAATATCCGCATCCAAGGGTGTCAGCGGGTGACGAAGAATCAGGTCCTGGAGCTTAGCGGGGTGGATATCCACACCAATCTGCTGGCCTTGGACTTGGACGAGGTGAAAGACCGGGTGAAGAGCCACGAATGGGTAGAGACCGCCGAGGTGGACCGTAATTGGCCGAACCGCTTGCAGATCACCATCCGCGAGCGGGTGCCGGTAGCGCTGGTCAGCCTTAAAGATGGGTTGCATTATGTTGATCGGCAGGGGGTTGCCTTTGCCATGGTGTTGCCGCCCGAGGAACTTGATTATCCGGTGATTACCGGGCTCAGTCGTGAGCAATGGCCGTACGAGGTGGGTGGTTCACCGCTGGGCGAGGCCCTGCAGTTTATCCGGGCGGCGGGGCATGGCAGCACGGTGCTGCCGGGGCAGAGCCTCTCGGAGATTCACCTGGATGCCAATGGTTCACTTACCCTATTTCTGGTGGACCGGCCCTTCCCTATTTTCCTTGGCAAGGGTGAGGTGACGACCAAGTATCACCGGCTGGCCCGGGTGTTGAACCGGTTGTACAAAGGAAACGAGTTTGCCGCCACCGCTTATATCCGCATGGATTACCTGCCGGATAAGGTGCTGGTCGGCTTGACGGACGCAGTGTAACGCTTTTTACGGGGTGGTATGGCAATGGCAAACGGCGAACGTGGCGAATTGATCGTCGGTCTCGATATCGGTACCACCAAGATTTGCGCGGTGGTCGGGGAGATTAATGATAACCGGGTCGATATCGTTGGCATCGGGCGCCACCCTTCGGTGGGCCTCCGGCGTGGGGTGGTGGTGAACATCGAGAGCACGGTGGAGTCGATCCGCCAGGCGGTGGAGGAGGCGGAGCGCATGGCCGGCTGCGAGATCGGCACGGTCTATGTCGGTATCGCCGGCAGCCATATCAAGGGATTCAACAGCCACGGCCTTATCGCCATCAAGCATCCGGAGATCCGCCAGGACGACATCGACCGGGTGGTGGACGCTGCCCGGGCGGTGCCGATCCCGCCGGACCAGGAGATCATCCATGTGCTGCCGCAGGAATACATGGTGGACGGCCAGCCCGACATCCAGGACCCCATCGGCATGACCGGGGTGCGCCTGGAGGCGGATGTGCACATCGTCACCGGCTCGGTCACCGCAGTGCACAATATTATCAAGTGCTGCAACCGCGCTGGCCTTGAGGTGGCGGACGTGGTGCTGGAGCCCCTGGCCTCGGCCGAGGCGGTGTTGACCAAGGAGGAGATGGAACTGGGCGTGGGGCTGCTCGATATTGGCGGCGGCACCTCGGACCTGGCGGTTTTTTCCGACGGCACCATCAAGCACACCTTCGTGTTGGGGCTGGGTGGCCACAATTTGACCAACGATCTGTCGGTCGGGTTGCGTACCCCGGTGAAGGAGGCGGAGCGGCTCAAGGAGGAGTATGGCTGCGCTCTGGCCTCGATGATCGACAAGGACCAGATCATCGAGGTGCCGAGTGTGGGCGGCCGCAAGTCGCGCAAGCTCTCGCGCCGGGTGATGGGCGAGATTCTGGAGCCGCGGGTCGAGGAGATGCTGACCCTCATCAACCAGGAGCTGGCGGAGTCCCACTTCAAGGATGTGGCCAACTCCGGCATGGTTCTGACTGGCGGGACCTCGCTGTTGGCCGACATGGAGGAGCTGGCCGAGCAGATTTTTGATCTGCCGGTGCGGATCGGCTATCCGGAGAACGTTGGCGGGGTGGTGGACGTGGTCAACTCGCCGCAATGGGCCACCGGCGTGGGGCTGGTGATTTACGGCATGCGGCATGAGCCAGCCATGGGCTTGAGAAGCAAGGGCGGCGGCGTTATCGGACGGGTGGCCGGCCGGATGAAGGACTGGTTCAAGAACATGGTTTAGCAGTGCTAGGGAAAGGCATCGGGGCGATACCGGCAGTCGGGTGCCGGATGGTCGGAAGAACATAACGGGGAGCTAAGAGCTATGTCGTTCAAACTGGCGGAATCACAATCGCGGGCGAAAATCAAGGTATTCGGGGTCGGTGGCGGCGGCGGCAACGCGGTCAACACCATGGTGGAGAGCAACCTCCTGGGTGTGGAGTTCATTGCCGGCAACACCGACATGCAGGCCCTGGAGCAATCCAAGGCGGACATCCGCCTGCAGATCGGGCCCATGGTCTCGAAGGGGCTCGGCGCTGGCGCCAACCCCGACGTGGGCCGGGCCGCGGCGGAGGAATCCATCGAGGAGATCCGCAAACTCCTCAAGGACAGCGACATGGTCTTTGTCACCGCCGGCATGGGCGGTGGCACCGGCACTGGCGCGGCGCCGGTGGTGGCGCGGGTGGCCAAGGAACTGGGGGCGCTCACCGTGGGCGTCGTCACCAAGCCCTTTGCCTTTGAAGGCCGCACCCGGATGAAGAACGCCGAGTCGGGCTGGAAGGAATTGAGCGAGCACGTGGACACCATCATCACCATCCCGAATGACCGCCTCATTTCGCTCGCCCAGAAGGGTACCCGTTTCATCGACGGCATGAAGATGGCCGACGACGTGCTGGTGCAGGCCGTGAAAGGCATCACCGACCTCATCAACCTCCCCGGCTACATCAACCCCGACTTTGCCGACGTCCGTACCGTGATGAACGAGATGGGCCCCGCGCTCATGGGCGCCGGCCAAGGGGTTGGCGACAACCGCGCAGTGGAGGCGGTGAACATGGCCATTGCCAGCCCGCTCCTGCAGGACATCAGCATCGACGGCGCCCGCGGCGTGCTGGTGAACATCTCCGCCCGGCAGGACACCCTGACCATGGCCGAGGTGACCCAGGCCACCACCAAGATCTACGAGGAGGTCCATGAGGACGCCAACATCATCCTCGGCGTCATCTTCGACGACAACCTCGGCGAGGAGCTGCGGGTCACGGTGATCGCCACCGGCATCCGCGCCGTGGAGGGGGTGGAAGACGTGGTCGAGAAGGTACGGCCGCTCCTGCCCAAACGGGAGGCCAAGGCCCAGGCGCAGAACCTGCCGTTCAAGGGCCGCGATAACGTGCAGCGAGAGCGGGAGGCGGTGGCGGCCAATGGTGGGGTGGCGGCCGGTTGCCAGCGCCGGTTCCCGAGCACCATCCTCAATGAGGATAAGTTCGACACGCCCACCTTCCTGCGCAAGAACGAGAGCTAATCTTCCCGATTGAGTCCGTTGGCAGCCGATTCCCCCGACGGTCGGCTGCCGCGGCATGACCATGCGACATAAACCGGAGGCCAGCCAGGATCTTACCGCCCAGGAACGCGGCACCATCCGCAAGAAATGGGCCGGCCGGTTGCCGGTGGCCTTGCTCTTCCCCAACCGCTATGCCATCGGTGCCTCGAACCTTGGCTTTCAACTCGTTTACCACCTCGCCAATCAGCACCCCGACATCGTCTGCGAGCGTTTCTTCCTGCCCGAGGTTGGGGCGCCGTTGCTTTCCTGCGAGTCCCGCCGCCCCCTGCGCGATTTCCCGGTCATCTTTTACGCTGCCCCCTTTGAGGCGGATTTCCTGAATCTGCTCGCCATGCTGCGTGAAAGCGGCATGCCGCTGTTGGCGGCGGAGCGGGGCGATGGCGCGCCGCTCATCATCGGCGGTGGAGTGTTGGCCTTCATGAATCCAGAGCCGTTGGCGCCCTTCACCGATCTTTTCGTGGTGGGCGAGGCGGAGCCGGTGCTGCCCGCGATTCTCGACGTCCTGGCGCATTGGCAAGGCAACCGGGAGCGGATAGAGCTGTTGCGCCATCTCGCGACGACGCTTCCTGCCTGCTATGCCCCGTGTTTTTATACGCCGCGCCATCATGCCGATGGCACCCTGGCGGCGGTGACCGTGGCGGCTGGCCTGCCGGAGCGAGTGCGCAAGGTGGTGATGCCGCAGACAGGGGTGGCTGGGTATTCGCGGTTGCTTTCGCCGCAGGCGGAGTTTGCCGACCTTTTTTTGACGGAATTGGGCCGCGGGTGCAGCCGTGGCTGCCGTTTCTGTGCCGCTGGCTTTGTCTATCGGCCGCCGCGCCTGTGGAGCAGCGGGGCGATCTTGGCCGCCTTGCGGGAAAGGCCCGTCGGCGTCTCACGGGTCGGGTTGCTCGGCATGGAAATGGCCCGGCCACAAGATTTGGCCCGAATTGCCGCGCAATTGAACGAAAAAGGGTGCTCCCTTTCCTTTTCCTCGTTGCGGGCCGATGCCTTGGGGCCGGAGTTGGTCGAGCTGCTCGGCAGGAGCGGGATCAAGACTGCCACCATCGCGCCGGACGGCCCTTCGGAGCGGTTACGCCGAGTGATCAATAAAGGTATCACGCGGGAGGAGGTGCTGGCCGCCGCCCGCACCTTGGCCGAGCAGGGGATCACCCAGTTGAAGCTCTATTTCATGGTTGGCCTGCCGACGGAGACCCCGGATGATCTGGCGGAAATGGTGGCCCTGGTGCGGGAAGTCAAGGCGGAACTTCTCGCCATAGGCCGTTACAGGGGCAGGCTCGCCAACCTCACCGTGAGCATCAGCAGCTTTGTACCCAAACCCTGGACCCCATTCCAGTACCATCCGTTTGCCGGATTGACAGCGCTCAAAAATGGTCTACAATTCCTGCGCAGGGAATTGGGCCGCGAACCCAATGTGCGCCTCGCGGCCGAATCACCGGCCAAGGCCTTGTTCCAGGCAGTGCTGGCCCGTGGCGACCGTCGCCTCGGCCTGGCGCTCGTTGCCGTCCTCGCCGCGCAGCAGAATTGGCAGCAGGCGTTGCTGGCCCATGGCCTTATGCCGGGGTTCTATGCCTCCCATAAACGTTCGCGTGATGAGCTGTTCCCGTGGGAGATCGTCGATCACGGCATCCGGCGCGATTACCTGTGGGCTGAATACCAGCGGGCGTTACAGGCCAGAGCCACGCCCCGTTGCGAGGTGGCGCGGTGCCGGCGCTGTGGAGTGTGCCAATGACCCCAAGGAAGTCCAAGATCACCGACCCGGCCAAGCCTGCCCCCTCCAAGCCCTTCCGGCTGGTGAAATTCTTTTCCTTCACGGGGCTGGTGGTCTTTTTGGTGTTTACCCTAGCCCTCTCCTGGTTGATCACCAACCACGCCAAGAAGGTGCTTCTTGATCGGAGCGAGGCTTACTCCCTGGTGGTGGCGGAAAACCTTGGCCATCAGGTCTTCCAGCAGTTCGTGGTGCCCACGGTGTTGCGTTACGGCAAGATCGCCTTGCGCAAGCCCGAGCAGCAGGAGGCGCTGGACAAGGTGGTGCGCGATGCCACCCATGGCCTGCGCATCCAGTCGGTCACCATCTTCGACTCCCGCAAGAACATCATTTCCTTCAGTACCCACAAGGAGTTGATTGGCCGCGTCGACTTGGGCGGCATCGAGTACCAGCGGGCACTTGAACGGAAAAGCTCATCCCGACTCAATTCGCGGGGCAATGTGCTCAATCTCCTGCCTGGCGCGCCGAAAATCTCTTCGGAACTGCACACCTACATCCCCTTTGTCCAGCGCCAGACCTTTGGCAACAAGCCTGCCCCCATCATGGGGGTTATCGAGGTGGTGCAGGACCTTTCTGAGGACGTGGAAGAGATCGTCCGCTTTCAGGCCTATGTCAGCGCCATTCTTTTGGTCATCATGTCCGGACTCTTTGCGGTGCTCCGTTTCATTGTGGGCAAGGCGGAGCGGATCATCGAGAACCGCGCCGAGGAGCGGCGCCGGCTGGAGGAGCAGCTCCACCAGAATGAGAAGCTGGCCACCCTGGGCAAGATGGTGGCCTCGGTCTCCCACGAGATCAAGAATCCGCTCGGCATTGTCCGCAGTACCGCCGAGATACTTGGCAAGCGTTTGAAGAGTGTCGCGCCGGGCAACGAGCATCTCGCCAACATTATTGTCGAGGAGGCCGGCCGGCTTGATGGCATTGTCCGCGAGTTCCTCGACTTTGCCCGGCCGCAGGTGGCAAAATTTGCCCTGACCTCGGTCAATGATGTGCTGGAAAAGGTGGCCAATTTCATCGAACCAGACTTGGCGCAGCGTAAGATTACGCTGGCGTTGGAATTGGACAGCACGCTCGATCCGCTGGCCATCGACCGCGAGCTGCTCTATCGGGCCTTTTTAAACATTTTGGTCAATGGCCGGCAAGCGATGCCAGAGGGTGGCACGCTCACGGTGCGGAGCCGGCGGCCGGATGGGGGGCAGGGCGGGATGGTGGTCGAGGTGGTGGATACCGGGATCGGTATCGCGCCGGACAAAGTGGGCCGGATATTCACGCCTTTCTATACGGACAAGAACCGGGGCACCGGATTGGGGCTGGCGATTGTCCAGAACATCATCGCCAGCCATGGCGGGGAAATTGAGGTGGATAGCGAGGAGGGGCGGGGGTCGCTCTTCCGCGTCACCCTACCTAACCGGTAGCTATTTCTTCTTTCCTTTCTTCAGCCGTTCTTGGCCCAGCGCCTTCTTCTCCGCCACCTGCTTCTTGAGTTGTTCGTGGTCGTTGAGAAGATCCCTGTAAGCCGCCTCGGCGCGTTTTTCGACATTGGCTTGATCCTGCTTGATTTTCTCGGCCCTTTCCTTGATTTTATCCGCCTTGATCTTGAGCGCCTGAGTGCCGAAGAGCGAAGAAGCCAGGTATTTGTTGGCAAAGTGCATCAAGGCGACATCGTCTTCCTTGAGTTGGGCGAGGGTCTCGTCGTCCACCTCGTAGGTGTCGAGAAAAGAGGTGCCCAGCACGAATGAACGGAATTTGTCCAAATCGGTGCTGGCCATGAAGAACATCTTCTTGGCCGGCTCGCTCAAGGTGGCTTGGAGGCCGAATGATTTCCGGCGCATGACGATCTCCATCCAGTCACGGTTCATCTCGTCCGATTCGTCGATGCCCTGATCGACTCGCCATTCCTGGATGGTTTGCACCTTCTCTTCCTCATGGCCCTTGCAGTGCGGCTCCTTGACCAGGAAGTAGAACTCCTCCGCCCCGCTCCCCTCGCTGCCGGCCGCGTGGAAGTAGGACATCCCCACCGGGTAGTAGCGGCAGGTAGTGGGGCGGTAGGGATAGATGGTGCATCCTTCGGGGGTGACGAAGGGGCAACGGCCGTTTTCATCCATGTGCAGCTTTACCCCCGGCAGATCGGTTTTTTCAAGATAGGTCGGGGTGGTGAAGCGGAGCAGGAACTCGTCCGCCGTCAGGTTGAGGCCGCGGCGGAGGCGCAGGATGTCGTAGGGGGTGAGGATGATGTTGACCGGGCCGCAACAGGCCGTGAAGCAGGAGACCCCTGGATGGCAGCGGAATTTGAGCTTGCTCGTGAGGGTCAGCTTCTGGGGCAGGATATGGCTGGGGTTGGTTTCGAACCCCGGCAGATTTTTATCGCCGGCGGGGCCCTGCTCTTTGGTGTTGCCCATGATCATCTTCCTTCATTAAAGTAGGTTCGGCAGTGGACGGCTTGGTGGCGCGGGGGCAGGCTGCCGGGTTTCCCTGTGGTTGGGGCGCAAAGTGGCCACAAAGTAACCATCGTAAGGGCGGGTGTCAAACCTATTTCTGTTTCCGGCGTTTCGATTTGGGCAAACGGGTCTCCCACCCTTTTTTTGCCCAGCCCCGGCGGCGAGTTTTTTTCTTGACTTTTGCCAGGAGAAAAATTAAACAGACCAATGTTCCAAAAACTGAGTGGCCCCTCAGTTTTATGCAAAATGTGGTGATATAGCGGGCCATTTGGCATGACCTTCACGCCCGCAATGGGCGCGATGGTGGCGGCCCAGCGCCGCCAATAGTAGGATTTCCCTTAGAGACGCCGGACAACGGGAGGAGCACCTTCCGCTATCGGCGATGACAGGCGCATAAAAACAGGTAAAGGTAGCTCGGATACCGTTATGGGCGGGTCCGAAAAATTCAATCCATCCTAATTAGGAGGTTAGTGAATGCCAAGTTACGTAGATCCTTCAAAATGTGACGGTTGCAAGGGCGGTGACAAGACTGCCTGCATGTACATCTGCCCCAATGACCTCATGGTCCTGAACAAGGACGAGATGAGGGCGTACAATCAGGAGCCGGATGCATGCTGGGAGTGCTACTCCTGCGTCAAGATCTGCCCGCAGGGCGCCATCGCGGTCCGCGGTTACAACGACTTCGTACCGATGGGCGGCATGGTCCACCCGATGCGCAGCTCCGACTCCATCATGTGGACCGTTAAGTTCCGTAACGGCAACATGAAGCGCTTCAAGTTCCCGATCCGGACCACCGCTGAAGGTGCTGCCAACGCCTATGCCGATCTGAAGGGTGCCAACCTGGACGACGAGATGCTCTCCACCGAGAAGGCGCTGCCCGCTCCGACCATGTTGGCGAAGTAAGTTGTCACGCAAACTAAACGAATTTCTAATACATACTTAAGGAGATTTGATTATGGCGTTACCTAATAAGCCGCTGGGCGAACTGGCTGCGGTTGCCAATCCGGAAGTTGTCGAGCACGACGTTGACCTTTTGATCATTGGCGGTGGCATGGCCGCGTGCGGTGCCGCGTTCGAGATCAAGAAGTGGGCCTCGGCCGACATGAAGATCAAGCTGGTTGACAAGGCTGCCATGGAGCGCTCCGGCGCTGTTGCCCAGGGTCTGTCCGCCATCAACACCTACATCGGCGACAACCCGATCGAGAACTACGTCAAGATGGTCCGTAACGACCTGATGGGCGTTGTTCGTGAAGACCTGATCTACGATCTGGGCCGTCACGTGGATGATTCCGTACACCTTTTCGAGGAGTGGGGCTTGCCGGTTTGGAAGAAGGATGCCAACGGCGATAATCTCGACGGCTCCAAGCCGGCCCCGAAGCTCACCGAGGGCGGCAAGCCGGTCCGTACCGGTAAGTGGCAGATCATGATCAACGGCGAGTCCTATAAGTGCGTCGTTGCCGAGGCGGCCAAGAAGGCCCTGGGCGAAGAGAACATCATGGAGCGCGTGTTCATCGTCAAGCTCATCCTTGACAAGAACAAGGCCAACCAGATCGCTGGCGCCGTTGGTTTCTCCACCCGCGAGAACAAGGTTCACGTCTTCCGTTGCAAAAGCGCGCTCTGCGCCTGCGGCGGTGCGGTAAACATCTTCCGTCCGCGCTCCACTGGTGAGGGCAAGGGCCGCGCTTGGTACCCGGTATGGAACGCTGGTTCCACCTACACCATGTGCGCTCAGGTTGGCGCCACCCTGACCATGATGGAAAACCGTTTCACCCCGGCTCGTTTCAAGGACGGTTATGGCCCGGTAGGTGCATGGTTCCTCCTTTTCAAGGCCAAGGTTCAGAACGGCCTCGGCGAGTTCTACGCCAACAGCGATTCCGTCAAGGACGAGCTCTCCAAGTTCATGCCGTACGGTCAGTCTCCGGTTACCCCGACCTGTCTGCGTAACCATCTGATGCTGAACGAGATGAAGGCCGGTCGTGGCCCGATCTACATGGCCACCGACGTTGCGCTGAACGCCTTCCTCGACGCCAAGAAGGCTGCCGGCATGAACGACAAGGACGTGCAGAAATACTGGAAGCACCTCGAGTCTGAGGCATGGGAAGACTTCCTCGACATGTCCGTTGGTCAGGCCGGTTTGTGGGCCGGTGCGAACATTGAGCCGGAGAAGGTTGGTTCCGAGATCATGCCGACCGAACCGTACATGTTGGGCAGCCACTCCGGTTGTTGCGGCATCTGGACCTCCGGTCCGGCTGAGTCCTGGGTACCGGACGTACAGGGCAAGCCGCGTAGCCATCAGTACAAGTGGGGCTACAACCGCATGACCACCGTTGACGGTCTCTTCACCGCCGGTGACGGCGTTGGCGCTTCCGGTCACAAGTTCTCCTCCGGCTCCCATGCCGAGGGTCGTATCGCTGCCAAGCAGATGGTCAAGTTCTGTCGCGACAACGCCTCCTTCAAGCCGGAGTTGCCGCAGTCCGCTCAGGCTTACGCTGACGAGATCTACGCCCCGGTTAAGCGTTACCTTGAGCACGTTGGCAAGACCACTGCTGCCGATATCAACCCCAACTACTGCAAGCCGGCTGGCCTCATGATGCGTCTGATGAAGGCCACCGACGAGTACGGCGGCGGTGTTGCCACCTATTACATGACCTCTGGCAAGCTGCTGAACATCTGCCTCGACCTCCTCCGCATGCTGCGCGAAGACGCCGAGCTGATGGCTGCCGGCGACCTGCATGAGTTGATGCGTGCCTGGGAGAACTACCATCGTATTTGGTGTGTAGAGACCCACATCCGTCACATCGAGTTCCGGAAGGAATCCCGTTACCCGGGCTTCTACTATCGTTCCGATTTCCCGACCTGTGACGATGCCAACTGGAAGGCCTTCGTTAACTCCACCTTCGATCCGGCCACCAAGGAGTGGAAGTGTGAGAAGGTGGAATGTATCAACATTGTTGAGACCACCCCGTGGATCTAATCAGCCACGGCTGAGTTGCAGTAATGAACCTAATCTCCAGGCGCCGCGTTCGCGGCGCCTGGAGATTTTTCTATGCAAAGCGGGGCGGGCTGATTGGATTGAATGAGGCGGCTTTCCGGCAAGCCGGCTGATTCAAAGCAATGAGTATTGTCCCATATTAATCCCATGACATGGAGGAGAGGCATGACAGACGATCGTAGTAGCGCACCCGCGGGTGCTGTACTAGTCGTTGGTGGTGGCATCAGCGGACTGACGGCTGCCCTGGAAGCCGCCGAAGTCGGCAACGATGTGTTCGTGATTGAAAAGAATCCGTACCTTGGTGGTCGGGTTGCACAGCTCAATCAGTATTTTCCGAAGCTTTGCCCCCCCTCATGCGGTCTGGAGATCAATTACCAGCGGATCAAGAACAACCGCCGGGTGCGGGTCTATACCATGACCGAGGTGAAGAGCGTTGCCGGCGGGCCAGGCAACTACCAGGTGACCATGGTGACGAAGCCCCGCTATATCAACAGCAACTGCACTGCCTGCGGCGCCTGCGCCGAGGCCTGCACCGACGAGATCGCCAATCCCTTCAACTTCGGGATGGACAAGGTCAAGGCGGTTCGTAAGCCGCATGACCACGCCTTCCCGATGCGTTACGTTCTTGACAAGGACGCTTGTAGCCCGGCGAGCCTTGCGGCCGTCAAGGCGGCCTGCCAGTACGACGCAGTTGATCTCGACATGCAGGCCAGGGAGTTCACCCTCACCGTGAGTTCCGTGGTTTGGGCCACTGGCTGGAACCCGTACGAGCCGACCAGGATGACCAACCTGAAATTTGGCTCCAGCCCGGCGATCATCACCAATATGATGATGGAGCGCCTCGCTTCCTCGAACGGCCCTACTGGCGGCAAGATTCTCCGCCCCGGCGATAACAAGGAGCCGGCTAGCTTCGCCTTTGTCCAGTGCGCGGGCAGCCGTGACGAAAACCACCTGGAGTATTGCTCTTACATCTGCTGCATGGCGACCATGAAGCAGATCACCTATATCCGCGAACGATATCCGGATGCCACGGTGACGGTTTTCTACATTGATCTCCGCACCCCGGGTAAATACGAGAAATTCCGTGACAAGATCATGGCCGATCCCAAGGTCAAGTTCGTCAAGGGCAAGGTGGCCGACATCGTGGCCGAGGCCGATGGCGGGGTGACGGTGGTGGCTGAGAATGCCGTGACCGGCGACAAGGTGCATGAGAAGGTTGATCTGGCCATCCTCGCCACCGGCATGGAGCCGGCCGGCAAGGATACGGCCGCGGCGCTAGGTGTGGCCACGGATAAGAACGGCTTCATCGTGTCCGATGGCGAGGGCATGGCTTCCTGCGGCTGCGCGAAAAAGGCGGCTGACGTCGTGACCTGTGCCCAGAGTGCAACCGCAGCAGCAATGAAAGCGATCCAGGCGTCGAGGAGGTAAGATCAATGAGCAAGAAATACGGAGTATACGTCTGTACCGGGTGTGGCATTGGCGACGCCCTCGACATTGATGGGGTGACTGGCGTGGCCGGCAGCTTCGGCATGACCGCCAAGACCCACGGGGCGGTGTGCAGCGAGGCGGGCCGCCAGATGATTAAGGATGATATCGCGGGCGATGGGGTTAACACCGTGGTGATCTGCGCCTGCTCCCCGCGGGTGTGGAAGGAGGAGTTTTCCTTCGGCGCCGATAAACTCACCGTGCGCGCCAACCTGCGCGAGGGCGTGGTTTGGTCGGCGGAGCAGCCCAGCGAGGGCCGTACCGCCGAGACCATTGCCGAGTATACCAATGAACTGGCCCAGGATTATATCCGCATGGCCTGCACCCAAGCGCAGAAGATGGAGCTGCCCGAGCCCTATAAGCTTGAGACCATCAACAAGCGCATCCTTGTTATGGGCGGCGGTGTTGCCGGCTTGACCGCGGCGAAAGAAGCGGCCAAGGCCGGTTGCGAGGTGTTGCTCGTCGAGAAGAACGACCAACTCGGCGGCAAGGCCTTGGGCTGGCGGAAGCAGATGCCGACCAAGGCGCCGTGGACCGACTTGGAGGATAATTCCATCCAGGCCCTGGTCAGCGCCGTAGCCTCGGATCCGAAGATCACCGTCAAAACCGCGACCGAAGTGGCCCGTATCGCGGGTGCGCCAGGCGACTTCAGCGTGACCATGAAGGCCGCCGGCACCAAGAGCGAGTGGGATGCCCCGGCCAAGGTCGGTGTTGACGAGCAGGACAAGATATCTAAGGGTGAGCTGCCAGACCCGAACGCCGGTCTCAAGAATTACATGGAAGCCGATTCCGCCGCCGAAAAGGTCGGCGCTGTGGTGCTGGCCACCGGCTGGAATCCGGCCGATGTCTCCGAGTTCGAGCACCTCGGTTTCGGCAAATTGCAGAACGTGGTGACCAACGCCCAGTTCGAGAAGCTGGCCAAGGAGGGCAAGGTGCCCGCCAACGTCGCCTTCATCATGAGCCCGGGCGGCGAACAGCACGACAAGGACTTCCCCTATTGCAACTCGGTCACCTCCATGGTGGCCCTGAAGCAGGCCCAGTACGTGCGGCAGGACAACGCCGACGGCAAGGCATATATCCTCTATCAGCACATGCGGACGCCGGGCAACATGGAGATGTTCTACAAGGGCGCCCAGAACAACGATGGCATCTTCCTGACCAAGGCCACCGTGACCGGTGTTGCCGAGGAAGGTGGCGCGCTGGTGGTACAGGCCAAGGACACCCTCTTGCAGGAGAACCTGGAGCTGAAGGTGGACATGGTAGTGTTGGCTGCCGGTATGGTGCCCACCACCTCCGATGCTCCGACCATCAACCTCTCCTATCGTCAGGGCCCGGCCTTCCTCGATCTGGAGTTGTTTGACGGCTATGCCGATTCCAATTTCATCTGCTTCCCGTACGAGACCCGTCGGACTGGCGTTTACGCTTGCGGCGGTGTGCGGAAGGCCGCCGATATGGTCGAAACTATCGATGATGCCTGCGGCGCCGCTTTGAAGGCGATCCAATGCATCGAGTCTGCTGATCGCGGCGTGGCTGTGCATCCGCGTTCCGGTGACGGTTCCTATCCGGAGTTCTTTTTCCAGCGCTGTACCCAATGCAAGCGTTGCACCGAGGAATGTCCCTTCGGCGCTTTGGACGACGATGCCAAGGGCACTCCGAAGCCGAATCCGACCCGCTGCCGTCGCTGTGGTACCTGTATGGGCGCCTGTCCAGAGCGTATCATCAGCTTCAAGAACTACAGCATCGACATGATCGGCTCCATGGTAAAGGCGGTGGAGGTTCCGGACGACGACGAGGACAAGCTGCGCATCATTGCCTTTGTCTGCGAGAACGATGCCTACCCGGCCCTCGACATGGCCGGCATGCGCAAGCTGGGCCTCAACAACCTGGTGCGTGTGATCCCGGTCCGCTGCCTTGGTTCGGTGAACATGGTCTGGATCAAGGACGCCCTCTCCTCCGGTATGGATGGCGTCTTGCTTCTGGGCTGCAAGTTCGGCGACGACTACCAGTGCCATTTTGTCAAGGGCAGCGAGCTCGCTGACAAGCGTATGGGCAACATCGGCGAGACCCTTGGCAGCCTCGGCCTTGAGCCGGAACGCTGCGGCGTGCGTCAGGTGGCCATCAGCGAGTGGGACAAGGTGCCGGTGATTATCAACGAGTTCGTTGAGGAGATCAAGGGCCTGGGTCCGAACCCGTTCAAGGGCTTCTAATTGGGTTCCACACCGTTGGGCGGTGTTGTCCGCCCAACGGTGCCACATTGTTCACGGTTGACTGCCGGGCGACGTCGCGAGGCGTTGTACGGCGGCTTAAGAGGGAGATAACTGGAGGCATACCATGGCTGAAGGAATGAGGGTTCAACCTGATCTGGAGTTTATCAAGTATCTGAAGGGCGCGGGCGGCGATACCCTGAAGAAGTGCTACCAATGTGCGACCTGTTCCGTGGTCTGCCCGTTGTCCGCCGACAAGAAGCCGTTCCCCCGTAAGGAAATGATTTGGGCCCAGTGGGGCCTGAAGGACAAGCTGGTCGGCAATCCGGACGTTATGCTCTGCCACCAGTGCGGTGACTGTACTGCCTACTGCCCGCGCGGTGCTAAACCGGGTGACGTGCTTGGCGCCATCCGCGCCTATGCCTATACCCACTACGGTTTCCCGCAGGGCTTGGCCAAGCTGTGCAGCCAGGGCAAGAACCTGCCGGTGATGCTGGCCATTCCCGCCCTTTTGATCCTGGCGGTGTGGTATCTGACCGGCGGTATGTCTCTGCCGGCGCCGGATGCCATTGACTTCGGCATGTTCTTCGACGCCCATAAGGACCATCCGACGCTTGTCGGCGTCCTGACCCTGAACGTGGTACTGATTGACGCCATCTTTGTGCCGGCCTTTGCCTTTGCGGTTTTCTCGGCCTACAAGGGTGTCTCCGCCATGTGGAGTGATATGGCGTCCAAACTGCCGGCCAAGAGCAACTTCCGGCCGTCGGCCAAGCAGTTCGTAGCCGACTTCCTGGTGCCGTCGGTGAAGGAGATCTTGGCGCATAGCCGATTCCGCCAGTGCGGCGCCAACCTTAACCGGGTCAATGGCCATCTGCCGTTGGTGCTCGCCTTTATCGGCCTTTTCATCGTGACCGGTTATAGTTTGGTCCGCAAGGATGTCATTGGCAGTTTCGTAGAAGGTCTTCATGGCCCGTTGTCGATGGCCGATCCCTTCAAGCTCCTGGCCAATATCAGCGGTATTGCCTTGGTGGTTGGCATTGGCATCCTGTGGATGAACCGTTCCCGCATGGAAGAGGAGAATAACGCCTCTCCGACTTTCTACGACTGGTTCCTGATCGGCGAGATCATGACGGTCGGTATCACTGGCATGGGGGCCGAGATTACCCGTCTGCTCGGCATCCCGGTGCTGGCCTATCTCTTCTATTTCCTGCATCTGGTGGCGATTTTCATGCTCTTCCTCTACATGCCCTACACCAAATTTGCCCATATGGTGTACCGGACCTTTGCCATGGCTTTCGAAAAATACCGCGATAGCAGTTTTGCCAAGACCGAGTAGCCGGGCGCTATTTTCTCATTTTAATCAGGGGATATGAATGCCGGCCCGGGAACTCCGGGCCGGCATTTCCATTCTCCCCACCCCCTTTTGTAACAAAATAAGGATGTTGGCGAAAAAATGGTTGCCGTTTGTGGAGGAAGGGATTAGTATGCCCTGTCTCACAAGGCTGGCGTAGCTCAATTGGTAGAGCAGCTGATTTGTAATCAGCCGGTTGCGGGTTCAAGTCCCATCGCCAGCTCCACGCAGGCAACGACTTGGCTGATTTGGCGAGGTGAGTCATAGGTGGGCAAGGCCTTTTCGTAGTAAGATGCCTTTTTTTATACATGGAGGGGTTCCCGAGCGGTCAAAGGGAACAGACTGTAAATCTGTCGGCGACGCCTTCGGAGGTTCGAATCCTCCCCCCTCCACCATGCAAAAGCGGCTGTGAGCCGGCCCCTGCGGTTTGGTTTGCCGGCTTGATGCGAATACAGTTGTGGCGGGAATAGCTCAATTGGTAGAGCATCAGCCTTCCAAGCTGAGGGTTGCGGGTTCGAGACCCGTTTCCCGCTCCAGGCAGAACGAGCAGCGGCGCCTGTCGGGTCTCGTAGGCGTTGGATGGTTTGAAAAACATTTAGGGGCCCACGTAACTCAGTAGGTAGAGTACTTCCTTGGTAAGGAAGAAGTCACCGGTTCGAATCCGGTCGTGGGCTCCAGTGGTATTGGGAGCGTTTACTCAACGTAGGCACTTGGCAGAGGCTACCAGATAAACCAACAGTGCGCTGAGGAGATGAGCGATGGCAAAAGAGAAATTTGAACGCAAGAAGCCGCATGTGAATATTGGCACGATTGGTCATATCGACCATGGCAAGACGACGTTGACCTCGGCGATCACGCGGGTGTTGTCGACGAAG
>Ga0172375_10005703_pt1 | contig 17816 bp, 18 predicted proteins | sample LakKiv1m_FD_114537 | JGI IMG/M metagenome (GOLD analysis project Ga0172375, IMG submission 114537) | Freshwater microbial communities from Kabuno Bay, South-Kivu, Congo - kab_092012_11.1m | ecosystem: Environmental > Aquatic > Freshwater > Lake | place: Democratic Republic of the Congo...
ATTAAAAATCCTTCAACAAGATTTGATACGCTAAAAGATGGATCAAAAAGAATTAATGATGCAAAACAAATAGCTATTAAAAGAAAGGAAGAAACTGAATTAATGGATTGGGTAAAGAAAAACAGAATGAAAAGTGAATGGGGACATATGGAATATGCTATATCTAGAGGTGTAGGTCATGAAATGCAATTAGCAATGACTTTGAATAAACTTGAAGAATTTTTTAAAGTTATAAATAATGGCGACCCTACAACTATTAAACTAAGAGCACATAACTATATTCGTAGAGTTATAAATGAAATAAACATATATAAGAAAAGAGCAGGAAAACCAAAAATGAAAGGATTATTATAATATTTGAAATAAGAGTTCTATTTCAAATCTTTTTATTTTTCTAATTTTTTACATCCTTTCTAAATACTTTAATTGCTGCAAGATGTTTTCCTTCTGTTCTTGTTTTGTGGATTTGAATACTTTACCGTGGCCTGCACAAAGATATTCAAAATCTAATTTCTTTAATTTGCTCAATGATTTTTCCATAGCTTCTTTTGATGAATCAAATAAATCTACTCTTCCAAATGCTCCTCTGAACAATGTGTCACCAGAAAACAAAAGTTTGCTTGTTTTGTCATAAAATGCAATGTCATTTAATGTATGTCCATTAGTTTCAATAACTTGCAATTGAAAATTATCATTGCCAATAATATCTTTGTTTTTTAACAATTGCAAGTGCTCTGGAAAATAAGTATTATGTAGCCAGAGACTAACTGTTGCTATATTATCTTTGGCTTTAAAGAGCTTTATTGCATTTTCTGAACAATAAATCTTAGCTTTTGAAAAAAGCTTACAATTAACAAAGTGATCTGCATGACTATGTGTTAACAAAATAGTCTTTATATCCTCTTTACTAATCCCTAAAGCCTTCAAAGAATCAAAAAGATAATCATTATCATGAAATCCAGGATCTATCAAGATATGCTCTTTACCTAACAAAAGATAGGTATTACCACTCAATTCCCCATAAAGCACATACAAATTAGGTAAAACACTCTCAAAATACATATTTAATATATAAGATATCTAAATATATACTTTATGAGACTATTATAATTACTAATTCTAAAAGAACAACTTCCTCGCCTTCGTGAACCTTTAACTCAAAGAAGGAATGTTTATAAACTTATTGGTAGGGATTTATTATATGAGTAAAGTAATTATGTTATTAGGAGTATTGGCAATTATTTGTATTTTACCTATAGTCCAAAGTGCAAGCTTAGGATGTTATAAAGATAATATTACAAATACTAAGCTTATGTGTTCATATACACCTGACAAAACAGAGATGCTAAATCCAAAAATAATAAATACAGATGGATTAATATACACTTTAAATTCTAAACCAATAAGTATGGTACCAAATAATTTTTATAATTTTACAATTAATTATGATTTAAATAAATCAAAACCTGGCGCACATATAATTACAATTGTTCAGAATGACAAAAATGTATCAGTTAATTTAAATCAAAAAACTGATTTAGATTATACTAAATTCCAAGAGATATCTTTTGATTCTAGTTTAGATTATAGTATTGCAAAACAAATTAATGTTAAGTTAGATTTGACAAATAATACAAACAAAACAAAACCTGTTGTTTTAACAGCAACAAATATTCCTAGCAGCATAAGCATAGACAAAAAAAGTCAGTTAGTTATTTTACAACCAAATGAAACAAAAACAATTCGTTTACAAGTTAATTACAAAACACTTGATACAAACAAAATTGAGTATACAATATCTTATTCTAACAAAAAACAAATAATTCCAATTAATTTTGATACAAACAAAATGATAATCACAAAAACAAATTCAATAGCTGCATTTTTTACATTAGCAAATAACAATTCAAACACAATATTCATTCTAGTAGATGTTATTTTGTTTATTGCATCAATTGTTCTTTTTACAATGTTTGTTGGAAGATTAGGAAAATATATTGTGAAAAAATAATTTTAATGGAGGAGAGAAAATGAATTATACAAAAATATTTGTATTTGTATTAGCAATAGTTGCAATATTTTCAATTGCAATAGTAAATGCACCTAAAGCTAATGCATTAACAATTCCTTACAATCCTTGTTGGTTTATAGATTGTACAGGAAACTTAACTGCTGATAATTTAGCAGTTACAATAGACGATACTCAATACTATGTTGAAGATGATGATACATTAGATGTTGAATTCACAATTAAGAATACAGGTAACATAGAAGGATCAGTAACTATTCAAATAGATACTTCATACGATGATTTTGAAGATTACTTTACAGTTAATGGACAACCATCAAAAACAGTTGATGTTTTACCTGGTGAAGAAGATACTTTAACATTCAAAATCTATGTTGATCACGTACCTGATGATGATTATAGTGTTAAATTTAAAATATTCAAATACTATGAGAACCAAAATGGTAACACTATTGATTTAGAAGATAGTACAAAAACAATACATTTGAATGTTGACGATTTTGAAGATATTGATGTTGAATTAGAAGACAATGTTATTTGTTATGGACAAGAATACCCTGCAAAAACATATTTAGTATTTACTAACGACACATCAAAAGATTACTATTTTAATGACTTTGAAATAGAATCAAATGAAGATTTATGGCCAAATGTTAAATCACATCAATTTGAAATACCTAATGATGATGAAACAAAAGTTGAAATCAAATTCAGAAAAGAAGCACCACTAGGCACATACGAAATTGAAATAGACCAAAAATTACATGTTGGATCAATGCACTCAGCAACTACAAGAAACTTCAACAAAACATTAAAGGTATATGTTGAAAACTGTGATGCATACTACAATAGCTTTTCAGTTACTCCACAAACTCAAAATATAAAAACAAATGATAGAGTAAGTTTCAATTTTTACTTCTATAACGAAAGTAATACAGATATGCCAGTTTACTTGAAAGGAATAGTAAATGATTCTAGTATGAATATAAGTTTCCCTAATGATACTAAATTAGTTTTAGCTAATCAACCATATCAAGGAACTTTCTCTGTGTTCACTAGTAGCAATACAACTCCAGGATTGAAAACAATTACTTTGACTGCAGAAACACCATACAGAACATACACAAAAACTATTCAAGTAAATGTATTAAAATCTGATTTGAGTGTAAATTCAAACTCAATTGATGTTCCTGTTGGATTAAAAGGAAAACAAGAAATAAAAATACAAAATAATACTACAGCAAATGTATTATTGGCATTAACTATTGAACCACAAGGTCAAGATGTAATATTATTAAACAAAACAGCATTAAATATCAACGCTGGTGAAACACAAAGCGTATATGCTGATGTTATTCCAAGATCAGTAGGATCTAAATCATATATATTACATATAGCTGGAAGCATAGACAAAGATGTAACAATTAATTATACAAGTAATTCTGAAGCAGGAATTGTAAATTATGTTTCAAATTATTTGAGCAAAGCTAATGCAGTTAATGGTGTTTGGACAACTTTACCAGTTGTTGTAAATAACCCATACAATTTCGAAACAACTTTGAAATTAAGATTATTGCCAACAGATAGTATTACATCAAAAACTAGTACAGTAATATTAGCACCAAAACAAACTAAAACTGTTGAAGTACAATTTATTGCAAACACTAATGAAAAAAATGCAAAAGCAACATTAGAAGTTGTATCTGATACAACTAACAATACCTATCCTGTTTATGTAATTGTAAATCCAGACACATCATTCACTAATGCATTAGAATTACCAGGAGCACCAACAACTATTCAGTATACTTCTGGTGAATCTGATGTTACTCTAAAAGTATACAACCCAAATGGTTTCGCAATAAAATATGCACAACTAAAATTATTAAATGTAGATGGAAATATTTTAGGCTCAAATACATTTATTATTGGCCCTAATGCTACTATTGATGTTGAAGTCAATTTTATTTTAGATAGTGCAGAACCAACTACAGGCACAATAGTATTAACAGCAAATAACTCTGAAAACAGTTATGATGTTGCATATACTAAAGCAGGATTCTTAAGCACAGGTTTATTTAACTTAGGTTTAGGTGGCACAATCAGTATTTTATTGGGTGCATTAATCATTATATTACTGATTGTTTACTTTAGCGTAAGAAACCCTAGTGTTCCAGAGATACAATAAATAGATTAAAGGGAGATTTCTCTCTTCCTACCCTTTTTTCTATCCTTTCTATTTTTAAAGCTTATTAACCCTAAATATACTATAGCTAATTAATCTACATTTGCGAAGCAAAGTTTCTTTTTGAAATTGCCAAATAGTTTTCTTTTCAAATTGTTAAAGACTTTTCTTTGTGAAAGAAAAGTAGTTAACGCTTTTGGCAAACTGTGCCTTTTTTAAAAAGGCTAGGTGGGGTTGGCAGAACGGTCATGCGCTCGCCTGCAGAGCGATGCAAGGGGGTTCAACTCCCTCACCCCACTTCTATTTTCTTTTTCAAAGAAAACAGTAGGCCCCAGTATAGTTGGCAATATCAATCAACTATAAGTTGATTTATTAATAAAATTTATTTGATATTGCCAAAGAAACAAGATGCCCCCTTCTCGAAGATGTTGTAAATTAACTTTCTTAATTCACTTTGTGAATTGAATTTGCAAAGCAAATTATTTTCTTTCTTTTGACAGACGGTGGATTCTCTTTCTTTTTTTAAAAGAAAGAAAAGACTCGAAGTGGTTGCACCCACTATTATCAAAAATACCAATCAGCACAGCTGACTAATTATAAGATTTATTTGATATTTTTGAAATTAATATGCTCACTTTGCTTGCAAAAGCAAGGAATTACATACACGGTGTACTTTTCTTTTGGTAAAAGAAAAGACCTCGATAGCTGTAAATACTTTTGTGATGTTATTATATAGTTCTAGATTTGGGGGTGATTTGATGATCACTGGGAATTACAGAAAAACTGCAGAACACAAAAAACATCTAAACCCAAATAACAAAACCCAAAAAGGAATAAGCTGTACTAATTCATTAAATCTTCAGGACATAAAAGAATGCATAGATAAAGCATTCAGAGAACAGGAACCTGCAGAACTAATTTTTGCACACATAGAAACATTGCCAAATAATCAAGAAAAAGCAAATATATGCAGAGAAATAAGCCAAAAATATTGGCAACAAAATACAAGAATAGGAAAAGATTTATCATTTAAATTTGATAAATTAGCAAAACAATTTGATAATCCATTAGAAACATAATTAATCTTAAAAAGAAATGGATTAAATAATTTCATTTAACGCGAGTCTAATTATTTTTTATTTTTTTCTTATAAATAACATAAGAATAAACAAAAACAGCTATCATACTTAAAATAATTGGCACAACAATAAACAAGAATGCAATCTTCTGAAATATTAAACCTAACAAACCAATAAATGATGCAATAACAAACAGCTTTGAACCTAATGTATGCGTTTTTTCCCAATTCAAATCATCTTGCAATGCCCACGGAGTTCGTATTCCTATAAAATAATTTCTTTTTGTATGCTTTAACATTACTCCAATATACAAAAACAAAAAGAAAAAGCAAGGAATCAAAAAAGCAATAAAATTAAACTTGTAACCTACCCCAAAAAGTAGAATCAATAAATGCACATAAAAGAAAAACAATACAAACATTAAAAGAAAACCATCATAATATTTTCTAAAACTATCAACATTATTTCTCAAAGGATCTAATTTAGGCAAGAAATAAAGCAATGCAAAAATCACTAAAGAAATAATTGGCATTAATAATACTGCAATTAAAGGAGAACTATATCCATTTACATTTCCCGCAGCACTCCAATGACTAGGAACTTTATCTGGCAAATGAGGATATAATATAAACCCCACAATGACTGCTAAAATTATAATTCCTATTGCTAGATAATTGCTTTTATTCATCTAATTCCCCATAGGTTCAACAATACTACCTAAAAACAAAATATTCTTTGTTTTGTTTTGTACTATTAAAAACATAAATGGATGGTTTGCATTAAACTCTTTTATTTCTAAACCATCTATAGGCATAGCAGTTGTTGCAACACCAATAACTGTAGCTGCCGCAGCTTCTGTACCATCTTCTTTAACTTCAACAAATGCTTTATGTAGTACATCAGATACAAATAAATCTTTATTACCTGTAAATCCAGATAAATCAGCATCAGTAGTAAATGTTTCTTTTAATCCTAAATTTTCTAATTGACTTTTTAATTTATTATAAGTTATTTCTAATTTAAATTTAGGCAAATATAAATCAACAGTTTCTTGTCCCAAACCATTCAAAATATTATTATAATCTTTATTGCTAAAACTAGGTATTGAATTCAGACCTGATTTTGGCAAAATAACAATCATTGATAAATCATTACCTTTATAGGGTAATTCTATTGCTTGCAAAGAATCATCTTCGTAATACCTAAATTTTTCTTCAAACAATTGCATCATATTTACTTTAATATTTGTACCATCATCTTTTGTAAAATCTTTTTCTTCAGTATATTTTTCTTTAAACGCATTTACCCATTTACCTTTAAAATAAATTGCATTTGCAATTATTATTCTTGTATCGCTATTAATAAAACCAGGTTGTAAAATATTTTGGATTTTATTATTTGTTTTATCTTCTACCCAATTATTAATCACTTTTGTTGCATTATCAGCATCAGAAAAATCAATATTTTCTAATTTTGCACCATAAACGGTCGTAACATTATTTACATAACTCTCAAATAATTTAAAATCTTTATTCACCCACAATGCATTGGCTGTACTTAATTGGTATTCGCTCGAATCTTTATTTAGTTGTTTATAGATTGAAGAATATCCTGGTCTTAACAAGGCATTATCAGGAAAACCAAATACAAAATCTAATTCTTTTTTTGTATTTCCTTTTGATGCTTCAGTTAATATTGCAAAAGCAGAACTTATACTATATGGCGAAAAAAATTGATTTTCTGTTTTTGGTAATTGATTATACAAATTAAATGCAAATTCATTATTCCCTTGAACAATAGTATCAATATTATTCACTAAAGCATTATAGTCTTTATTATCCTCCGGATTTGGCATAACACACCCTGAGAAAGTCAACATTAATCCTAAAATAAAAAACAATATCCCTGTAATTATAATAGCCTTCATAAAATCACCTCTAAAATACAATATATTAAGATAATTATATTTATATATGATTTCTATATTGTTAGGTAAACCCCTAATTTAATACTACAATAAACAGATTTAAAATACTTGCAAAACCAACCCACAACAAATATGGTAATTGTAAATATGCCGCAGTTTTTGAAATTTTAGAAAATGAAATAATCATAAATAATATTGTTAACCAAAGAACAATTATTTCAATTAATGCATACATTGGAGAACGCAAACCAAAAAATAATATACTCCACAAAAGATTTAATGCTAATTGGATACCAAAAACCCAATATGCTAATTTCTTGTTTTTTGCTTCTGAACTCCATATTAAATAAAAACTTATTCCCATTAAAACAAATAAGATAGTCCAAACAGGTGCAAATAACCAATTTGGAGGATTAAAGCTTGCTTTATTCAATACAGCATACCAAGAACCAACATAAGTTATTGTAAATAAAGAACCAATATAACCAATTACTTGTGGTATAATTAATGATATTATTAACTTAATCCATTTTATTTTTTGCATATATAAATAATAAATAATATTTAAAAAGGGTTAGTTTAGAACTAACCTTTACTTTCATTTATTATTTGATTAATTAATTCTTCATTAGTTAATGCTTTTCTTACTAATTTTGCAACGCCATTAATTACTAATATTTCTGAAGGCATAGGCCTTAGATTATATATTCCCCCCATAGAATAACAATAAGCACCAGCATTCTTTATTGCCAAAACATCATATTCTCTTATCTCTGGCAATTCTCTTTCAGTAGCAAAATTATCTCCAGATTCACATATATTCCCACAAACATCATAGAAATATAACTTGCCATTAGGATTTGTTAAGTTTAATATCTCATGATATGCATCATAAAATACAGGCCTTATAAGTTGTGGGAATCCTGAATTTGTACCTGCAATTAATCTACCATGATTATTCTTTAAAGTATTTACTTTTACTAATAAATACCCTGATTCTGCTACAACATATTTTCCAGGTTCAAAATGCAATTCGAGATTTCGACCATATTCTTTACAAAATTCTCCAAACCGAGATGATAATTCTTTGCCAAATGCAACATAGTCGATTCTTTTTTCATCTTTTTTATAGGGTACTTTAAATCCGCCACCAAAATCAATAAATTCTAAATCAGGAAAATTATCTTTAGTTGCAATTTCTAATAGATTATTTGCGCTTTCTAAAAATTTATTTGTATCACTTATTCCTGAACCAGTATGCTCATGCAAGCCAGTTACTTTCAAATTATATTTTCTTACTATTTCCAAAACTTTGTTTAAATCTTTTAAAAGAATTCCAAATTTAGTTAAATCTCCACCAGTTTGTACTTTTTCATTCTCTCCTGCAACAACATCAGGATTAAATCTTAAACAAATATCTGAACCTGAAAATTGCATACCATATTTTTCTAATCTAGATAAAGAATCAATATTAAACAAAACACCTAAAGAGTGAACTGTATTTACCTCCTCATCAGTTAGATTATTTGCAGTAAATAATAACTTCTCAGGAGAAAATCCTGCTTTTAATGCTAATAAAATATCTCCTGGACTTACTGTATCTAAATACGCCCCATTTTCGTTAAGCATTTTTAATATATTGAAGTTATAATTTGCTTTCATTGCATAAAGTATTTTTAGTTTTGGATATTGAATAAACTCATATAATTCTTTGTATCTTTGCAATATCAAATCACCATCATAAACATATAATGGAGTCCCATATTCATTTGCTAAATTTATTAACATATCATTTTGTATCATATATATCTTACCTCATTACAAAAAGAGACTAATTTTAAGAATAATTTTAGAAGATTTTGTTTAATTAGGGCTTCACTTCTTAGAGTGTTTGACTTTTGATTTAGATAATTTAAAATTAGAAGATTTTGAATTTGGTCTTGTTGATTGATTTACTGCATTGCAACATCGCGCCATATTTACACCTCGTAATTTATTAATATTAATATATTGCCTTAGTATATATAAACTTTTATGTGATTAATTAATTATGCCTAAATTTGTTGCACAAAAAATAAAACAAAAACTAACAGTAAAATTTTCTGAAGAATTAAGACAATATTTAGAAAATGGTTTTTCACCATATTTTGAAAGGGCATTTATGTTATTTGAAAAGAATGGAATTGTTAGTAAGGCAGTTGAATCTACAAATCCAAATAGTCCTAGATCTTTTCGGTTTGATTATGAACATCTAATTGAAACCATAAGAATAATGCAAAAAGAAGGATATACTTATGTTGGTTCATACCATCACCATTTAGATTCAGATAAACAGATTGCATTAAGAAAAAACCCCTCTGCAATAAAAGAATATTTAAGACTTCCTGAAAAGTATAATCCTGATCAACCTAGCCCTGATGATCTTTACGGATATAAGATTGGATTTGATCCTCAATCTGAAAAAACTCCTGAAAGTCAATTAATTATTGCAGGTACAAAATATTTATTTTTGGGGCATAAAAGTAATTCTATTCCTTTTCATATTAGAGCATACATGCCAATTCATTGGCCAGCAAATAAAAGTTTTGAAGAATTAACTCCAACATTAAAAGATTCAGGATTATTATTAGATCATTATAGTTCAAAAATGCCAGTTATTGATAATCCAATTAACTATATACAAACAAATGATAATGATCCGAGTGCAAAAAATATATTGAGAAAATATAATAGACGATTTAGAATAAAAGAATTTAGATTTGGAAATAATGAAAACTATACAAGATTAAAGATGTACATAAAAGATGGTCAAATAACTATGATTGAAAGATATACTAATAATTATGTTATGCGATATTTTTTCAACAATAATAAATTAGATAGAATTACTGTATTCATAGATAATACATCTCGATTAGTATATGATACTAAAGAAGTTGAGTTAAAAGACGACATATTTAAAACAGAAAAAGCAAAATTAGATAAAGTATTAGATAGTTTAAGAAGATTTGATTTAAAACAAAGATCAAAACCAAAGCCAAGTCCTAAAGAACCATTAACAAAAAGATTTATTGAAAGAAAAAGACCTATTTGAATATTCTAAACAAAGAATATATAAATCTATAAATCCTTTATATATTATGAGCTTATTAAAGATACCTTTGGAACCTAGAGACTATCAGCAAAATGTTTTTAATGAAATCTTAAAGAAAGGCTCGACTTTAGTTGTAATTCCTACAGGTTTAGGGAAAACAATAATTGCAATAATGTTATTCAAACATCTAATTGAAAAAAAAGCAAATGCAAAAATACTTTTTTTAGCACCTACAAAACCATTAGTAGAACAACATTATGAAAGCATTAATAAATTCTTACATGTTGATTGCATTGCAATAACAGGGCAGATACCACAAAAGAAAAGAAATAAATTAATTGAAGAAAATCAAATTATTATTGCAACTCCACAAACAATTGCAAATGATTTAGCAACTCTGAATATTAATTTTGATTGTATTGTTTTTGATGAGGCTCACAAGGCTCAAGGTTTATATGCATATACAATAATTGCAAAGCGCTATGAAAAATCTTTGAAAATAGGGTTAACTGCTTCACCTGGAACAAAAAGAAGTGAAGTAAAAGAAGTTCTATCTAATTTAGGTATTGAGAATTTAGAAGTTAAAACTGAAAATGATCCTGATGTTGTATCATATGTTCACGATACAAAAACATATTGGGTTAAAGTTGAATTACCAGAACAATTATTAGAAGTGAATAAATTACTGAACGAATTCATTAATGATAAAGCACAACAATTACGAACTTTAGGTTATGCATTAAGACACGGCTTTACGCAAATGGAATTATTAAATATTCAGAAAAGAACTTTTTTGGAATTACAACAAAAAAATCCGATTGCATTCAGAAGTGTTTCTATTGTTGCCTGTATGTTAAAAATAAATCACGCAGTTACTTTGTTAGAAACACAAGGAATTAATGCATTGAAAATTTATTTTGATAAACTTGACCAAGAAAAAGAAGATAATAAATCTAAAGCTGCTAAAACTATTTTTAATGATGAAAGAATTAAAAAAGCAAAATACATTTTAGATGGTTTAAATTTGTTGGATATTGAACATCCAAAAATAAAAAAACTTGAAGAATTAGTCCTAAAAGAATTAGCAAAAAACCCAAATCAAAGAATAATTGTATTTAATCATTTTAGAGATTCAGTAACTTATTTAGAAAATACATTAAACAAAAATCCTTTAATTACTGCAAAAAGATTTGTTGGTCAAGCATCTAAAGGCGAAGATAAAGGATTAAGTCAAAAAGAACAAAAAGAAATTATTGATGATTTCAAAGAAGGAAAATATAATGTTTTAATTGCATCATCGGTGGCCGAAGAAGGTTTAGACATACCTGCAGTCGACACAATTTTCTTTTATGAACCAGTACCTTCAGATATTCGAACTATACAAAGAAAGGGCCGAACAGGTAGATTTAACGCAGGACAAATATTTATTTTGATTACTAGTAATACAAGAGATGAAACTTATTATTGGGCAGCAAACAAAAAAGAAAAAACAATGAAAGATACTTTACAAAAACTTTCACGTAAAGAAAGTTTAGTTGATAAAATTAAGAAAATTGAAAGTGTGAAAGATAATGAAATTATTAAAGAACCAGAAAAACCAAAAATTGTTAAACAACATCTAATTAATGATTTAATTAATCAGGCAGAAGACGACATAGCCAGTGCAAATTTAGATTCTAAAGATTCAAAATTCGCACAGGATGTTGAAAGCTCATCTAAAGATACCATTCCAACACATGCTATAAAAAAACAAATTGATAAAGTAACAATTATTGTTGATACTCGTGAAAGAAATTCTTTAGCAGCAAATGAATTAAAAAAAAAAGATTGTTTGATTATTGAGAAACAATTAGGTATAGGAGATTATCAAGTTGGTGAAGATACTATTATTGAACGAAAATCAGTTAATGATTTTGTTGCAAGTATTTTAGATGGAAGATTATTTTCACAGGCAATTAAATTAACTGCTTTTGAGAAAGCACTTTTGATTGTAGAAGGTGATTTTAATTCTGTTTTTGAAGAAAGAGATATTAATAAGCAAGCAATTCATGGTGCAATGTTTTCAATAATGTTAGAATTCAAAATTCCAATTTTATTTGCATTGGATGGCTATGATACTTGTGAATATGTTTATGAATTAGCTAAACGAGAGCAACTAAGAAAAGACAGACCAACAAGTTTCAGAAAAGTTGTAAAAAGTGATAACCTACACATAAATCAGCGCAACATATTGGAGGGCATTCCTTTTGTTGGTGCAACTCTCGCTGAGCGATTAATTAAAGAATATGGTTCTATTAGATTATTTGCAAATACTTCTTTAGAGCGCTTAGAGAAGATAGATAAGATTGGAGAAAAGAAAGCCAAGATTATATTTGATGTGTTGAATAAAACTAATGATAACGAGACTAAAAAAGAAATAAAAGGTGATGAAAAATAAAAAAATATATCCCAATCATAGCATCAAATGGAATGTGTGTTCCAGCAACATTAAAAGTAATATTGAGCCAATACAAAATCAATTTAGATGTTGAAGATATTGCCAAAGATTTAGAAATAGAAATACCTAAAGAATTTGCTAAACATTATCCTAACTTGACAATTAATAAAAATAATCAATTTTATCAACCCATTAATAAGAAAGAATTTTCAATAAATAACTTCTTCAAGAAAAACAAAATTTCATTAACAATGAAAAGATATTATTTAACAGACCCTATTAAGATACAAACTCTAATTATTGATAAAATAAAGAATAATTATATTGCTATTTGCTATGATTTTCCGACAACAATAAACAAAGACGCTAAATGGGGACATGTTGCATTAGTTACAAAAATATCCAAAAACAAAATTGAATTATTAAACCCCTATATTTGTAACAAAGATCAAAAATATACTATTTCTATTGATTTAATTGCAAAAGCAATTAAAAAACACACAAAAAGAAAAATGGCAGGTGTTTGGATCTTTGAAAAAGATAATTAATTCAAATGTTTAGTACAATTAAATATATGAACTTTATGACTTTTCTTTTCATTTATATCAAATATACTTATACTAGTATTATGCATATTCTCTAAATGTTCTAATTCTTTGTAGGTTTTTCCTAAAATAACCGATATAATCGCTTTATTTATACCATTATGTCCAACAAACAAAACTGTATCTTTTGAATGTTTTGAAAAGACTTTAATTAAAAACAATTTTGCACGATTAAATAATTCTTTATTACATTCACCATCATCTGAACAAAATTCATCAATAATTTTTGTTTTTTTAAGACCTATCTCTTTTTTTGTTTTACCTTGCCAATTACCCAAAAATCGCTCTCTCAAATCTTTTACATATTCTACTTTAACATTAGAATGATATTTCAAAATTTCTTTTGTTGTATCTGAAGATCTTGCCAAATCACTTGAATAAATATAATCTATTCTTTCATCTTTCAATCTCAATGCAACTTTCTTTGCTTGCGCTATACCTTTTTCAGTTAACTTTCCTGGCAAATGACCCATTATAATACCTAAAACATTTTCTTTTGTTTCTCCATGTCTTGTTATAATTAGTCTCATAATATCACTTATTTCTCTTTTTTAACCAACCCACTAAAAACAATATTCCAATTAACAAAGTAGGAATAAGAATAATTAATGAATAACCAAATATGCTCCAACCATGAGGATTATTTATTGCTTTTATTAATGTTAATATAAAAAATAATAATCCTGCCAAAATAAATGTAATTCCACCAACTATTTCATATTTCCAAGAGATTGCTAAAATTATTGCTAAAACTATTGAAGGAATATTGTGTATTAAAAGAGCAAGCAATGTGCCCCAGAATCCATAATTCCCATCAAATACATCTAATGAGAACAATGCTAAAAACAAAATAAACAAAATTGCCAATATTCTAGGAATCCAATAAATCCATTTGTTTACTTTCTTAACTTCGTTTTTTTCTTCTCTTTTCTTTTGCATAATAATCATCATAACCTAATTTTTTTCATTATTTTCTTCTTTAACTATATCAAATATCTGCCAAGCATTACATACAATACATTCAGACCAATAATCCGGACATCTTTTTCCAAATAACTTTTTAATTGTTTCTTCTAATTCATATTCAAAATTACCTTCATTATAACAAGACTCGCATTCCCAATATTCAACTTGCTTTTCTTTGCCAGTCCACTTTGAAACATTATATTTCTTATTACCTAATTTAAATGTGCCTGTTTTAATATGTTCTCCTTTACCAATAGGAATATTCATTTTACCATAATAAAACGCACCTCTAATAAAACCATCTTTATATATTATTGGCTTTATTACCTTGCCACACACACTACACTTTCGAGATATTGTTTTCTTGAAATCAATCATAGCCATACTAATAACATACCTGCTTTTATTTAATCCTTTACCTATTTTAACTGTTTAACCAAAAGGATATATTTATATACTTTACGTTGAATAATTATTTATGGATTTACCGCTAAATAAAAAGCTCAAGAAAAGAGAATATATTAACAAAGGAATACTACAAGATCAGTTAATTGCAATTGTTTATTCTATTGCTCCTGATGCAATTCTACATGGAGGCACAGGGATCTGGAGATGTCTAAAAGGCAATAGATTTTCTGAAGATCTAGATTTCTATTTAATACCTTCAAAAAATTTTGAAATTAAATTCAAAGAACAAATTAAAAACAGAGGTTTTGAATTATTAAAATACAAAACTACTGATAATACTATTTTCTCAAATATATCTAATGGATCAACAGAAGTTAAATTTGAGGCTAGCTTCCAAAAGAAAAAAGCAACATTAACAAAATATGAGTTAATCGATGGGTCATACATAGATATTTACTCAATAACACCAAAAGAATATTTTTACGAAAAGATGCAAACATATACTAAAAGAAAGCTTGCAAGAGATATATACGATGTTTATTTTTTGTCAGATTTATTTGAATTAGATAACAAAGATAAAGAAATAATAATAAAATTCTTAGACAATATAGAAAAACCAATAGATGAAGAAAACTTAAAAGCAATAGTATTAATTGGTGCTTGCCCAACATTCGACAATATAATTTTGAAATTAAAGAGATTGATATAAATGTTAACTAAAGATATTTTGGAAAGATATAATGATTATCCTATATTCACTACTAAAGATCTATCTAAATTGATTCCAAATAAATCAAATGAAGAAATAAACACCTATATAAAATATTTAATTAAAAAAAAGAGATTATTTAGAATAACAAAAGGAGTTTATTCACTACATAAAGAACCTATTGTTTATGGTTTTGCATTTCGCCCATTCTATTATGGATTACAAAATGCGTTAACAATTCACAAGATTTGGGACCAAGCAACAAATCCTGTTGTAATAACTACAAAAAAAATAAGAATTGAAACAAAAAATATTCTAGGAAGTAAATTTATAGTACATAGAATAAAACCAAAATATCTATTTGGTTATGAATTAAAAAATGTTGATGGTTTTAATGTTCCTGTTTCAGATATAGAAAAAACATTTATAGATTTTATACATTTTAAAAACAATTTGGATAATAATACTATTAAATCAATTATCAAAAAAATAAACAAAACAAAACTAAAAGAATACTTGAAAATTTATCCTATTCAAACAAGAATGAAAATCGAGAATTTATTGAAGTGATAATATGGGCGTAGCGATAGGAGATTTGCTTGAGAAAGAGGAGATTACTCTCGATAGTCTTGGCAATAAAACCCTTGGAGTGGATGGCCACAATATCACTTATCAATTCTTAACAACTATTCGAGACTTAAATGGCGAATACTTAACTAATTCTAAGGGAAGAGTTACATCTCATATAATTGGCATGTTTTATCGTATATCTAAGTTGCTTGAAGAGAATATTAATTTAGTTTTTGTTTTTGATGGCAAAGCATTAGAATTGAAAAAAGATACTCAACAAAAAAGACACGATTTAAAAATTGAAGCAGAAACTATTGCTAAACAGAAAAAAGAATTAGGAGAAATGGAAGACGCGGCTCGTTATATGAAACGAAGTACTAAAATAAATTCAGAAATGATTGAAGATGCAAAAGAATTATTAGATGCTTTTAACATTCAACACTTTGATGCATTGCATGATGGTGAAGCACAATTATGTGCTATGAATGTTAAAGGTCAATTAGATGGAATTGTTTCGCAAGATTATGATGTTCTTTTACTTGGGGGAAAAGATCTTTACAGAAATATTGGAATTTCTGGAAAAAAGAAAGCACCAGGTAAAGATTATTATTTACAAGTTAAACCAGAAAGAATCAATTTGCAAAAAAATTTGGAAAAACTAAATTTAACAAGGGAGAAATTAATATGGCTTGGAATGTTAGTTGGTACAGACTTTAATGAAAAAATACCTAAAGTTGGACCTAAAACTGCAATTAAATTGGTTTCAGAAAATAATTCATTAGAAGATATATTTGCAAAATTGGATTACAAACCAGATTTTGATTATAATGAAGTCTTTGATATCTTTTGGAATCCAAAAGCAAAAGATATTGAATTACAAAAATTCCAAAAACCAGATTTTGCAAAAATAAAATCTTTGTTGTTAGACAAATATGAATTTAATGAAGATCGAGTCAACAATACATTAGAAACTCTCGAAAAAAAGATAACAGAAAAGAAAGCTCAGAAGACATTATGGGGCTAGAAAATTTGTTTATTTATAAACAAACATTATGTATACCCAAAAACTATTTATACTACCTAGTTGTAATATAATTGATCATATGATCTGTTGGGGGACTTATCGGTTGTCCTGAAAAGGATGTGACTATCCAAGCCTATGCTAGACATTCACCATTAATTTAGTGACTGGACTATAACTCACTAAACGAAATCTATGTCTATTACGCTTCCTGATAGCGCGACTGAGATAACCTTTAAAGCGATAGATAGGTTAAGCTGATTCTATTGTGCTTGAGGCACTCACTCACCGAGTCCAGACCCAACAAAAACTTTTTTTATAGAGGATTATTATGGTAAAACAAAAAGTCAAAAAGGGCAAGAAAGTTAGTAAAAAGACAAGAAAGCATATTAAAAATAGAAAACCAAGCAACAAAAGTAAATTATCCAAAGTAAAAAAAATGAAGAAATTAGCAAAACTAGGCTTACTTAAAAAAAGAAAGAAGAAAATAACTCATAAGAAAAAGAAGAAAAGCAAAAAATAATTAATATTAATTCAAAATAATAATCTTTTTAAATATCTGTAATATATATGACCTATGCACAAATTTAAATCAATTAAAAGAAAATTTCTCGCAACTTTACTTTTTTCTTTAATTGCGTCTGCAGGGTTAATTATTCATGGGCTTTACTTTGATTTAGATTTAGCACAGTTACAAAGACTCTCGATTGAGGGCTTTCTATTAACATTTGTTGTTATCTTTCCTACTCTTTTGCTTTTGGAATGGATATTTGATTTAGAAAATCA
>Ga0172375_10005704_pt1 | contig 17812 bp, 22 predicted proteins | sample LakKiv1m_FD_114537 | JGI IMG/M metagenome (GOLD analysis project Ga0172375, IMG submission 114537) | Freshwater microbial communities from Kabuno Bay, South-Kivu, Congo - kab_092012_11.1m | ecosystem: Environmental > Aquatic > Freshwater > Lake | place: Democratic Republic of the Congo...
AGGAAGATATCGATTATGGGCTCATTAGAGAAATTGAAACAACCACTGCTTCTGTTCATGACAGTCAAGTTGATCTATCAAAACCAGGTGAAGTTGTTTACAGAGATAAAGGATATTTTGGGGTATCCTCTTCAAATTAAATGGTAAAAATAAAAATATAATTTATGGAATCTTTGGTAATAAATCATCTTTTCTTTGATTATTACCAAGCAATAGCCTTCATGCCAACAGAAATATACAATACTAAGGAATTATTACAGTGTTCCTTCATGAATCCATCCGATATATCAAAAATATTAAACTCATTAAACATTAATCCTGATGAAATTTCGGACAAAAAGGAATCACAAACCATCCGTATCCTCCTTCACATCATCGAGGAATTAAATGAGGAAGTTCAAGCATTAAAAGCAGAATTGCAGAAAACACGAGATGAACTGAACCAGTCAAAATTGGTGGGAAAAAGGGGTCAATTTTCAACGGGAATTTTCACTTCACCTGTTTTCTTTACGCCCATGAATTTTTCATCCTGTTAAAATATTATTCTTTGAGATACTATTTAACTTTTTTCATATTATTCCTATATACATCAAAACCGCAATTATAAGCAGCATAATTCCCGTGATAAGCCGCATCATCGATCTCCACTCCTTCCTGAATTTCTCCACTATTTCAGGGTTCAGGCCAAATGCGATCGCGCCCCCTACAATAAGTACCGGAAGCACAACACCGAAGTTGTAAGCTGCCAGATATAAATATCCGGATTCTTCGCCGCTCCTGACCATGTCAAGAACAACTAGATACGCAGCGCCCACGCATGGTGCTTTGATGAGAGAGAAAAGCGCACCTATGAAAAAAGATGCTGGAATGCTGACTTTTTTTGTTACGCTCTCTGTAAGGCGAATGAACGCCTTAGGTGTATAAAACGAAGATTCCGTGTTTTTTCGAAGATGATAAGCATCGTACAAATGCCAGACACCAAGGATACTTATTAAAGCTATCAGAAAATTCTTGATCGAGCCCTGCAATCCGGGTGATCTTTCAAAGATGCTCAGAAGACCGATGCCAAATATCAGGTAAGTAACGAAAATCCCCAGGCTGAACATCAGCACAATAAGAAGGACATCGCGCCTTCTTCCTGTGTTGGCAAGAGTGACCGATGCGATAAAAGCAAGAATGGCAAGCAGGCACGGATTAAAACCCGCAACTAAACCCCACACAAAAAATGAGGGAACTGAAAGAATGATCTTTTCGCGGGGTTGAACATTGGATATAGCTGTTGATGTTCCCTCTATCTCGCCCCTGAGGATCGTTTCAAGTTTTGAGATATTTCCATCATAACTTTCATAAGATATCAGGTTCTGTGCATTCTTATTGACGATAACAGATGGCGTACCGGGGATCATGTAATCAATCGCAAGTTTACGGCCTTCTTCATTTGCATTATATTTTATAAAATTCACCCTGCTGCCATAAGAGCCGACGACATTCTCAATGACGGGCGTGGCTTTTTCGCATTTTGCACATCCCGGTATATAAAAATATTCAACTGTAACTATATTTTCAGTGTTAAAAGTGGAAGTTGGAATTGAAGTAACATTTGAATTTAGAGGTGAAGTCCCATTTACCTCTTTTGCGGGTATTTCTATGGTTGAAGCGTTTGAATCCTCTCTTTCCAGTGTGATCTTCTTGAATGTCTCAAAATTTCCCGTGCCCGTTGTCACAGTCGCATTAATTGAATATACGCCTGGCGAAAGCGCAGAACATGCTTCGCATGACGGCGTACTGAATTCAAATTCAAAAACATTCTGGCCTTTCTTTAAGATCTCATCGCGGGACCCATTGATCAAAGCTCTTCCAAAATCATTCCTTATTCCTGAAACTGTAATTTGCGCATTTCCTTCCTGCGTGGCATTAAAGTCGATATATACTTTAAGGGTTTCATTAGAATGGTATATTTCTTTATCCGTTTTCAAAACGAGAATTGAATTTACTGAATCAGGTTCAAGTTGACCGGCCCTAAAAATCCCGCATACTCGCGCAAGGGTTCCATTCGTGAGTACTCCGGTAAAGTTCTGGTTCCTTACGACATTGATTTCAGAAAAACTATTATTTTCAGATACAAGATCAGTGCAAATTTTTTGGCCTTCGAAAGTACCGGGAGTCAAGACCAGTTGCGAAGGAGTGGCATCCTTATATGATGATGAACCGATACAGCCTGCAAAAGAAAATAATCCTATGAGAAGGATCATTGACAAAAATTTAGTTGTTAATCTATTTTTCATAGCAATCCTATTTTTCGAAAAATCCCCGGAGGAACTTTCGCCAATCTTCATTCCTTATATTCAATAGCTCTTCATTTTCTATGACCTGAAATTCCTTTTTGATACTTAAAGCAAGATGTTTTCCAAGACCGCATTTAAATAGCTCGGACTCAATAAGTTTTCTTGCACTGGAATATTTCCTTGGTATTTCAACCATATATTTTCCATTCTGGATAAATATATTCGAAAAAGTCCTTGAATTAGTATACTTTTTCTTAAATGATAAAGCGAATTCCTTTGCCCATACATTGGGCCCTGTATGTTTTTTGATCATGGGAAGCTTTGCAGATTCAAGCTCCAACAGAACGATTGCATTCTCATTTGCCCATACTGCGCTGTTAAAAATCCGGAAATCATACTTTTCCAGCACCTCACAGACAGATTCTTCAAGCTTATGAAGCTGCGGGAACAGGACATCCTCAACAATATCAGGGACCTTAAAAACAATCGCGAACAATGAAGATCCTCTTTCGTTAATGATCTTTCTGAACTCATCATCATCAAGAGGTTTGGGAATTTGCACTTTAAAATATTTTTCATCGGGTTTTTCCAGGAATTCGCAAGCCTTATCGATGAAAATACAGAAGTTATCAAGAGAAAGCGCCGCGGCGACATTACGTGCCGGATCGGTCGGGTCGATCATGACCAGTGGATCCCTGTGTATCAAAGTTCCATGCTTTTCGAGATCTATGCTTATTCCTGCTTTCCAATGGCAGGCGGCCTTAAGTACGTTTTCGAATATGCCATAATGAATGATGAGCAATTCAACAAGAAAACCTGAAAAACCACGGGTTTTTAATTCGGAACCGTAAACGCCGATCCCTTTCTGGAACTGTTTAAGAAGAATTACTTCGTCTTCACTTCCCTTTATTCTTGAAGAAACATAAAAATTATGAAATGGCGTCCTGTCAACCGCAGATCTTATGTCTGCGCCGCTTTTTACATTAAAAGCAGGAACAAGATCGACTTCAAAGCCATCGTAAATAGCGTGGATATAGGGATGCTCTGCGTACCTCTCTTCAAAACTTTCTCCTTGCATTGCGATTTTTCGCGCAACATAAAGCCCTTTTTCTTCAAGATAGTCACGTTCAACGTCAGGAGGGAACATTATGAAAATATCAAGATCATGTTCACCTGATATCCATGTCCCGCGTGCAGATGAACCAACGAGAATTCCCCTGATATCGAACCCTTCTGATTCCCCAATGGCATTGATACGTGAAATTATGTTTTTTGCAAGTTGGTCAAGACGGACCTTTTCATCTTCTGATGGTTTGATCCGGGAAAGAACATGGGCATAAATAGGATCTATTTCAGTCATTTAAGTTTAATTTCCTTTAGTGTCTCATATATCGGGCCCTGCGGCCTCAACGTACTCTTCTTGAGAATTATCGATCCAACATTCATTATGCCAAGGTCAATATCTTCAAGTTTTTTTATTTTTTCAAGAAGAAGTGCCTTTTCCCGTAATTCTTTCACACGTGCAAGCGTGGCATGTGGTGAGAACTGGTGATCCTTTCCTAATTTGAAAGGCAGAAGAACGCGTTCAATTTCCTCATGCAGGGCTTCAAAATTTCCTTGCGCGCCCAGCCAGATGACTTTAATATAGGCAGGTTTAGGGAACACTCCAATTCCTTTTATTTTTGCATCAAATGGCACACAATTTATTTGCGAGAGAGCAGATGTTATTTGGTCTATATCGCTTTCATTGATATCCCCGAGGAATTTCATGGTAATGTGCACCTGTTCCGGTTGTACGAGTTTTATTCCCGGTGTATTAAGTTCAGACTCAATTTTTTCGATCTCGTTGAGAAACCTGTCCGGCAATTCCACAGCGATGAATGTGCGTATCATAAATCTCCGTGCATATACTCACCTGATGCAATAAAAATTATCTTATTCGATAACTTAATAATTAGAAGAGTATTTTAGGACAAGAAGGTGCAAAAATAATGAAAAGAGACCTGATGGATATTTTATGCTGTCCGATGTGCAAGGGCGATCTTGTGCTTGAAGTCACGGAAGAGAATGAGAAAGAAATATTAAAAGGAACGCTTTTTTGTAAAAAATGTGATGAGTATTACCCGATAGACGATGGAATTCCGAATATGTTGCCGCCGGAACTAAGGGAGTAACTGGCAGTGTCCTGATTCATACCGCATCTCTTTTTTTTAATTACTGATTCTTACGCTACCGTGTTTTATTTATAATTTTTCTGGATATTATATATTTCATCACCTGGCAGCCACCGGCAGTTAATGATCCCAAAAAGTATGTAACTTTTCCCAAAAAATGATGCAAAAACTATATATTGTAATAATCAACTAAAATATATTTAGGGTTTGGATGAACATATGATTGAATTTAGGACATGATTGTTCGATTTGGGTTTGTAGGAAGCTCAAAATATCCATAACCCATAAGGAGGTAGTAAAATGAAAAAAGCTGGTAAATTAATATTAGCTACTGTATGCATTCTATTTTCGATAATAATTGCTACAGCAGAAGATAATTCCGGAATGAACATAGCAGGTGGCATGTCGGCTAAAGATGTTACGACAGGAGACTATATTAAAAGTGCACAATCAGGACAGTTAACCCCGATAAATAATGCTGCAACAGGTGGCAAAGTCCTATGGGACTTATCTCATGGAGTATATGGGAGTTATCAGCCCTCAGGATATTTCAGCACCTTAGTGCGAGTTCTTGCAGCCAAAGGATATACAGTTGAAACGACATCAACAGGAGTCCTTAATGCAAATCTCAGTCAATATAAAGTAGTGGTCATAAACCTGGGTTCTGCATGGTACACTCAATATACCCCTCAGGAAGTTTCTGCGATCAAAACTTATGTGCAAAATGGTGGCGGACTTCTTATAATGGGAGATAATACTGGCTGCCCGAATGCAAATATAAATCCGGTTGCCCAGGCTTTTGGGACAACAACCGGAGTGTCAGAGATGGGTGGGAGTTTGATAACCAAATTGGCAGTCCATCCGATATTCAATGGAGTTACGCGATTTGATATGGCGGCCGGGGGAGAGATAAATGGAGTATTACCTTCCCAGGAAGTGGCATGGTATCTTGAACAGGGAGCTATAACGGTTGCAACATACGGAAGTGGAAATGTTGTCGTAACCGGAGATATAAACATGCTGGATAATAACTATATTATATTGGACAATAACCAGTTACTTGGAGAAAACATATTTGATTGGTTATCGACGCCTTCGTTTGTTTCAATAAGTACTGACAAACAGGTTTATTCTCCAGGCAGCAGTATGACAGTGACAATAGGTATCCAGAATCCCACAAGCTTTTCCATGACTTCAGATGTGAATGTCTACCTTAAATCGACGGATATGGGTTTTGATGAGAAAATTGCCTCGGCAAGATTAACAATGGCTCCGGGTTTCCATAAAATAATCAACAAGACAATCCCGATAGGTAATCTGGGTTCTAGGAGCTTCAATGCTACATGGTCTATTGAAATGGTGGAAACCGTCTCACCGTACAGTATTATCGATGAAGCGAGCACCACATGGAAATACTCCGCTACACGTGGAGCCAGTGAGCTAAAACCGGAAGAGATTGTAACCGCATTAGGTACACCATTTTTTAAATAACAATAAGATAGACAGCAGCCGATTGAGGAGATATAAATTCTCCTCAAACTTTTTTTATATGGATCATAGAAAATAAGGTAAAATTATTTTAATGGGAAACCTGAAATAAAAGGGACACGAGTCGTGCTTCTGGAGGGCATCGGATAATCCGTTTCCTTAACTATTATTTAATTAACCTGTGCATTTTGCCCATGACAAAATAAGAAGCCTGATTATTCAACCAATGCCTTAATCAAAATTCCCTGGTTGCAATGCGTTTCCACAATTTCAACGCGGTCTTTGAGATTAAATTTCTCCATAAGCTCTCTGGGAATTATTATTGTGCCATCGGAAGTAATTTGGGTGATGATTCCTTCTGCCATAGAACGTATTTTTAATTCTGAATGCAGATAAGTATTTTGGTGACGACCTGTATGGATTAATCCCGGTCAGTTGTTTTTAAACTGGTGCAATCAATTTAAACGCATTTACATCCACCACTCCTTTATCGGTTATCTTAAGAGATGGAATAACAGGGAGTGAAAGGAATGACATCTGAGTAAAAGGCCCATCAAATTTGCATCCCATCTTTTTTACATTGCTTTGCAGTTCCTCCAGCTTCTTATCCACGTCATAAACACTTCCGGTGCTGAGAATTCCTGCAAAAGGAAGATGCAGGTAGCCAATCACTGTATCCTTTACTATCACAATTCCTCCCTGCAATTCCCTTATCTTGTTCGCACATAATGCCATATCATCAAAATTCGTACCAACAATAATGACATTATGCGAGTCATGCGCAATGCTCTGACCTATGGCCCCCTCTTTTAAACAAAAGCCTTTCACAAAACCCCTTCCTATGTTCCCCGACTTCCCATGACGTTCAATAACGGCGATAGCAAGAACATCCTTTTCCACATCAGGCAAAACAAATTGCCCGTCGGTCTTTAAATTTTCAACACTCCTGTTCGTAATTAGCTGCCCTGGAACGATCTCCATGACCTGGGCCGATACTATCTTTTTTCCTGACCTTATTTTAAGGTCATCAGGTTCTATTTTTTTGTATTTCACCGTATTAAAAACATAAGCTGGATATTCGATCTCTTCCACTTCAGGATTTAACCTGCCTCGTAACATTACATTTTTGATCCTGAAATCCTGCAGGTCATCAAGTATTACAAGATTCGCCCTTCGGCCTATACTTATAGACCCGACAAGCTGGTCTATCCTGAAATGTCGCGCCGTATTGATGGTTGCCATTGAAATTGCCTGGATAGGGTCTATTCCAAGCTTTATCGCTGCCCTGACGATCACATCCATGTGTCCTTTCATAAGGTCGCCTGAATGTTTGTCATCAGTGACAAAAAAGAAGTTTTCCAGGGATATCCTGTCCCTGATAAGCTTTGGGATAAATTCCTCAAGACATTTTGCGGCAGAGCCTTCTCTAAGCATGATCTTCATACCCAGGCGCGCTTTTTCAAGCATTTCATCATATGTTACGGATTCATGATCGCTGGAAATACCGGCATTCATGTATCCGAACAATTCTTTATTACGCATACCGGGACAGTGACCATCAACCACGAGTTTACTCTCAAGGCAGGCACGGATCATGCCCAGTTTTTCCGGATCCCCTTTCAGAACCTTATGATAATCCATCACCTCGCCAAGTCCCACAACGAATTTCTTATCCAGTAATTTTTTCATTCCTGAAAGACCGATCTTCGCACCTGGCGTCTCAAGAGGACTTGAAGGCACACATGATGAAATTGTAATGAAAACATCGAGTGGCTGACATTTTGCCTCTCGCATAATAAGCCTGATCCCTTTCATGCCCATTATATTTGCGATCTCATGAGGATCGATTACAATGCCTGTTGTCCCGTGAAGCATGGATATTTTTGCAAAGTGCGTGAGTGTTACCATGCTGGACTCAAAATGCACATGCCCATCTATCAATCCCGGACATACAAGATCATTCTTAATATCAATGATATTTGTTTTATTACCGATCAGTTCATTCACATCACCAATACCTGCGATGAAACCTGACCTTATTGCAATATCGCCTTTTGTTATCTCTTTTGTGTTAACGTTCACGATCCTGCAATTCTTAAGTACGGTGTCAGATTTGATTTTACCTTTACCCGCAAATATCTTCTCCCTCAAAAACATGATATTGATTTATTTGTGCTTCTTCGTATTTATACGATTGTTCAAATACTGGCATTGGCAACCTTTCACATGATAATTTAAGCCACCGGTAACATATTTATACCATTATAAATCATATATCATTGAGGTTATTTGCCTTATTATCGCGAGGAGGTTAGAACTATGGTAAATATAGAAGATATTCCAATTGAGGGGAGGTGGATCATAGCGGCAAAATCGGCAGGTTGCATGCCTTTATTATATAATAAGTTCTTCAGGAAGGTTCTTGGTAGGAAATATGATGAGATGGAGCGTCCTATCCTGATAGAAGCGGGCAGGGAAATGAAAGATATTGCAATGGCTCTTGGACTGCCTTCGGGTAACGCCAGGCAGATCGTAGAGACAGTTGGGATTCTCAATACCATCTACTTTGGACCTGAAAACAAATATGAACCGGTTGTGGAAACAGAGCACGGTGCGATGGGGAAGATGACCAATTGTGCGATACGGAACAGTGCGATACAGATGGGACTTGACCCTGAGATAGCTGCCCTGACGGCCTGCCGGACCATGATGAGATCGGTTGTTGAAAGCCTGAATCCTGAGTACACCCTCAAGAAGGATACAAAGAACATGTGCAGCGGCAATGAATATTGTGAGATGGCAGTTGAGAGGCAAAGGTAGCTAAATGAATTAATTCATAATCCGGGTTCATAACTGGATCATCTGGGCAACCCTATTTCCACAAAAAACACACTGGAGAAGCTTTGCATTTCCTACTGAGAAATACTGCATCATGTGACCGCATTTTTTACAAAATGCAGTGTTGGATTTCACTTTCAAAGTATCAATCGTTTGTTTGAGTGAAACTAATTGCATATCCTGTTCTTTATTAAGATACATCAGGTCTTCATCCGTAAATATTATTGCCATATTATTTAATACCCGTCTTCTTCGTTTCCCTGCCTATTTCAAGCTCGGATTTTGCCACCTATTACTCTTTTTAACCAGGTAAGAAGTAATTTATCATAATCTTCCGGAGACGAAATGCCAGCGCATTGTTCAAAGAGGGAATTAGTATAAAGTACTCCAACCCAGGTTTATACTTTCAGTTTATTTGCTATGTTCCATTATATATATATTCAATACATATGCTTCTTCAGGTAAATTAAACATGTACCTTATACCACTCCAGGCAATTGCGCTCTATTTAATTTCAGAATATTTACATCGCTCCATGTCATATGGTTCGAAGACATTGTATGTAATTCTTATGCTGCCGGGGACGATAGTACACGAATTGAGTCATGCATTGGTCGTTTTGCTCACGGGTGGGCGCATAACAAAATTCAGCGTCATCCCATCAGGGGACACTTTAGGACATGTGGAATTTACAGCTCCAAAGATACCTCTCATTGGAAATGCCGCCATATCGATCGCTCCATTGATAGGATGTCCCGCAATACTCCTGCTGGTAAGCCGTTATTTTGGAGTGCATTTTGATTTTTCACCAGGCTCCTTTGATATACTTTCAGAAACAAGAATTTTAATAGATGGTACTTTTTCTTTAATTTCGGGCCTTGATTATTTGAACTGGAAAACCTATGTTTTCCTTTACCTTGCATTAACGCTGGGAGCAGGCGCTGCGCCCAGTAAAACGGATATCATTAGCATGATTCCGGGTCTAATCGTCATTGTTGCGGCGATTTCTGCATTGAACTATTTCAGCGTTAGCATCCTATACCTGAATAATGTATTCACCTGGTTAAGTGCAGCACTCTCAGTTGCGATAATTCCTTTACTGGCTGTGACGGTCATAGTTTCGATGCTAAAGTTGATAGCTCTGGTTAGATCAAATTGATCTTTAATTCCATAACATACCACTTATCTACCTACCCCTCCATCCTTTCCCTCAGTTCCCTCGCCTTGTCCGCAATATCCTTCTTCCCATATATCCCCGCGATCAATTCCACAGCCTCAAGGTTCCTGGCAGCCTGGTCAAGATAATTCAGAACATCCCCTGCATACGCATAAACCCCATACTGTTTTTCAAGCTCGCTAATGACCTCCTCGGGTGACTTTCCTTCAGCGCACAGTTCAATGACCCTTGCTGAGAATTTCCGCTCCGTGCAGCCGCAGTAAGGTGAATCCTTGCATGTGCATGACATGAATTCGCGAACAAAATTAAACATTATTCGTCGCAGGTTCTCTTTTAGCTTTGAAAAACCATCAGCCGAAAAAACGATGTCAAGACCGGCGCCAAACACTCTTGTGGGAATGTCGGTTCCGAGTGCATCCGATAATTGTGAAGCGTACCTGAAATACACAGAATCAAGTGTCTCAAGCCCTGTAACGATTTCAAGAGGCTTCTTTTCCTCAAGTATCGCGTTCTTGATATTGAAAGTTTGTTCCACACTCAGGAAATGGGATGCAACGATATTCCCAAATCTTGTGGTGTGGTACCCGCCATCTTTTTTTTCGATAAATCCATATTCCCTTAGTTTTCCAAGCAGCCAGTTAAGGTCGCCCTTTCCCAGAAGGAATTCATTGATCTTTCCAAGATCGGAGATGGAATGGGCAATAATGATATTGGAAAGTGTCACTTCAAGCTGTTCATCATCCCCGTAATCCACGCCAAAATGCTCTAATTCGCCGCGCAACAACCTGAATGCGATCTCATCTTCCGAATCACCTTTGCCGAACCTCCTTTCAGGGTCGGCAAGAAGAACAACGGTGCCAAGGTCATGGTAATCAGGTCTTCCGGCGCGCCCAAGCATCTGCTGGAATTCACGAACGGTCAGCCATTCTATTCCCATAGCAAGTGATTCAAATATTACCTGGGATGCGGGAAAATCAACGCCAGCCGCAAGCGCCGCGGTTGTTACGACAACGGGCAGCTCACCCTTCCCGAATTGCTCTTCCACTTTCTTCCTTTCAGGATAGGAAAGACCTGCATGATAGGGCAAAGCCTGGATCATGAGTCCTTCTGCAAGCATATGGCAATTCCGGCGCGAATTTGTAAAAACGATTGTCTGACCGCGAAAACCCTTTGAAGATATTTTGTCAAATTCCTGGCGGGCAAGCCGCTCTATCAGCTTTTTTTTTTCATATTCAGGAGCAAAGATCAGGTGGCGCTCTATGGGAACAGGCCTCTCCTCGAATTCTATCAGACCCGCATCCAGTTTTTCTGCAAGCCAGCGCGGTTCACCCACAGTTGCCGACAGGTAGATGAACTGTGCCCGGGGCGCAATAAATTTCAGGCGCGCAATAAGACCATCGAGCCTGTGTCCTCTTTCTTCATCTTCAAGCGTATGCACTTCATCAATGACAATCGTTCCAATATCTCCAAGTGTGTGGGCGCTTCCTGACCTGATCACAAAATCAACACCTTCGTAAGTTCCAACGATGATATCCGAGGAAAGTGTTGTCCGGATGCCTTTAATATTCTTAGCTATCCGGCTTGTTCCCACACGCAGGGAAGTTGTGGCAATGGAAGAATATCGCTTTGTGAATTGTTCATATTTCTGGTTGGCAAGAGCTACAAGAGGTACAAGGAAAAGCATTTTGCCTTTTTTATTTAAGATATTCTGGAGCCCGGCAAGCTCCCCGACGAGTGTTTTTCCAGTCGCTGTGGCAGAAATGATTAACTGGTTCTTTCCTCCAAGGAGTCCTGCGTCCACGGAAAGCGCCTGGACCGGCATGAGTTCCTGCATCTGATGGAGCAGGATCTTTTTAAACTCATCTCGCAGGGGCAGGTCTTTTACTTTTATCGATCTTTTCACTATGCATGCTTCCATGGTATCGAATCTTGTCAATCCAGAGTCGAGTTTTCCGGGGCTTAACATAGCCAGAACCCGATCAAGATTTTTTGTCTTATCCAGGATTTGCAGGAGTCTTTCCTGGCCGTGGCTTCCCAGCTTGATGGATTTTGCTTCCTTTGTCAATTCTTTTTTTGCGCAATCCTCGCATACCGATTCTTTGTGGAACCGGATCGGACTATTCGTTGTAAATTTGCCTGCAAGAAGGCAAAGGCGGCATGTGGTCGTATATCCGTAATCAAGCTGGTATGCTGTGAGAAGTTCCTTAAAACCAGCCTCAGACGCCTCATCCCCTTCTGCGATAAGTATCCTATCCGCAAGGCGCAGGAGTTCTATGAGTTCCTCCGGAGCCCTGAAGTCTTCCTTATCGCCCTGCTTTATCCTGAATTTACCCACACGCGCGCCTTTCGGGGTTTGTTTTAGAATCAGGGTGCCGTGAAAGTTGGGCTCATTGGAGTTGTCTTTGATGGGGAGGACGATGAGCTTTGACTTCTGGGGGTGGATGATTACTTGGAGCATTATTGGGATACTGAATGGGGGGTGAGGGATATTAAGGATGGGGATATTTTTTCTAAAGCAATACTAATGAAAAGGAAAGGTTGGATTATGCATTTCCCATGATACTATAACACTCTCCCCCGCTAACAAACCAGCGCGTGCGGGATGCGCGCAGGCCGGACAGGTGCGGAGAACATCTTGGATATATATTCCGGGCATTATACTTGATCCGTGCTCTCTTTAGTTCCAGCAAGATGATCTTTTCCATCATCATTCCTGAGTAGCTGTCACCAACTCCCTCATTTATGGGGAAGTTGTCCAAAACTTAAATAATAATAGACCCCATTATATCAAACAATGCATATGATGAATAGTACAATGACAAAGGAAATTTTAATACATAAGACCTTTGATTATTTAAATCGTCTTCCTCAGGATAAAGTTATTGAAGTTGCAGAATTCGTAGAATTCCTATATCAGAAACATGAAGAGCATATTTTGAAAAAAGGAATTCAAAAGATTGTAAACGATTCTAAATCTTTCGAATTTTTAAAAGAAGAAGAGGAACTATATACCTTAGACGATTTAAAAGTGCGGTTCAAATGAACAAAGGCGAAATTATTCTGGTTACATTTCCTTTTACAGATTTATCTGGCAGCAAACTGCGGCCAGCTTTAATTTTAGCCGCTGATAGAGATGATGTTACCGTGGCGTTTATTACAACTAACCTGCAGCAGGTTAATAATACCGATATGTTTGTGCAGAAAAGTACGACTAATGGTTTAAAAAAAGATTCAATTGTGAAGTTGAATAAAATAGCTACGCTTGATTATAGTTTAATAATGGGTTCAGCAGGATTATTATTGAGAATGAATTAAAAGAAGTGGATAGAAAATTATTACTTATTTTTGATATTAAAGATTCTTGATGTTCCTCTGCCGAGTTTTTACTGTCCCGCAAAATTGTTCGGCCATACCCCAGCCCCCTTCCATCGCTGGCAGACCCGGCGCATGCGTGATGCGCGCAGGCCGGACAGGTGCAAAAAATCGCATATTGGAGTTTTTCCCTCAAACAACTATTTAAACCAAAGAAACAAAATCAATAATCAATACCGAATGCAAAACTGGTGATCCTGATGCTTATAGATTATATTAACAAAGCGATGAGCAAAGCGCAATACGATAAGCTTGAAGATGGTAACTTTTCCGGCACCATACCGGAATGTCCGGGTGTTATCGCTTTTGGGAATACGCTTTTTGAATGCCAGAAAGAACTTGAATCAGTCCTTGAAGGCTGGCTCATAGTCAAAATTCGACACGGCGATTCTTTGCCTGTGATAGATCAAATGGATATCAATGCAGGTATCCCACAAGGCATAGAGGCGCATGCCTAAATGGAATCCTTGCAAACGCAGGTTTTTTATTAAGTAACTGGTAAAATTGGGTTTCAATGCGCCTGAACCCGGCGGACGACATTTCTATATGCGATATGGCACCAAGGTTTTAACAATTCCCAGCAATGATGAGTATGGCGTCCCACTGCTGAAAATGATGATCAAAGAATTAGAGAAACTCATCGGAAGAACAATTACCCTGGAAGAATGGGACGAGCTTTAATCCCTATACCAGGATTCCCATACTCGTCCACCCCTCCCTCGTTGGCAGACCCGGCGCGTGTGAGATGGGCGCAGGCCGGACAGGTGCGGAGAAAATTTTGTAGTTGTAGTGTTTTTCTATAATTCTATGTATAAAAAAGTATATCAGGATGATAAGTTAAAATACTTATTTCAATGCATCCTGACTTTATTTCATAAAATTCTTGTTTATATATTAAGTCCATCATATTCCTCTGCAGTAGATAAACAATGAACTTTAACAAACTCAAGACAATCCGGGTTCGTTTTGATTTCGTACCAGTTCGATGCTAACGTAATCTGCTGATATGACTTGCCTCCAAAGATATCACTCCAAACATAAATCATAATGCCAAGCGGTGCGAAAGTATTCTTTTTATCTTAAAGGATACTTGTGAACATCTTTTTCTCTTTATAAAAATAAGTTTTAAGATGACGATCGGTGTTATATTATAATATTTATTAAAAATTATAATTATTATGTTGACTTTTGGGTAAATAATCCAACGGTTTAATGACGCCATAGTTAATGTATTTGGAACTATCCGTAACCTTTAAATACATTATAATCATAATGATACTTATAAGAAAGGCATTTTATTTCTATGAATGTGCCTTCTCTTGAAGGAGACTATAATGGCGAAAATAATGCATGTTCAAACTGTTCTAGTGGTCGAGGATATTGATGCCCTGAAAGAAAAAACGGGCGAACCCAATACCAAAGACGCTCTCGCCAAAGCGGTCCAGCATTATCTTGAATGCGAATATACGAACGTTGAGGATATGTGGACCAAGAAGCTCGAAAATGTTGTTAAGAAGAGAACTAAAGAAATATCTTTGGAGGCAAAATAATATGAAATTAGTTAAGAATGAAGACGCGGTATCGCCCGTAATCGGGGTCATCCTGATGGTGGCGATCACCGTAATATTGGCCGCTGTGATTGCAGCATTCGTGTTCAACCTTGGCGGCTCACAGGAAAAAGCACCGACGGCAAGTATTGTGGCAGCGAATAACCCTGAAGGGAGTGCTTCCATGAAGATAACTCACAAGGGTGGAGATTTGCTGAAAGCTGGCGACTATAAATTATCTGTAGTTAATGCATCTGATGGTTCATCTCCAGCATATGTGTCCTCAAATACAACAAGTGGTGATTTTAGCGTAGGGTCACAAATGTCTATAAATCATATTACTGTGACATGTACTACTAGTTGTGCTTTGGACAATACCGGACTAAATTCAACTAGATCGTCGGGAGGAGTAGGACAAGCAATGGTATCGGGTACAAAATACGATGTCAAACTTGTTCATATCCCATCCAATGCAATGTTAGTTGACACAGTTGTAGAAGTAAGATAAATCCATATTTTCCCCCTTTAAGGGGGATTTTATTTTTATTTTTTTCCTGGTACAAACAATGAACAAACATGACGCTGCAATATCACCTGTGATTGGTGTAATTTTGACAGTCGCCATTACTGTAATCCTGGCAACAGTTATTGCAGCTTTTGTATTTAGTTTTTCTGCAGATAGACCAACAAATAGACCGACTTCAGCGATAAAAGTGGAAAATAATCCTGCAACAATAGGAATTATTGATATGAGGATACAGCATGCAGGTGGTGACAGGCTCGTAAGCGGGAATTGGAAGTTATCCATTGTTCCTGTGGGAAATCCACCGGTATTCAGGGATTCGAGTACAGATTTTAATGTCGGTGAACAGATAATAACCTATAACCTGACAAGCGGCACAGGAAATTATACGGTAACTAATAGTTCAGTTTATACTGATGGTATTGCTGGAAACCTGACCTCTGGCAGGAAATATGATGTCAAGATCATCGTGTATCCATTAAAAGCGTTGATACTTGATACTGTTGTAGAAGTGAGATAGGCAAACTGTGTGTTTGACTTTTACCCATGATTCTTGGATCATAGCAATTCCAATAGATCCTCTCTGCTTAATCCTGTTTGATGAAGAATATCTTAGTGTTCCTATGGCAAGTTCTCTATGCAGTGGAATAACAGTCTTGTAGGTTATTTCTGAAGTGACCTTTTGAAGCGATACATGGCTTCCCTTCTGTCGAACTTCTACAAATCCTGCCTTTTTCAACGCCGCTACTAGCTCTTTACCGGAAATAACAGGCAGTTTAGGCCACTTCTACTGTAGTCCAAAAGGGGATTGATGTCTCGCGAGGGAGATCTTCTCCGAAACTTTCAATATAAAGTTCTATGGCTTCTTTGATGTTCGCTTGCGCTTCTTCAAGACTTTCTCCCTGCGAAGTCACGCCAAGTTCAGGACACCGAGCGACAAAGAATTTATCCTCCTTCTGAATTGAAACCAGAAATGATCTCATATATCTTTCCTTTTTGTTTTTGATATAAATAAATTATCTCATGAATTAAGAATAACTGTCTCTTATTTATTTCTAATGATGATTTCATAGATAGATTCAGGACAAATCATAATCAATAAGCGCCCCCTTCCCTCTGCAGCGCCGTCGGTTCTGATGAGGAGAAGGGGGGATAAGATATGGATTTGAAGGGGGCTAAAATGGTGATGCAACTGTGAAAGCATTTTTGAGCCATTTACAAAACCTTTTATTTAACTTTGAACAATATAACAAAATATGAATGTTAATGCGAACAAAGATATTCTGATGCATTTGATGAATATTGAAGATCAGCTTGCAAAATTGAATCTAAAAATAGACAATTTTCTTGGATTCGATGAGCTCTCCGTCAAGGAATTAACAGACCTTGATGAGATCGAAGAAGATATGCAGAAAGGCAAAAAAATATCTTTGAACGATATCACATGAATTTTGGAATTTTCTTAAGCACCGGGGCTGCAAAATTTCTGAAAAGTCTTGATAAGGAAGACAAAAATCGGATTATTGAGAAAATGAGACTTCTTGAAAATGGTCCATTCAGTTTACCCTATAAGAAAGTCAAACGTTGCGACAGCACTACCCAACCGCAGCAGAGCTGCGGGGCATGACCGTGCTGTCGCTTTGTTGTTTTGTTTTCATTCAAAATCCAAGAGCTTCATTTGGCTAAATCCTTCTTTTTCTTCTTTTGTGCCTTGTTTATCAACGTAGTTTTTAATGATTTCCGCTGTTATTCCATCTCCGACTGTTCCAATATATCCTCCTTCACTCCAAAAATGTCCGCCCCATAATTGTTTCTTAATTTCAGGGTATTTTTTAAAAATGTTTTTGGCTGTTATGCTTTTAATAATCTGCATAATATTTGAAGGCGCATATCTTGGGGCTGCACCCACTAAAATATGCACATGATCACCGTCTGTGCCCATTGCATCAAATTTAATCCAATATCTTTTTCCAATCTCTGAACAAATTTTTTTAAAAAATCCAATACGATCGTTATCGATTAATAATTTTTTCCTGTATTTTATACAAAATACCATATGGTATCGAATTCTATAGACACAATGGCTTGCATGCTCTAATTCGATCATTAGTTTCAATATGTACCAACGTTAAAATATGTTAGCGTTGTGGTTTCTCCCAACCGCAGCAGAGCTGCGGGGTATAGTAATCAAGATCAAGAGTCGGAAAATACGTATCGCATGAGGATTGGAGATTTCAGGGTAGTCTATTCAATTCGTGAGAAGGAAATTAGAGTGTTAAAGATCGGACCTAGTATATCGATTCCAAATTAACATTACAATGATTCGATTTTTCCCGGCATTTCATCCATCCTGTACTTCCACTTGAAAATTACAGGCATTTCATTGATTTCATCAAGATACTGACAAA
>Ga0172375_10005705_pt1 | contig 17811 bp, 23 predicted proteins | sample LakKiv1m_FD_114537 | JGI IMG/M metagenome (GOLD analysis project Ga0172375, IMG submission 114537) | Freshwater microbial communities from Kabuno Bay, South-Kivu, Congo - kab_092012_11.1m | ecosystem: Environmental > Aquatic > Freshwater > Lake | place: Democratic Republic of the Congo...
TAAAATCATCGCTTAAATCTTTAAGCATATCTGTTTCAATGAATCCCGGAGCAACCGCATTGACCCTGATACCGTAAGCCGCTACCTCCTTAGCCAGAGCCTTAGTCAGTCCGATTATTCCCGCTTTAGAGGCAGAATAATTGGTCTGGCGCGGCAAGCCCACCATGCCGCTTACCGAAGTGATATTTATAATATTTCCGTTTTTCTGCTTTAAGAATGTGATTATCGCAGCGCGGCACAGATTAAAAGTTCCGTCCAAATTAGTATTTATTACATCGCGCCATTCCTGAATATCCATCATCGCCAGCGCTTTATCTTTGATTATCCCGGCGTTATTCACTACTAAATCCAGCCCACCGAACAAAGCCTTGGTCTCTTCAACCCAGGCCTTGACCGCGTCAAAACTTTTAATATCCACCTGAAACGCTTTAGCCTTTACACCAAGCGCGATTAATTCTTTTTCAAGTTCTGCGGCCTCTTTGGCGCTGGAAACATAACTGAAACTGACATTTGCTCCCTGTTTAGCCAGTTCCAGGACGATGCCTCTTCCTATCCCGCGAGTTGCGCCGCTTACCATCGCATTTTTTCCTTTTAGCATCATGGCTTATAATACCGGAGCATCGGGCGCCCAGACCTCAAATCCATGTTGCACCGCGATGTCGGCTATCTCCTCAAGTTTATCGATGTTGATGGTCTCTCCCAGTGAATAATTTACCAGCTTATCGTCAAGCGCAAGCAGCATTACTTCCGCCAAGTCAGCCGGGACAGGATCTTTTAATCCGGGGACCGACACATAAGCGCCTTCTACGATCAGGGTATTTTTCTTTAAAAGGGCGCGCGCTATTCTATCTTCGCCGGCATTTACTACTAAATCCGCGGACCTGACCGCGCTCTCCGGGTCTGTTTCGATGATGATTTCTATGGGATTAAGATGCAGGATGATCTCTTTTAATTTAGCCAGCTTTTCTTTATCATGGTCACAAATGATTATTTTTGTAGCATAAGTCGATAATTTCCTGGCAGTCAGATAACCTACCGTGGAAGTAGCTCCTATTACAGCCAGGGCGATTTTATTTAAGGCAGCTCCTTTAGCCTTAGAGACGCGGTAAGCCTGTTCAAATAGCGCCCAGGCAGTAAAGGCGTTACCGGAAGTAACCGGCAGTTCCGCTTTCTTGGTCACGCTGAAATATTTTTTGTCCGCTAATTCTGCGGCATACCCGTTTAAACCAATAATATCCGCACCATTCCTTTTTGCCAGGCGTAAAGCCTCTAAAACAGTATTTAATTCAGAATCATCCCCTAAGCGGCGGGTCAATATAGGGCAGACGATAGTAAACCCGCTGATTTCGTTGTCCTGGATTGATTTTATTTTTTTAAAGCTTGAAGATTTGAAAGGGACGCAGTTCTTTAAGAACGGATTGATCAGAAAATCCGGCAAAAGGCGCGCTAACGGTATGTAGCTTTTAAGCTGTTTCATAGTCAGCGGACTGACTATGTAGGCGAAAGTTTTCATAAGCAGAGCGTCAGGTTATAGCAGGTCTTTTTTATTTTTGCCGTCACTATGGTAGCCGGACTTCTCCCTAATCCACCTCTCAATGTATTTCTTGTGGAACCGCCAGTCGGTCCCGATCTTAAAGGCGGGGATCTTGCCTTCTCGGGCATATCTGTGGACGGTGAGAGGATGGATACTGAGATATTCAGCTACTTGCTTGGCAGTTAAAATCTCTTTATCCTTTGGCATATTACCACCTCTTTTAGTATACTTACGATAATCATATGTATACAAAGAAAACCATAGTTTGTCAAGGATTATTAGAGAGGATGAGGCAAAAAAAGGCGCACAGATCAGCTGTGCGCCCAAATTCCCGTCGAGACTACGGTTTACTGCTACTTAGCTTTCTTCGATCACTGCCAGCACTTCTCCGACATTTACAGTATCACCCTCCTGAAAAAATGCCTCTGAAAGAGTGCCGTTGCAAGGGCTGGGCAGATTAAAAGTAGCTTTGTCAGTAGCCAGTTCAACAAGGTCAGCCTTCTCTTCGACTTTTTCCCCGGGTTGGAAATACCAGTAAGAGACTGTGGCTTTTGTCACATTATCACCTAATTCGGGAAGGACTACTTTGGCCATTTTTGCATCTCCTTGATTAGTAATTCTCTCACGCGTTTAAAATTTACCTCCCTGCCCAGCTCGTCTTCAACTGACGTCATCATTATATCCATACCGCAGGGACGAATCAAGGAAAAATTCTTAAGGTCATCTGATTTTACGTTTAAAGTGAAGCCGTGGAAAGTGACCCAGCTCCTGACCGCTATGCCGATAGAGGCTATCTTCTTATCGTTGACCCAGACCCCGGTCAGATTTTCCCGCGTTACGGCAGGTATCTCTAAAATACCTAAAGTGGCACTAATCCTCTTTTCCAGATTACGTAGGAACAAGTGTATGTCTCTTTTTATTTTATTCAAATTGAATACCGGATAAACAGTAAGCTGTCCCGGTCCGTGGTAAGTGACATCACCGCCGCGCTCAATTTCAAATAGGTCTATTTTTCTCTTCCGGAGCTCTTCTTCCGAAACGAGGATATTCTTGCGGGGCGCATTCCTGCCTAAGGTGACCACAGGGTTATGGCGGCATAAGATCAGGCCGTGGTTCATCTTGCCGTTTTTTACCCGCTCGAATAGCTGCTTTTGGAACTCCAGGGCCGGACGGAAATCGATTAGCCCTAAATCAAAGATCTGGAATTTCATGGATTTTAAAGTGACTCGCGGATAGACTCGGATAAGCTGGGGTGGGCAAAGATAGCCTGTTTCATCTGTTCAGCGGTAAGATCATTGGATATGGCTAATCCGAATATTGAGATCAATTCAGTAGCCTTGGGCCCGATTATGGAAGCACCCATTATGCGCCCGGTCTTAGCCTCGCAGATGGTTTTAATAAAACCTTCGGCTTCGTCGATTATACGCGCCATCCCCGATGCAAGAAAATCGAATTTCTTTACTGAAACCTCAATACCTTTATTTTTAGCTTCTTCTTCGTTTATCCCAACGCTAGCGACCTCGGGGTCGCTAAATATACAGCTCGGGACTACCGCGTTATTAGCCTTTTTCATGTCTTGTGGCCTGGCGATATTTTCTGCGGCGATCTGGCCCTGATAAGCGGCGTAATGCGCCAGCATGAGCTTCCCCGTGCAGTCTCCTGCGGCAAATATATTAGGGATATTAGTTCGCAGGTATTCATCGACGATGATCCTGCCTTTATCGGTCACTAGGCCGGTATTTTTTAAATTAAGCGATTCGTTGTTTGGCAGTCGTCCTACGCAGACCAGGATAAAGTCAAAGTCGGATTGTTTGAATATTGAGGCATCGGTATTAGTATAGACCGCTATCTTTTTCTTTTTAAGTATGACTTCTATTTTTTTGGCTACTTCGCTATCGATTCCCGGCAGGAGTTGCGGCATTTTTTCGGCAATTGTCACTTGTGAGCCGAGGGTAGAGTAAAGGCTGGCAAATTCGCAGCCGATGACCCCCCCTCCTACGATCAAAAGCCTTGCCGGTACTTCTTTCAGATTCAAGGCCTCATTGCTGGAGATTATAGTCTTTCCGTCAAAATTCAGTTGAGGCAGCTCAAACGGACGCGAGCCTGTTGCAATAAGTATGTTTTTAGTTTTTATGCTCTGGTTTCCGGCCTTGATCTCATCAGTCGAAATGATACTGGCAGTTCCTGTCAGCAGGTCAATATCTTTTAACCTCGCCTGCATCCCCGAACGCAATAGTTGTACTATTTTATCTTTGCGCTCTTGGATCTTTGTCAGGTCAGCCTTTGGCCCTTGCGTTTCTACGCCAAAATTCGCGCTCTTTTTAACCAGTGAGAATATCTTCGCAGATTGAATGAGGGTTTTGGTAGGGATACAGCCTAAGTTAAGGCAGGTACCCCCTACTTGAGAATTTTCAATGAGGCAGACTTTGAGGCCCAGCTCCTTTGCTTTAATAGCGGCATTATAGCCGGCCCAACCTGCGCCAATTATTGCCAGATCATACATATTTTTACCCGGGGAGTTGTTGGGTTAACTTGCGGATATTCTCGGCGGAAACTGCCAGTAATTTTAATTCTTCTTTACTTAACTGTAACTCTACTATTTCCTCTATCCCCGCTTTTCCTATGCGGCAAGGAACACCAATGCAGGTATCTTTTATGCCGTATTCTCCAAAAAGGCGCGCGCAAACTCCGATAATGCGTTTTTCGTCTTTAGCCACCGACTTGACCAACGCTGCTATCGCAGCCGAGGGGGCGTAATAAGCACTACCGCTGCCTAATAAGCCGACGATCTCGGCCCCGCGGTTAACAGTCTTAACGGTCAGCTCCTTAACCTTGTTTTCATCGGCAAATTTATCTAAAGCAACACCTTTGATAGTAGAAAATCTGGGTAGGGGTAACATCCCTTCGCCGTGGCTACCGATAACCGCTGCTTCGATATCGGTCACTGGAACGTTCAATTCCTTGCTGATGAGGTTAGCAAATCTTGCAGCATCAAGGCTAACCCCCATACCCAAGATTTTCTTAGGATTAAATCCGGTGACTTTCAACGCATAATCAGTCATGACATCTAACGGATTTGTGACAATGATATATACCGCCTTAGGAGCGAATTCCCGTACTTTCAAAGAAACGTCTTTTAATATTGCCGCGTTCTTTGCCAGAAGCTCTTCTCTTGTCATCCCGGGCTTGCGGGGGAGCCCCGCGGTAGTGACTACGATATCGGAATCTTTGATTTTACTGAAATCATCGGTTCCTTCCACAGAGTAGTTTAATTTAAGCAGCGATCTGGCATCCTCCATATCCATGGCTTTGCCGCAGGCAAGGCCTTTGACGATATCTACCAGAAGGATACTCCCTAAACCATCCTGGGCCAGGCGCAAGGCGGTAGTACTCCCCACATTCCCGGCTCCAATCACGCTTATCTTCATCTTATTCTTTTGATAATAGCGTCAGTCATCTCCTTGGTGCCCACGGCTGACGGGTCATTCGGAGTGGGTTTAAAATCGTAGGTGACAGATTTACCTTCGGAGATTACTTCTTTTACCGCGTTTTCCAAGACTAACGCTGCTTTTTCCTCTTTAATGTATTTTAAAAGCAGGACTCCGGATAAGATCATCGCCGTAGGGTTGACTTTGTTCATTCCTTTATATTTTGGCGCTGAACCGTGTACTGCTTCGAATACGGCTACCCCATTGCCGATATTAGCGCCCGGGGCAATTCCTAAACCGCCGATCAAACCGGCGCAAAGGTCCGAGAGTATGTCCCCGTACAGGTTTTCAGTTACCAATACATCATAATTATGCGGCTTCTGGACCAGCTGCATGCACATATTATCTACCAGGGCCTCGTCAAAAGCCATTCTTCCTTCGTATTCTTTAGCAATTAACCGTGCGGTGTTCAAAAACAAACCGTCGGTAAATTTCATAATATTCGCTTTGGTGATTACGGTGACCTTTTTGCGCTTATTCTCAAGCGCATATTCGAAAGCAAACCGTAGTATTCTTTCCGTGGCGGATTTGGATATAGGTTTGATGGATATGCCGGAGTCAGGCCGGATCTTCTTTTTGGAGTACTTCTCTATATGCGAAATCAAATCTTTGGTCTCGGGTTTCCCTTCTTCGAACTCAATCCCGGCGTAAAGGTCTTCGCTATTCTCGCGGATCATAACCAGATCGATGTCTTTATAGTTGCTCTTTACTCCGGCGTAAGTCTTTGACGGCCGCACGCAAGCGTATAGATCCAGGGCATGCCTGATCGCTACGTTCACTGAACGGAAACCTCCGCCGATAGGAGTGGCCATCGGCCCTTTTAAAGCGATCTTATTCTCCCTGATAGAATCAATGACCGAATCAGGGAGCAATTCTCCGTTTTTTTCTAACGCAGCCTGACCGGCAATCGCTTCAACCCAATCGACCTTTACTCCGGTAGCCTCAATGCACCGTTTCGCAGCAAGTGTTACCTCCGGCCCTATACCATCCCCGGGTATCAAAGTGATCCTATGGCTCATATTCAAACCTCCGGCAATTTGCCGTGCTTCTTGAAATAATTGATTATGCCGCCTTCTTGCAAAAGTCCCTGCATAAATCGAGGAAGCGGCTTTATCTTTAATTCTATATTTTTGGTAACATTCTTTACGACACCTCTATCTAGATCAATATCCAGCTGGTCAGTCTCGGATATCTTGTCTGTATCCGTCTCGATGAGCGCAAGGCCTATGTTAAAACTATTGCGGTAGAATATGCGGGCAAAACTCTTAGCTAAGACCGCATTTATCCCGGCTTCTTTAATGACTAGAGGTGCCTGTTCCCGGGATGAACCCATGCCGAAATTCTTTCCCGCTACTATCATACAGTTGCCCGGGGCGATCTTAGAAGGAAAGGCCGGGTCGATATCCTCCATGATGTGCTTGGCTAATTCCTTCATATCGGTTATGGCGAATTTATACCGGCCGGATATGATAAAATCCGTATTGATGCTGTCGCCCATTTTTATGGATTTGCCTGCGATCTTCATAACTGCCTGAATTCTTCGGGATTCTTGACTTTAGAGAGAGCGGAATCCACGGAGATCTTTTGCATCTGCACCAGCTCTTTTAATGATTTATCCATAGTCTTCATCCCGTATTGCGAGCCTGTCTGCATGAGCGTCGGGATCTGTTCTATTTCATGTTCGCGGATGAGATTCCTAATGCCTGAAGTACCGACCATTATCTCGGTCGCCATGACCCGGCCTTTTCCCGAAGCAGCAGGAAGAAGTAACTGCGAAATTACCGCCTGAAGGCAATCTGCCAGCTGCAGCTTTACCTGCTGTTGCTGATGGGGAGGAAATACGTCGATGATCCTTTCAATAGTCTGCGGGGCGTCAGGCGTGTGCAATGTGGCAAGGACCAGATGCCCGGTCTCCGCCGCGGTCAATGCCGTTGAGATAGTCTCTAAATCCCGCATTTCGCCGACCACGATGACGTTGGGATCCTGCCTTAACGCATGTCTCAAGGCCTCGGCGAATGAAAGCGTATCCGAATAAACCTCCCTTTGCTTGATCACGCTTTTTTTGTTCGCAAAAATGAACTCGATAGGGTCTTCAATAGATATGATAAGGCTCTCGCGTTCGCGGTTGATCTGTTCGATCATCACCGCTAACGTTGTCGTTTTACCCATCCCGGTCGGGCCGGTGACTAGAACCAGCCCGTTAGGCCTGCGCGCTAATTCAGAAACGATGGGCGGAAGCCCGAGGGTCGAAGAATCAGGGACTTCCAGGGGCACGCGCCTGAAAGCTGCCTCGACACTGTTCCTTTGCATATGGATATTTACTCGGAATCTGTCCAAACCCGGCAATGCCAGAGAAAGATCAAGTTCTAGCTCTTTTTCAAATTTTTCTTTTTGCTGGTTGCTAAGAATGCTGTAGATCATCTTTTTCAATTCATCTTTAGACACAGGCGGCAGGCCTAAACGGACGAGCTTGCCGTCAATGCGCAAAATCGGAGGTTCATTTTCGGTAACGTGTAAATCAGAAGCACCATTCTCGTTGCATAATATCAGCAGATTACGTATATCCATGGTCTCTCCTTAATTTGCCCGCTCTTAGCGGTTATTTTTTACTCCACCCGCGAGGGATGCCTCACATGCTATATGCCCTTTTACGGCTGAAGCAGTTACAGTCGCCGGGCTTGCAAGATAAATGAAAGCATTAGGGTTACCCATCCTGCCCTTAAAATTACGGTTTGCACTCGATATAACTATTTCGCCGTCAGCGGGTATGCCGTTATGCGTGCCTACGCACGGGCCGCATCCGCAAGCGACAACTACCGCTCCGGCTTTGACAAAAGTGTCGATGTATCCGAATTTAAGCGCGTCCAAATAAATCGAACGCGAACTCGGAGCTATAATAAATTTTACTCCCGGGAAAACTTTTCGGTTTTTAAGTATTCCGGCGGCGATCTTTAAGTCAGAGAGCCTGCCGTTAGTGCATGTACCGAGAAACGCCTCGTTTATTAATACATCCTTTAATTTATCTGCCGGGCTTACATTATCTACCGAGTGCGGCATAGAGACTTGAGGCGTGAGTCTGGATATATCAAATTCAAACACGCTCTCATATTTTGCGTCTTTATCCGCGGAAACTGTTCTTATCGCAGCACCCTTCTTTACCCGTGATTTAAACCAGGCGATTGCCTTAGCGTCTTGCGGCATAAAACCCGCTTTAGCCCCCATCTCCACGGCCATATTAGAAATGCACATCCTGCCGTCAATATCTAACTTGTCAATTACGGGCCCGTAAAACTCAATCGCTTTATAGGTCGCTCCGTCCGCTCCGATCTTACCTATAATATGGATGATTATATCTTTGGCGTAGATCCCCTTAGGTATCTTGCCTTTGACTATTATTTTAACAGTTTCTGGGACTTTAAACCAGTTTTTTCCTGTTGCCAACGCTATTGCCAGGTCTGTGGAGCCTACGCCGGTTGAGAAAACACCTAACGCTCCGTAGGTGCAAGTATGGGAATCAGCGCCTAATACAAGGTTCCCGGGAAAGATATTTCCTGATTCCGGTATGACTTGATGGCATACACCGCAGCCTATATCGAAAAGTTCGGTTTTAAACTCACCGGAAAAGCCCCGCATCTTTTTGTGCACCCGCGAAACACCCTCGCTGGGAGAAGGCGCGCTATGGTCTATGACCATGCAAAATTTAGCCTTCAGTTGTGTAAGGCCAAGCTCTTTTACCCGGTCGATAATTATCGATGAGGTGCCGTCCTGGCCAAAGGCAAAATCGATCGCACATATTGCAAAATCGCCGGCAACCAGTGGCCTGCCGGCATGAGCGCTTAATATCTTCTCCGCAATAGTCTTTCCCATAATTTACAGTTTAGCCAACCACTCTTCGAGCCTGTTTAAAGCCTTTTCCAGCGACTCCATACTGGTAGCAAAGCTTAAGCGGCAGAAATCTTTTCTTCCGAACCCCTCTCCCGGGATAAGCGCGATCAACGCCTCGTCTAACAGGCGGCTCGCCATGGTCAGGGAATCTAATTTAGTCTTGGATATATTGAAAAACAGATAAAAAGCCCCTTGCGGCTTTACGTAAGTAAGTTTAGCCATTTTATCCAGCCGGGAACATACGTAATCCCTTCTGCGTTCAAACTCCTTACAGATCTTTTTTGCAAAATCATCAGGGGCGTTTAACGCCGCAAGCGCGGCTTTCTGCGATACGGAGGCCGGGTTTGAAGTAGAATGGTCCTGCAGGTTAGAGATAGCGTCCGCGATCTTGCGCGCACACCCCAGATAACCTATGCGCCATCCGGTCATGGAATAGCTTTTAGATAAACCGTTTACGGTTATAGTCAGATCGCAGATATCTTTACCGAAACTGGCGATAGAAATATGTTTAAGCCCGTCAAAGATTATTTTCTCATAAATTTCATCGCTGATCACAAAAATCTTGTTTTTGACGCAGATTTGAGCGATTTCAACAAGCTCGGCTTTATTGTAAACGCAACCCGTAGGATTAGAAGGGCTGTTGAGGATAAGCACCTTTGTCTTAGGGGTTATGTGTTTCTTTAATTCATTTGCCGTAATTTTAAGATTATTATCGGGTGAGGTTTTGATAAATACCGGTTTGCCCTCGCAGAGATTTACCATCTCCGGATAGCTTACCCAGTAAGGATCGGGGATAATGACTTCATCCCCGCGGTCCACCAAGACTAAGAGCGCATTAAAGATGCTGTGCTTGGCCCCGCAAGAGACTATAATCTGTTCCGGTGCGTAAGTAAGCGAATTTTCTTTTTGGAACTTTACGCTAATCGCTTTTTTTAATTCCGGTATACCGGTGGTGGGGGTATATTTAGTAAAACCTGTTCGGATGGCTTCTACTGCGGCGTCTTTGATAAAATCCGGAGTGTCAAAATCGGGCTCTCCGGCGGCTAAGCTGATTACGTCTTTGCCCTCGGACATAAGCCTCTTTGCTTTTGAAGTAATGGCAAGCGTTGAGGAAGGATTGATCTTAAGTAGGCGCTGAGCCAGTAGATCAATACGCATTGTTTTTATGAACCCGAATCTCTACGCTCTTTCTTAAATATATTCTTCAAGCCACCCAGGAATTTCTTCGAGGCTTTCTTTTCGATAGGAGGCTTAACTTTAACTTCCGGATGCGCAATCGGCTTCTGCTCTTGTGCTGTTGTTTCAGTTGCTTCTTCGACAGGTTTAGCCGGCTTTTCCTTTTTATGTTTCTTAGGTTCTTTAACCTGCTTTTCAGTCAACTCAAAGATAACGACTTCGGCATTATCCCCGCGCCTCTTGCCCAGTCCCATAGTACGGGTAAAACCACTTGCCCTCTTGGCAAAAAGCGGGCCGATATCCTTAAAAAGCGCGGAGACCAGTTTATGGTCGCCTAATATCTGGAAAGCGTCTCTTTTAGCCGCCAGGGTATTCGCCTTAGCCAGAGAAATAAGTTTTTCCACCAGAGGACGCACAGCCTTAGCCCTTGCAAGGGTAGTATGCATACTCTGATAAATGAGCATATTCCTGGCCATGGAGATCATCGTCGCCCTGTGCCACGAGGTATACCGGTTAAGCTGTTGTTTTTTCTTGGAATGTCTCATGAATTACACCTTCTTTAATTTCTTGGGGTCGACCTGCATCCCCAGATTAAGGCCCATAGCTGCCAATAGCTCCTTGATCTCAGTAAGAGATTTCTTTCCGAAATTTTTAAAGCCCAGCATCTCATCTTCGGCCCGCTTTACCAGGTCAGCGATTATCTTGATACCGGCCTCTCTTAAGCAATTGGAACTTCTTACGGAAAGCTCAAGCTCGGAGATCGGGAGCCTTAGCTTTTCGTAAAGCGCTAACTCCTCTTTGGTCATCTCTAATTCTTCTTCAATGACATCATCGGGTAACTGTCCGAAATTCACGAATATATCGAGATGGCGCTGCAGGATATTCGAGGCATACAATAAGGCATCCTTGGGATTGATTGACCCGTTGGTGAATATCTCGATGATGAGCTTATCGTAATCTGTCCTCTGTCCTACGCGCGTATTCTCTACGAAATAATTGATTTTCCTGATAGGAGTAAATATCGAATCAATAGGGATGACCCCGGCTGTCTTCTCTTCTTTTTTGTTCATTTCCGCCGGAACGTATCCGCGTCCGCGCGAGACTTCCATCTCAACGTTAAACTTAGTATCTTTGGTTAATGTCGCGATGTGCTGTTCGGGGTTAATTATCTCGATAGTTTCATCCACCTCGATATCCTTAGCCTTGATCTCGCCTTTTTTATCCGCCTTAATAGTGATCGTCTTAGGGATCTTCGAATGCGAATTAATGATAAGGCTCTTGATATTAAGGATAATCTCCGGGACGTCCTCCAATACGCCCGGGATAGTTGAAAACTCATGCGAAACGCCGATTATCTTGATACTGGTGACCGCGCTTCCCTCTATGGAAGATAAAAGCACTCTCCTTAAAGAGTTGCCCAGGGTAACACCATAGCCCTTTTCAAAGGGTGCAGCTGAGAACTTCCCGTAGGTCTCTGTATACGTTGCTTCGTCGCACTCTAAACGTTTTGGTAGTTGAAAATCGCGCCATTTTATGCCCATCTCGCCTCCCTAATGATATTTTTAATAAATCTAAGTTAATTCGTGTATTATTTGGAATACAACTCGACAATCAGCTGCTCCTGGATCTGTTGCTGAATGTCATTCTTTTCCGGAAGCCTGATCACTTTCGCGCTCAAGGAGGGCGCATCAAATTCAAGCCAGGAAGGAACCGTCCTGTCTTTAGACAGCTCCATGATCTCCTTTATTTTCTTAGCCGCCTTATCCTTGACCTTTATGTTAACCGAATCGTCTTTATCGACAAGAAACGACGGTATATTCACTCTTTTGGAATTTACAAAAACCATATTATGGCGAACGATCTGTCTTGCCTGCGGACGCGATATCGCCAGCCCCATACGAAAGATAACATTATCCAAACGCCTCTCTAATAACTGCAGAAGGACCTTTCCGGTAACACCCTTGGTCTTTGATGCAATCTGGAAATATTTACGGAACTGCCTCTCCAGGACACCGTAAATCCTCTTTACCTTCTGTTTCTCTCTCAACTGTAAGCCGTAGTTAGAAAGCTTCTGCTTCCTGCCCTGGCCGTGTTGTCCCGGGGCATAAGCGCGTTTAACTATGGCGCATTTCTCGGTAAAACAGCGCGGGCCTTTTAAGAATAATTTCTCGCCTTCGCGCCGGCAGAGCCTGCATGATGCGTCAGTGTAACGGGCCATAAATTAAACTCTCCTTTTCTTCTTAGGCCGGCATCCGTTATGCGGGATAGGAGTAACATCCTTTATCGTAGTGATGGTGATCCCGGCTGCCTGCAAAGCCCTGATCGCCGACTCGCGGCCGAATCCCGGGCCTTTTACGCGTATCTCAAGTTCTTTGATACCGACCTCTTTGGCCTTTCTTCCCGCGTCCGTCGCCGCCACCTGCGCTGCGAACGGTGTGGATTTCTTACTCCCGCCGTACCCGACTATGCCGGGAGCTGACCAGACCAGGACATTCCCCTCCTTGTCGGTAATTGTAATGATGGTATTGTTGAAGCTCGCTTGAATATGAGCGATCCCCGCGGTAACGCCCCGGGCTATCTTCTTCTTCTTTGCTTTTTCTTTTGTTGCCATTAAATTCCCCCCTATTTCCCTGCAGGTTTAGCTGCCGGCGCCTTCTTTGCGGGCTCTTCTTTCTTGATCATGATCGCCTGTCCGCCTTTTTTCGGGCCTTTGCGTGTGCGGGCATTGGTGCGCGTGCGCTGCCCCCTGACCGGAAGGCCTTTCTTGTGGCGCATCCCTCTCCACGAGCCAATATCCATCAGGCGCTTGATATTCTGTGAAATGTCGCGGCGCAAATCACCTTCGACTTTCATACCGCTTTTTTGTATCGTATTGGTAATACGCGCGACTTCTTCGTCGCTTAAAGTTTTGGCTCTTTTACTGGGGTCGATTCCGGCTTCTTTAAGCAGCCTGTTAGATGTCACCCTCCCCACGCCATATAAATAGGTAAGCGATATTTCAATACGTTTGTCCTTAGGAATATCCACACCTAAAATTCTCGGCATATATTACCCCTGTCTTTGTTTGTGTTTAGGATTTGAGCAAATAACGCGCACAACTCCGGCGCGCCTAACTATTTTGCACTTGTCGCAGATCCTCTTAACCGATGCTTTAACTTTCATTTTATTTGACCCTGAATGTTATTCTCCCCCTGGACAGATCATAGGGAGAAAGTTCTAATTTTACTTTATCGCCCGGTAAGATCCGGATAAAATTCATGCGCATCTTTCCCGATACGTGCGCCAATACTACGTGTCCGTTTTCCAACGCTACCCGAAACATTGCATTGGGAAGCGCTTCCAGTATCTTTCCTTCTGTTTCTATTAATTCTTCTTTGGCCATAATATCCCTGCTAAAGCGTTAATATCTCCGGCCCTTTGTCGGTTATCGCCACCGTATGCTCGAAGTGCGCCGACGGTAGCCTGTCTTTTGTAACTGCGGTCCAGCCGTTATTCAAAAACTCCGCTTCCCAGGTACCCGCGTTGATCATCGGCTCTATTGCCAGGACCATCCCGCTTTTTAGTAACGGCCCTGCGCCGGGTAAACCGAAATTCGGGATCTCCGGTTCTTCGTGCAAGTTCTTTCCTATGCCGTGGCCGACAAACTGCCTGACCACGGAGAATCCGTTACTTTCGGCATATGCCTGGATACTATGCGATATATCAGAAAGATGATTGCCTGTATTTGCCTTTTTAATCCCCTCAAAGAGCGCTGCTTTTGTAACATCGATTAATTTCTGGTTGCCGGGGGTTATTTTTCCTACCGGTATAGTGATAGCCGCGTCGGTAAAATAACCTTTGTAATTTACGCCTAAATCTAAACTTAAGATATCCCCCTGCCGGATGATTCTTTCGCCCGGGATCCCATGAACTATTTCTTCGTTTATAGAGACGCAAACAGAAGCAGGATATCCTTTATACCCTTTAAAAGCGCACAAAGCATCCTCTTTAAGAGTAAGCCTTTGGGCCTCGGCGTCGATCTCTTTAGTGGCTATTCCCGGGGCAACCAATTTCTGAAGCCCAAGCATCACCTTTGCGAGGATCTTGCCTGATTTCCTTAAAAGCTGAAGGTCCGCCTCGTTTCTTAGGGGAATCATTTACCTTTAGCAAGTTCTACGATTCTTTCCAGAACCAAGCCTGCGCTTCCGTCAGCCGAAAGCTTGTGCAGCTTGCCTTTATCTTGGTAATACTTTATCAAAGACGCAACTTCGTTTTTATAGACTTCGATCCGTTTTTTAACGGTCTCTTCGTTATCGTCGGTCCTCTGGTAGAGCTTTGCCCCGCAGGCATCGCAAATGCCTTCTTTTTTAGGGGGCATGTTTGTTTTGTGGTAATTCGCCCCGCAGGCGCTGCAAACCAATCTTCCGGTAAGCCTCTGGATAATGACTTCATCGGAGGTATCCAGATAAACCACCAGGTCGATCCCTATTTTCTTGTCATTTAATATCTCGTCAAGGGTCTTTGCCTGCGTCAGGGCACGTGGATATCCGTCGAGGATAAAACCTTTTTTTATATCCGGCTGCTCGAACCTGTCTTTGAGCATACTAGCTACCAGCGCGTCGGGAACAAGCAGGCCTTTATCCATATAGCCCTTAGCCTCTTTGCCTAATTCTGTACCCGCCTTGACGTTCTGGCGCAAGATATCGCCGGTAGATATGTGAGAAAGATCAAGGCGTTGCGCTAAATCTTTTGACTGCGTCCCCTTTCCCGCTCCCGGAGGCCCAAGCAAGATGATGCGCATTATCTTCTTCCCCGGATATGGCCGCTCTTGATAAAGCCTTCATAATGGTGCGTTAAAAGGTGCGATTCGATCTGTTTTAACGTATCCAGCATGACACCAACGGTAATAAGTATCCCGGTGCCGCCGAAGAACGAGGCCACCAGGTAAGGGACCTTCAGCCAGGCCATGAGAAAATCAGGAAAGATAGCGATAAAGGCTATGAAAGTCGCGCCGGCCAGCGTTATCCGGGTCATGACGTAATCTAAAAATTCGGCGGTAGGCTGCCCCGGCCTTATCCCCGGGATAAAACCGCCGTATTTTTTCATATTTTCAGAAAGATCTATGGGATTGAAGACTATTGCCGTGTAAAAATAACAAAAGAAAATTATCAGCAGCGCGTATAATCCGGTGTAAAGTAAATGTCCGCGGATAAGCGATTGCGCTAAACGCTGAAATCCCGGATTAGGGATAAATGAAGCTAGTGTCGCCGGGAATAATATTATGGATTGCGCAAAGATGATCGCGATAACACCCGAGGTATCTACTTTTAGCGGGATATAGGTAGACTGTCCTCCGTAGATCTTTCTGCCAACAATTCTGCGCGCGTACTGCACGGGGATCTTGCGTTGCCCTTGCGTGATCATGATTACCGCAAAAACGACCCCAACCAGAAGTATAGCCATGATCAAAAGAACAAAAGGTTGAATTTGCCTTCTAGACGGCGAGCCGAAAGAGATCAATACGAACAGCTGATGGAATGCCGCAGGTATCCTTGAAATGATACCTGCCGTGATTATCAGCGAGATGCCGTTTCCTATGCCCTTCTCCTGGATCTGTTCCCCGAGCCACATGATAAAAATCGTACCCGTAGTAAGCGTGAGCACGGTAAGTATCCTGAAACCCCATCCGGGCTGCATCACGATCCTTAGACCTTCGAACCTCGCGGGATTCTCCAGCCAGAGCGCAATAAAGAACGACTGTACTATGGATAAGACTACTGTGCCATAGCGGGTAAACTGGTTGATTTTCTCGTATCCGGCCTTGCCTTCCTTAGCCAGCTTTTCCAGCGCCGGTATGACAGCGGTCAAAAGCTGCATAATAATGGAGGAAGAGATGTACGGCATGATGCCGAGAGCAAAAATAGTCAGCCTCTCCATTGCACCACCGGAAAACATATTGATTATGCCAAAGAGCGCCCCGGCACCGGCCTGAGATTCGGTCACCCGCTTAAAAAACGCAGCTAAGGCGCCTCCGTCTATTCCGGGAGTAGGTATGTAGCAGCCGACGCGGTATATTGCTAAAAGCGCTCCGGTTATAATTAAGCGCTTCTTCAGGTCCGGGATCTTGAAGCAATTCAGTAACGGACCAAAAACATTTGTATTAAGCCCTGGAAACATTTATAACTTCAGTCTTTCCGCCGGCCTTGACGATGTTTTCCGCGGCTTTCCTGGAGAAGGCATGCGCCGAAATAGTGACCGCAGCCTTCATCTCACCTTCCCCTAATATCTTCACCGGCTTAGCCGCATCTTTGATCAGGCCTCTTGCCTTAAGTAATTCCGGGGTAATAGTGGCTTCTTTTATCTTGTGTAAGTCCCTTAAATTTACGATCTGGTAGATCTTTTTAAAGTTACTGGTAAATCCGCGCTTAGGCATCTTGCGGATGAGAGGAGACTGTCCTCCTTCAAATCCGAGATAGAAATGCCTCCCTGCTCTCGAGGTCTGGCCCTTGCTTCCGCGGGTGGAGGTCTTTCCGTGCCCCGAACTCGAGCCGCGTCCCAGAAGTTTCTTCTTTTTCTGGGCCCCTGCGGGAGCCGGTAAATTATGCAGGCCGAAACTTATCACTTTAGTTTCTTTTTTTGCCGGCCTCTTGTGTTTAACGCGCACTCTTACCTTTGATACTGGGACCTTTGTTTTGCCCTCAGCCTTGGTCTTATGCTCGGGTTTCTTGGCGATCTTCTTTTCTTTGGCTTCTTTCTTCATTTCTATCAAGCCTTCAAATCTTTAAGGCCTTCGACCGTAGCCTTAATAACGTTAACGGGATTATTTGATTTCAGACATTTAGTGAGAATATCCTTGATTCCGGCTGCTTCGCAGATGGCGCGCACCGGGCCGGCTGCAATGACCCCTGTGCCTTCCGAGGCGGGTTTTAACAATACCTTGGCTGCACCGTAATGGCCGACCACTTCATGCGGGATAGTAGAACCTTCGAGCGGGACCCTGAATAAACTCTTCTTCGCCTTAGTAAGGGATTTACGTATCGCATCCGCCACTTCATTGGCTTTATCCTGGGCAAAACCTACGCGGCCCTTAGTGTCTCCTACGACAACGAGCGCGCTAAAATGCAATTTCTTACCGCCCTTAGTCACCTTAGTAACACGGTTAATAGTGATTATTTTCTCGATTAAGTCAGTCTGCTGTTCGATGTTTAATTCGCGCATATTAAAATTCCAGACCGCCCTTTCTTGCGGCTTCGGCAAACGCTTTTACCCTTCCGTGGTACAGGTAACCTGCCCGGTCGAAGACTACCTTTAAAAATCCCTTTTCTTTTGCTTTCTGGGCGAATATGCCTCCGAATATCTCCGCTGCCTTAACGTTTCCGCCGGTAGCGACCTTCTGCTTTATTTCTTTATTCGTGGTGGAGAGCGCAAAAAGTATTTTTGCTTCGGAATCGTCGACCATTTGCGCCGAGATATTATTGATGCTGCGCTTGATCACCAGGCGCGGTTTCGCCTTAGATCCGGACATGCGCATCTTTATTCTCTTATGCCTCTTCTGTCTTGATAACTCTCTCTTAATCATTTCTTACCCCTTAACCCTACTTTGTAGTTGCCTGGGCCTTACCGATCTTCTTCTTCACGTATTCGCCGACAAAACGCACGCCCTTGCCTTTATACGGTTCAGGCGGATAGATAGAACGTATCTCGGTAGCTACCTGGCCGATCATTTGTTTATCCATGCTTCTTATCAAA
>Ga0172375_10005706_pt1 | contig 17810 bp, 19 predicted proteins | sample LakKiv1m_FD_114537 | JGI IMG/M metagenome (GOLD analysis project Ga0172375, IMG submission 114537) | Freshwater microbial communities from Kabuno Bay, South-Kivu, Congo - kab_092012_11.1m | ecosystem: Environmental > Aquatic > Freshwater > Lake | place: Democratic Republic of the Congo...
GACACATTGCCTTCGGCGTCAATCGGCACCAGTTCGGCACCCGCGCCTTCAGCGACGGACTGCGCCATGCGCAGCGTATGGCCGTAGCCGGAATGAAATACAACAACAACTTTCGCCATGATGAAACTCCTAGGGGTTGGTCAACAAAAAAATCGGTTTAGGCACTCAGGTCAAACACCAGCACTTCGGCATCTTGCGCATCGGTCAGATTCACGGCGGCCTCATTGTCCAGCAGCGCCGCGTCGCCGCTGCGCAGTACAGTGCCGTTCACTGACAACTGGCCACGCACCAGGTGCACAAAGGCTTTGCGACCCGCAGCCAACGCAAGCGTTGCAGTGTGCCCCGCATCAAATAGCCCCGCGTACAGCCGGGCATCGGCATGAATGCGTACCACGCCGCGCTCAACCTCAGGCGCGGCGACCAGGCACAACCGCCCCTGCTTGTCTGCCGCGGCAATCGTCTTTTGCTCGTAACTGGGCGTCACCCCCATCACATTGGGCTCGATCCAGATTTGCAGCAGGTGCGTGGTGGCAGCGGGCGCGTGGTTGAACTCACTGTGGCGCACCCCGGTGCCCGCGCTCATGCGTTGCACCTCACCAGGGACGATGGTCTCCACGTGACCCATGCTGTCTTGATGCGCCAGCGCGCCTTCCAGCACGTAGGTGACGATTTCCATGTCGCGGTGGCCGTGCATGCCGAAGCCGGTACCGGGGGCGATCCAGTCTTCGTTGATGACGCGCAGGTTGCCCCAGCCCATGTGCTGCGGGTCGTAGTAACCGGCAAACGAAAAGCTGTGGAACGACTTGAGCCAGCCGTGGTCGGCATAGCCGCGTTCCTGCGAGGGTCTGAGAGTGATCATCGTGCTGCTCCTGATGGGTGCAAACTTTAAGACCGAGGTGCAACGCGGTGGGGCAGCGGTTTTGATGGCATCATTCAAACCGTTTGAACATTCACTCCACTTTAGATGCCCACGCCCCGCGACGTTCTGACCCCCGATGCGCTGGCCATGCTGCAAACCATTGCCCGCAGTGGCAGTCTGGCCGCTGCGGCGCGTGCGCTCAACATGGTGCCCAGCGCGCTCACTTACCGCGTGCGCCAGCTGGAAGACGCGCTGGACGTGCTGCTGTTTGACCGCAGCGCGCGCCAGGCGCGCCTGACCGAAGCGGGTGCCGAACTGTTGAAAGAAGGCACGCGTCTGCTGGACGAGATCGACGCCATTGCCAACCGGGTCAAGCGCGTGGCCACTGGCTGGGAGCCGCAGCTGACCATCGCGGTGGACAGCATCATTGCCAAAGACACGGTCATGGAGCTGTGCGAGCGCTTTTTTGCGCTGGGTGCGCCCACGCGTATTCGGCTGCGCGACGAAACCCTGTCGGGCACACTTGAAGCGCTCACCAGCGGTCAGGCCGACCTGGCGCTGGGCGTGGCTGACGTGATCAGCACGACACTGCTGCACAGCGCGCCGCTGGGCGAGGTACGCTTTGTGTACGCGGTGGCGCCGCACCATCCACTGGCCAAAGCACCTGAGCCACTGACCGACGAACAACTTCGCCAGCACCGCGCCATTGCCGTGGCCGACAGCATCAGTCGGGGCCGGGGCGTGACGATTGGCCTGCTGGGCGGTCAAGACGTGTTTACCGTGGCCAGCATGCAGGCCAAGCTGGACGCGCACCTGCGGGGCTTGGGCTGTGGCTCGCTGCCCGAGAGCATGGCGCAGCCCTATATCGACACCGGGCGCCTGGTGGTCAAGGCCACTACCGGCCCCGAGCGGCGCGTGCGTGTGGGTTACGCGTGGCATCAGGCAGGACGCACCCGCCCACCCAAGGCGCTGCAGTGGTGGCTGGACGCGCTGAAGTCGCCCACCACACGTCACGCACTGCTGCAACGCAGCCGGGGCGTGTAAAGTCGGTGCATTGATCTATTGGAGACACCTCAATGCGTGCAGCTCAACCCTCCCCCCAACACATCGCCATCGTCGGTGCAGGCATGGCCGGTGTGGTCTGCGCGCGCACGCTGCAACGCGCGGGTCATCACGTCACCCTGTTTGAAAAGAGTCGGGGTTTAGGAGGACGCATGGCCACGCGCGACAGCGCGTTCGGATCGTTTGACCACGGCACACAGTACTTCACGGTGCGCGATGCGCGTTTTTTGCAGACGCTGCAAACCACGCCGCAACTGTGCAAACGCTGGAGCGCCAACGCCGTGCAGGTGCTGGACGAACACGGACGGGTGGCTGCGGCCGCGCTGCCCACGCATGAGGCGCATTGGGTGGCGGTACCGGGCATGAAGTCGCTGGTGGCGGGCTGGGCGCAACCGCTGACTGGCCCGATTCATCTGCAGAGCCGCGTGACGCTGATCGAACCCGATGCACTGAACCCGCAGCAGTGGCAACTGCACTCAGAGGCGCAAGACGGCGCGCAGCAGGTGGCTTCTGGGTTTGATCGTGTTTTACTAGCTATACCCAGCAAGCAAGCGCAAACCCTGCTACAAACTTCAAAGCTTGCTGCAGCCTGGTGCGAGCGCCTGGATGCCGTCAAAGTGGCGCCGTGCTGGACGCTGATGCTGGCCTTTCCGCAGGCGGTGCAGCCCGGGCTGACCACGCTGGGGCCGCAGTGGAGTGCCGCACGCAGTACGCACCACCGCATTGCCTGGCTGGCGCGCGAATCGAGCAAGCCCGGGCGCAGCGCGGTCGAGCGCTGGACAGTGCAGGCCAGCGCAGCCTGGTCGCAAGAGCATCTGCACGACGACGCCGCGCGCGTGCAAGCCAAGCTGATCAAGGCGTTTACCGAAGTGACCGGCATCCGCGCCGAACCGGCTCATGTGGACAGCCAGCGCTGGTTGTACGCCAAGACGCAGGTGCCGCTGGGCCAAAGCCACCTGTTGGACGCCGCCACGGGACTTGGCGTCTGCGGCGACTGGTGTCTGGGTCACCGCGTGGAAGACGCGTTTGTGTCCGGGCTGGAGCTGGCGCTGGCTGTGGCTTGACCACCGCGTGAGGTCAGCGGGCATGCGCTACGTTGGCCGGTTTGCACCTTCGCCCACCGGCCCACTCCACGCCGGATCCATGGCCACGGCGCTAGCCAGTTGGCTGGACGCCCGCGCCCACCACGGCACCTGGCGGGTGCGCATCGAAGACGTGGACCACCCGCGCTGTCTGGCGGGTATGGACCGCGTCATCCTGCAGCAACTGGCCGATTGCAGTCTGCGCCCCGATGGGCCGGTGCTGTACCAGTCACCGCGCCATGCGATTTACCAGCGGGCGCTGGACGACCTGCTGGCGCGCCAGTTGGCTTACCCGTGTGGTTGCAGCCGCAAAGACATTGAAGCGACATTGGCGCAACGGGGACAGGTCAAACCGCGCCATGGCGAGCTGATCTACCCTGGCACCTGCCGCAACGGACTGCGCGGCAAAGCGGCACGCAGCTGGCGGCTAAATGTCGAGCGTTGTATGAAAAATGGGGCTCCAGCCCTTGTTCAATATGGACCAGACGTTATCAATGGTGTAGCAGACCGTCAGCCTTTATTGATTGCTAACACCGTGCGCTGGAGTGATCGGTGTCTTGGTCTGCAGCAACAAGACGTTGTCCTGGAGCTAGGTGACTTTGTGCTGCTGCGCGCCGATGGCTGCTTCGCCTACCAGCTGGCGGTGGTGGTGGACGACGCAGCGCAAGGTGTCACCGACGTGGTGCGCGGCCAGGATCTGGCCGACAACACGGCGCGCCAGATCGTGTTGCAACACGCGTTGAATCTGCCCACCCCGCGCTACCTGCACACGCCGCTGGTGCTGGACGCCAACGGCGAAAAACTCAGCAAGCAAACCGGTGCCGCCGCCGTAGACACCACCCAACCGATGGCCGTTTTGCGCCAGGCTGCAGCCGCTTTGGGACTGTTGGACCACGCGGGGCCAGTCAGCGATGCGCTGGGGGCGTGGACGAGGCAGTGGAATATCAGTCAGTCTAATCAGTTGGGGTCAGAGCACGTCGCTACGCGAGTGGTCTGACCCCAATCATCAGGAAAAGCGCGAGTGATCTGACCCGCAAGTATCAGGAGAGGTATTCCTCCGCAATCGGCGGCAGTGCTCGGGCGGTGATGCCCAGCGAAGCCAGGTGCGGGAAACGGCCGGTGGCGACGTTGTCGACTTTCATCGAATCAAGGTTGTCGTGCGTCAGCACCGGCTCACCGGGCGCCAGACTCATCAGCGTGGCCTGCATACGTGCCACCCAATCTGGCAGCGCTAACACCGGTCGTCCGAAGCCGCCGCCAACACCCGCGCACCGTGCCGCAATCTGCACCAGTTGCCTCAGGGTGAACACCTCCGGCCCCACCGCCTCGATGATGCGCGGCGACGCCTCTTTGCTAGCCACGCCCAGGCAGCGCTCTACCGCCTGCGCCACGTCTTGCACCCACACCGGCTGAAAGCGCGCTGCGGCACCCGCCAGCGGCAGCACCGGCAGCAGCTTCTGCAGCTTGGCAAAAACGGTCAGGAATTTGTCACCCGCACCAAAAATCACACTGGGCCGCAGAATACTCAGGTCAAACCCGGCCTGGCCCGCCGGCCCCGCGCCAGCACCTTGCGCCGCCTGGATCAGCACCGCCTCGCCCTCGCTCTTGGTGCGCAGGTACATTGATGGCAGGGTTTGCGGCTGCAATGCGTCCGCCCCCAGCGCGCTCACGTGCACCACTTGTTTGACACCCGCTGCGGCGCAAGCCTGCGCGATGGAGTGCACCAGCGCCACATGCACGCGCTCAAACTCCGCCAGCGTGCCGTGCAGGATCGCCACCAGATTGACCAACGCTGAGTGGCCCTGGACGGCCTCGGTCAGCGCCTGCGCGTCATGCACATTGACCTCGACCACGCTCAAGCCGGGCAGATGTTGGATCGCTTGCGCGTTGCTGCGCCGACGTGTTGGCACGGTCACCTTCCAACCTGCGCGCACCAGTTTTTCACACACGTGGCGACCGACAAAGCCGGTGCCACCCAGAACAATGACGTTTTTCATGAACTGAATCATCCGACAAATCACCCGATCGGTGCGTCAGCATTAAGAAAAACCTGCCAGATGCGAAGCCCATTGGGTCTCAATTTGCAAACCAAAGTCTGATGTTCGACGGCGTCAAGCGCGGCGCGATAGGTATTTGACGCAGCATGGGCTTGGGGTTTTGCCAAAAAAAGGAGGCGGCGTTGGCAGCGCCAACGCTGGGGGACATCTGCGGAATCGAATGCCCGTCGCGCCACGCGGTTCAACGCGAAAATTTCAGCAAACGCGTGGGGTGCATCAAACCACCACCGGCTCAATCTCCAGCATGATGCCAAAGCGCTCATAGACGCTGGTCTGGATGGCGCGCGCCAGCGTCATCACTTCCCCGCCGGTAGCGCCGTCGTTGCCGTCCACCGAGCCACGGTTGACCAGAACCAGCGCCTGCTTTTCATAGACGCCCGCCTGCCCCACCGATTTGCCGCGCCAGCCGCAGGCGTCGATCAGCCAGCCCGCAGCCAGCTTGATATTTCCGTTGTCCAGCCGATAAAACACCACCTTCGGGTCGCGCGCGATGATGTCCGCGCATTGCTCAGGCGTCACGGTTGGATTCTTGAAAAAACTGCCCACATTGCCCACTACAGCCGGATCCGGCAGCTTGGCGCGACGAATCTCACACACCCAGTCAAACAACTGCTGCGCGCTTGGGTGCATCACACCGGTTTCCTGCATCTTGCGGTCGATGTCCGCATAGCCCAGCACCGGCCGCCACACCTTGGGCAAGGCAAAGCGCACGCGCACAATCAGCGCCCGGCCTTTCAATCCAAATGCCTTGTAGCCCTTGTCATGATTGGGATCGTTGCTATGTTTAAAGACAGAATCGCGGTAACCAAACGCGCATTGCGCAGCATTCAATGTGAACTCTTCGCCGGTCTGCAGGTCGATCGCGTCAAGAGATTCAAAGCGGTCTTGCAGTTCCACCCCATAAGCACCGATGTTCTGCACCGGCGCGGCACCCACCGTGCCCGGAATCAGCGCCATGTTTTCCAGCCCGGGCCAGCCCTGCACCAATGTCCAGGCCACAAAATCGTGCCAGTGCTCACCGCCACCGGCTTCCACAATGATGTGCCGATCAGTCTCGGCGACCCACCGCCGCCCCATGATCTCCACCTTGAGCACCAACGGCTTGACGTCGCCCGTCAACACGATGTTGCTGCCGCCGCCCAACACCAGTTTGGGCACATCAGCCCAAGCTGGATCTGAGAGCACACGCCGTACATCACCGACACTGGCCACACGCACCAGCGCGTTGGCTTTGGCTAGGATGTGAAACGAGTTGAGCGCCTGTAGCGCCACATTTTTCTGGACTAACATCGCCGCATTGTCGAACATCCCACAGGAAGACCCATGCCCTCTTTTGACACCATTTGTGAAGCCAACATGGTCGACGTGAAGCACGCCGTGGAGAACACCGCCAAGGAAATCAGCACGCGTTTTGATTTCAAGGGCACGCCCGCCGCAGTCGAACTCAAGGACAAAGACATCACCCTGATCGGCAACGCCGACTTCCAGCTCACCCAGATCGAAGACATCCTGCGCAACAAGCTGACCAAGCGCAATGTGGACGTGCGTTTTCTGGACAAGGGCGACGTGCAGAAGATCGGTGGCGACAAGGTCAAGCAGGTGTTCAAGGTGCGCGACGGCATCGACACCGAGCTGGGCAAGAAAATCCAGCGCATCGTCAAGGACAGCAAGATCAAGGTGCAGGCTGCCATTCAGGACGGCAAACTGCGCGTGAGCGGCGCCAAGCGGGACGACCTGCAAGCCACCATGGCGCTGATCCGCAAAGAAGTGGCAGATATGCCGTTGAGCTTTGACAATTTTCGCGACTGAAACTCGGGTTGCCCGCTAGTCGCTGCGTCCCATGAACAATAACCTGATCCCACGGGTGGTGTTGGTGGATTCACCATGAGCTTGATCGTTGCCTCGCAAGACGAGTACGAAGATTTGCTGGGGTTGTGGTCTGACCTGGAGTCCGGCCTGGCGATGTTGCTGGCTCACCCCGGCAGTGTGCAGGAATTTACACCCAGGGTACTTCAGTACGACCGCTGGATGCAGGATTTGCTTGGGCTGGACGCCGACGTGGGGCTGTACCTGCTGTTCCAGTTGGCGACCCATTCTCTGGTGGGCTACAGCGCCTCGCACGCACTGGTGTGTGCCGTCTTGTGCGACTTGTTGGCGGTGGACTTTGCCTTGCCGCGTGACCAACGCGACAGTCTGGTGAGGGCCGCGCTGACCATGAACATCGCAATGACCGAGATGCAGAACGACATGGCCCGTCAGACCGGTCGGCCCAGCGTGAAACAGCAGGCGGTCATCGATGCGCACCCGACGCAAAGTGTGCAACTGCTGCGTGACAGAGGCGTGGACGACGCGCTGTGGCTGGAGGCGGTTCAGTACCATCACGAATCGTTTGATCGTCCGAATGTCCCCCTGAGCATGTTGGTCCCCTCACAACGCCTGGCGTGTATGCTGCAAGTGGTCGATCGCTATGCAGCCATGATCAGTCCGCGGGAATCACGCGAGGGGCGCAGCGCAGCGCAATCGGCTCAAGACATTTTGCAAGGCAGTGCCAGCCAAAGTGGTGCGGTCGGGCAGGCACTGGTGCGGGTGGTAGGGTTGTCGCCTCCAGGTACTTTTGTGCAACTGGATGATTTTCGGATTGCCATCGTGACCCGACGCAGCAAGACTGTCAATCAGCCCGACGTGGCGGTGGTGCGGCAGTTCGATGGCGCGCCGGTGCGCGTGCCTGAGCTGCTACAGACCGATCAGCGCCAGCCCGATATCCAGGCTGCTGTGTTGCCGTCGGCTGTTCCCGAACGCATCAACCACCACCTGATCTTGCAGCTCAGTAGCCCACCGGGACCTGTTTCCGGGGAGTAGCACCGGCCGAAACGCTCAAGACGGGGTTGCGGCGTCAATGAATGCCACGATGCGGCGCGCAATCGCTGCACCGTCATGGCCATGCACCAGGCTCGCCGTGGCGCTGCGGTATTTCTCTTCACCCAACAAAGAACGGCGCTTGTCCAGCAGGAAAGCGCTGTATTCCGGCACAAATTCCGGGTGAGGTTGTACACAAAACACCTGGTTGCCAACTGCAAATCCGGCGACCGGGCAGAAGTCGCTGGTGGCCAATAGCGTGGCTCCTGGCGGCACATCAAACACCTGGTCCTGGTGACTTGCCAGCAACGCCACCTGATGCTGCGGTTTCGCCTGCACTGACGCGTCCTCCAGCCACTGGTACAACATGCGGCCGGCGCCCCATCCCTGCGGCGCACGGCCCACGCGCGACCCCAGGCACAAAGCGATCAGTTGATGCCCAAAACAGATGCCCACCAGTTTCTTGCCCTGACGCAGCAATTGTTCGACTTTCTGGCGCAACGCCAGCACCCAGGGCTCTTGTGAAAACGCATCCGCGCGGCTACCGGTCAGCAGCACCGCATCGTAGTCGTCGAAAGACGCCGGGTAGTCACCGCGCACGGTGTTGAAAATGTCAAAGCGGCCAGTGGCGCCCGCTTGGCGCAGCAGGCGCTCGAACATCGCGCCGTATCCCTGGTAGAGCGGCTCCACCGCAGGGTCGAGCGAATCGTTTTCAAGAATGCACAGGTTCATGATGCTTCCTTGTCATGGTTGCGTGCGGGCGGATGCCGGTGGCCATGCTTGGCGTGGGAATGCGTTGGAGGCTGGAGTGCTTCTTGTGGTGTCGATTTTTTGCCCAAGCGCGATTCGGTGCCCTTGACCAGGCGGTTGATGTTTTCAGTGTGACGATACAGCAGCAGCATGGCCATCAGCACCAGTGTCAGCGCTACCGGATTGCTCTTGAGCCATAGACCGCCGTCAGCCAGAACATAAACGACAGGCGCCAGCAACGCGGCGGTGATGGAAGCCAACGATGAATATCGAAATACCAGCGCCATCGTCAGCCACACCAACAGCGTCATGAGCCCCAGCCAGCTACTCACGCCCAGCACCACACCGGCTGCCGTGGCAACGCCTTTGCCACCGACAAACCGAAAAAAAACTGGGTACAAATGTCCCAAAAAAGCCGCCAGACCCACCATGGCCTGGGTGCCTTCGCCAAGACCATAGGGCGCACCCCAGCGCGCCACCAGCACTACAGGCAACCATCCTTTGGCGGCATCCAGCACCAAGGTCAACACGGCGGCTGCTTTGGAGCCCGAGCGCAGCACATTGGTGGCCCCCGGGTTTTTGCTGCCAAAGGTGCGTGGGTCGCTCAAGCCCATTGCGCGGCTGACGATCACGGCAAACGACAGCGACCCCAGCAAATACGCCACCAGCGCGGCCAGCATCGGAAACAAGGGCTGCAAAGAATTCAAATCGGCTCCTGAAACCCGGCAACCGGGATAAGGCGTTTATTTTGCCTGACCACCACGTCAGCTCAAGACCTCGGCCAACGCGCACTGAACCGGTATGGCACCCAGCATGTCCACACACACCTGTGGTTCGATCTCCACCAGAAAGCCGCGCCGCCCGCCGTTGATCAGAATTCGTGGCAGTGCCAGGATGGTCGATTCAATAAATACCGGCATGGTGCGGCGCGTGGCAAACGGCGACGTGCCGCCCACCAGGTAGCCGCTGTGGCGGCTGGCCACGTCTGGCAAGCAGGGCTCGACAGACTTGGTGCCGATCTGCCGCGCCAGATTTTTGGTCGACACCTTGCGGTTGCCGTGCATCAGCACCACCAGTGGTTTTGCGTCCTGGTCTTGCATGATCAGTGTCTTGACCACGGCGTAGGCGTCCCAGCCCAACTCGGCCGCACTATGCAGCGCCCCACCGTGCTCAAGGTAGTCGTACCGGTGCTCGGTAAACGCAACCCGATGTGCTTTCAAGAGCTGTGTGGCAGGGGTTTCGCTGACGTGGGGCTTCTTGCTCATCGCGACCGTCCAGTCATGCAATCAGCGTCACCGTTGCGCCAGCGCCAAACGCAGCGCCAGAGCGGCAAAGACAAAGGCTGTGACGCGGTCGAGCCAGCGTTGCGCCCGGGCGGATCGACGCAGGCGCTGGCCCATGGCCGCTGCAAAATAGCTGAGGCTTCCAAAAGTGATCAGCGTGGCCAGAATGAACAGCGCGCCCAGCGCCACCAGTTGCCCGGCCACCGAGCCGGCTTGAGCGTCTACGAATTGCGGCAAAAAAGCCAGAAAAAACAGCACCACCTTGGGGTTGGTCAGGTTCATCACCACGCCACGTAACCAAAGCCGACGCGGGGGCATCGGCTTCACGACTGTGCCTTGAGCGTGCGCTAAGGGTGCGCGGTAGGCTTGCCAAGCCAGATATGCAAGGTAGGCCGCACCGGCAAACTTCAACACCACAAAGGCCGAGGCCGACGCTGCAAACAGCGCTGCCAGCCCCAGCGTCACGGCGGCGGTGTGCACCAGCAGGCCAGTGCACAGCCCCAGCACCACCATCCACCCGGCACGACGGCCGTGCGTGGCCGACTGGAGCATCACAAACACATTGTCTGGTCCGGGCGTGACACCCAGCAGCAGGGACACCCCAAAGAAGGCAAGTGCGGTTTGCAAGCTCGGCATGAACTACTGCGCCGGGTCGCGCAGCTCCCAGCGGATCGCGTCGATGGCGGCAACCACGTCGGCACTGAGCTGAGTGCCCCAAGCGTCCAGGTCCTCGTCCAACTGGGCTACTGAAGTCACGCCAATGATGGTACTGGCCACGCGCCATTGGTTGTAGCAAAACGCCAACGCCAGCTGCGTCGGGGTTAGTCCATGGTCACGCGCCAATTGGCTGTAGCGCCTACCTGCCACCAGCGCCAACGGACGGCCCCAGCGCTGCTTGCGGGACGACTCAAACTTCTTCAGGCGCGCCTGATCGGGCACATCCGCGCCGGTGAGCCCTTGCGCGTCGTATTTGCCGGTGAGCAGCCCGAACGATAGTGGCGAATAGGCCAACAGTGACACCTGCAGGCGGTGTAACGATTCATCCAGCGCGTTCTCAACACTTCGGTTGAGCAGGCAGTAGGCGTTCTGTACGCTGACCACCCGCGGCAAGCCGTGTTGTTCGGCCAGCCGCACGAATTCATGCACCCCGAATGGGGTTTCATTGGACAGACCGATTGCCCGTACCTTGCCCGCACGTACCAGTTGCCCCAAGGCCTCAAGCTGGGCCTGAATGGAGGTTCCTTGTTCATCCCGAGGCTGATAGTAGATGCCTCCGAACGCCGGTACGCTGCGTACCGGCCAATGAAGCTGGTACAGGTCGATCACCTCAATCTGCAAACGGCGCAAACTCCCCTCACAGGCTTGAATGATGTCCTGGGGCGTCACGTCGGCGCTGCCCCCACGAATCCAGGGCATGCCGCGTGACGGGCCCGCAACTTTGGTGGCAATGACCAGCTTCTGGCGCGCGCCCGGGCGACTGGCCAACCAGTTGCCGATGATTTTTTCTGTGGCGTTGAAGGTTTCGGCGCGCGGCGGCACCGCGTACATCTCGGCCGTATCGATGAAGTTGACCCCGCGTTCCAACGCGCGGTCCAGGATGCTGTACGCCGTGGCCTCATCGACCTGTTCACCGAAAGTCATGGTGCCCAGGCAAATCGGGGTGACATTCAGGTCGCTTTGACCCAGTGGTTTGGTTTTCATACGCGCTGCGCAAAAAATTCGATGGTCTTACAGTTTAAGGGGCTGTCGCTGCTTGCGCTGACCGGGGGGCAAACGCATCAATCATGGGCTGCTGCACCCGCAGCGCTACATCGGGCCGCAGACCTGGTTGCGGCCGCCGGACTTGGCTTGATACAACGCCTGATCGGCGGCTTTGAGCAAGTCTTCGGGGCTGAGCTCGGTGCCCGGCTCATACACCGCCACACCGGCGCTGACGGTGACCCGGTCGGCGACCGCGCTGCCCCGATGGGGGATGCCAAGCGCGTAGACCTTGTGCAAAACCTGTTGAGTCAGCTTGCGTGCCGCCTGTCCATGGGTTTCCGGCAACACGGCAACCATTTCCTCGCCACCGTATCGGGCCACCACGTCTTGCGGGCGCCGAAAGACCTCGCGTAGCCTCTGTGCCACTTGTCGCAGGCAATCGTCGCCGGCAAGGTGACCGTACGAATCATTGAATTGCTTGAAATAGTCCACGTCGAACATCACCAGCGACAGAGGCTGCGCCGCCTTGCGAGCGCTGCGCATGGCCTGCGGCAAAACCTCGTCCAAACGCCGCCGGTTGCCCAGTTCGGTCAGGACATCCACCTCCGCCAGGCCTTTCAGGCGTCCGGCTTGTGCTTTCAGCAACCGCTCCCGCATGAAGGGTTGTGTTACGTCATTGATCTGAATCAGGGTATAGCTTTGCTGCATCAGGGCACTGTCCTGGCGACTCGCCGGGATGATGCGGATCGACTGTCGCAGCAGCTTGTCGTTGCCACGCTGTGATGTCGGAAGAAAGATGGGCAGGGGTGCCGGGTGCAGCGTCTGCGACAGCAGGCTGGGGTAGCCGCTGGCAACCGTCAGGGCCAGTGCACGCTCAAAAGCACTGTCCTGGATTTGCGGGAAGACTTCCAGCAACGGCTTGCCCAGCACTGCATCACTGGTCAGATTGGCATGCGTCAATAGCCAATGATTCGCAAACACAATGGTGTCGTGAGCATCCAAGACCAGCAGGCCAAGCTGCAGGTGATCGAGCACCCAGGCAGACCACGGGTGACAGTGGCACGGCTGTGATGGTGCGTTCATGCCAATACGCCAAGAAAATGTTGAACCGTGGTCCGCAGTGACTCAACTGACTCCAAGTCCAGCAGGAACACCAGAAAACCGTGAATCTGGAGCGAGTCGATGGCAAAGTCGATCTGAAGGCTCAGCACCGGGTCGGTCAGTTCTCCTTGCGCGCACAGCACGTCCTTGACTGGCCCAAGCTCAACGTACGGTAGCGACCCTTCAAATTGCAGTTTGAAAACATCGGCCACACCCGAGACCACCGCGTTGAGCAGGATGTTGCCGATCTCGGCCAGTGCCTCCTGCTCCATCTCACCGAGCTGTTCCAGGGGAACATCGTCACCCACCATCATCTGGACCAGTTGCAGGCTTTGTTGCACCGGAAACATCAGCACGGCTTCGGTGCTGAGGACACCGGAGAACAGCTGGCGTACTGCACACACCCGGTCAGCGCCCTGATTGATGAGTTCCGTCGAGACATTCAACTTGGAAACCACGTCTATGCGTGGTACGTTCAGCTGTACCGTGGTCCCCGCCAGCTGACTCAAGGCGCGCGCTGCCTGTCCGACACCGACGTTGAAAACTTCGGCCAAGGTCTCCAGTTCTAGTGGACTCAGGTTCATGCGGCAGTCAAAAAATAGTTGATGGCGAGCCGAATCGCCGGTTCCGTGACGGGCTTCTGGATGAAAGTGACATCCAGTTCCGACGCCCTGGTGCGACTGCTCTCCTGAATATTGGCAGTCAACATGGCGATTTTGGTGCTCCGATTGAATTGCCGGATGTGGGCCACTGCCTCAAACCCGTTCATACCAGGCATGTTGACGTCCATGGTAATGAAGTCCGGAGCTTGCGCGCGCACCATCGCCACCGCTTCGTCACCGGTCTGTGCCTCTTGCAGCGCCCAATCAGGCTGCAGTTGCGAAAAGCGGCTTTTGATCATCATGCGCGAAACTTTGCTGTCATCCACGATCAGGAGGGAGTGGGGCATACGGTCATCCAACGGTTGATTTTGCACAGCATCATACGCCTGAGGCCGGCACCCGCGCAGGACAGTGAAAATGCATGAGGACCGTCAATGCGCTTCTGCTGCGGCGCGCGCCTGCTCCTGCAAGCGTAGCACGCGGCGCTGGACCTTGCCAGTGGTGGTCATCGGCAGGGCATCAACAAATTCGATCTCTTTGGGGTATTCGTAAGGTGCCAGCTGGTCTTTCACGTGGGCTTGCAGCGCACCGATAAGTTGTGCATCAAATTCGGTTCTAGCCGTTGCTTCAAGGGGGCGAGCAGTTACAAAATCTGCAGCAAGCACCACATACGCCTTGACCACCGCACCGCGCTCGCGGTCGGGTTTGGGCACCACGGCGGCGTTGGCCACCGCCGGATGTTTGACCAGACAGTTCTCAATCTCCCCTGGCCCGATGCGGTAGCCCGCCACTTTGAACACGTCGTCGCTGCGGCCCTGGTACCACAGGTATCCCTGCGCGTCGCGCCGGGCCAGATCGCCGGTGCGGCACCAGTCGCCAGTGAACTTGCCCCGGGTGGCGGCGTCATTGCGCCAGTAGCCCAGAAAGAAGATCGGGTCGGGCTGACCATGCCCATCCAGCCGGTGTACCGCCACCTCGCCGACCACCTCGGGGGCGCACTCAATGCCTTCGTCGTCAATCACCGCCAGCCGGTGGCCGGGATAGCCAAAGCCCATGCTGCCCGGTTTGGGCGGCCAGACCGGCGCGCAATTGCCGACGATGTAATTGATTTCGGTCTGACCGAACATCTCGTTGACCGTCACGCCCAGTTGCGCCTGGCAATAGCCAAACACCGCGTCGCCCACCGCCTCACCGGCGCTCATGATGGCGTGCAGTTGCAAGTCAAACTGCTGGCGTACCGTTTGACCGGTATCGCCGGAGTAGGCCTTCATCATCGCCTTGAGTGCGGTCGGGAACAGAAAGGTGTGTGTCACGCCGCAGTCGCGCATCAGCTCCAGCGCGGTCTGCGCGGCAAAGCGGCCGCTGTAGGCCACGATGGGCCGGCCAAAGTACAGCGTGGGCAGCAATGCGTCCATCAGGCCACCGGTCCAGGCCCAATCGGCTGGGCTCCAGAACACGGCCTGCGAGGTCAGCAGCGCATCTGTCGTCGGGTCTTGTGCCGCATCCAAAATATGAGCAGCTTGTGCTTGATCAATCTGGGCTTGAGGCTGATTGGATACCAAACCCAGAAAATTCTGGCTGCACAAAAAACCGGTCAGGTTGCCAATCAGCGCCCGGTGCGGAACCAGCGCACCCTTGGGGTTGCCGGTGGTGCCGCTGGTGTAGATCAGGATAGCCGGGTCGTCACAGCCGGTGGCGACCGGGGCAAACGTGTCGGCAGTCTGCGCTAAAGCGCTTGCGTAGTGCTGGTCGGCCAGCCCACGTAACGCCCCTTCTGCCCCGATACCGATCACGCCGCGCACACTGGGCGCCTGGTCGCGCACCTGCGCCAGCGCGCCAAGGGTCTGCTCGTCGCCAATGGCCACCACCGCAGCGCTGTCTTGCAACCGAAAGGCCAGCGCCTCAGGCCCGAACAATTGCGACAGCGGCATCGCCACCGCGCCCAATTGCAGCACGGCGATGTAGGCCACCGCAGTTTCAAAGCGCTGGGGCAACACAATGGCCACGCGGTCGCCGCGTTGGACCCCCAACGCCGCCAGCACATTGGCGAGACGATTGGCCTGTGCCTGCAGTTGAGCGTAAGTGTATTTTTGTCCCGAAGCCCCCGCTGAATAAGTCCAGATAGCTATTCTTTGCGCAGCATCAGGCAGCGCCGCCCAGCGCCCGCAACACGCTTGCGCGATGTTGAACAGGGCCGGCACCCGCCACCTGAAGCCTTGATGCAGTTGCTGGTACCCCGGCGGCAGCGCCCAGCTGGGTGCGGGGTTTGACGCGGGCAAGCAAGTTGGCGGCTGTTGCGCAGGCGTCGCGCTGTCGCGGGCTTGACTGGAGGGCATGGTGGGCTTTCGTAACATCGGCAAAATGTACTCAATTAAACGTGCCTCAAACAGCGTGTTTGTCCCTATCCGTGGCCTGAATTACCACGTTCGCGAATGGGGCCAGCGCCAAGCCAACCAGCCCCCGATGGTACTGCTGCACGGCTGGATGGACGTGGCCGCCAGCTACCAGTTCATGGTCGACGCGTTCACGCAAGACTACTTCATCATCGCCCCGGACTGGCGCGGCTTTGGCCTGACCGCCTCGGGCGGTGCAGACAACTTCTGGTTTCCCGACTACCTGGCCGACCTGGACGCGCTGCTAGACCACTACGGCATCGACACGCCCATCCATCTGGTGGGCCACAGCATGGGCGGCAACGTGGCGATGCTGTACGCGGCCGTGCGGCCCCAGCGCGTACGCCGCCTGATCAATCTGGAGGGGTTTGGCCTGCCCGGCACCCGCCCCGATCACGCCCCGGCGCGCTACACGCAATGGCTGGACGAGCTGGCGCAAGGCCGCCGTGGCGAGCTGGGCCTCAGGCATTACGACAGTCTGGAGGCCGTGGCGCAGCGCCTGATCAAGACCAACCCGCGCCTGAGCTCAGACAAAGCGCGCTGGCTGGCCGCGCACTGGGCCGCTGAAACGGCGCCGGGGCAGTGGCAGATTCTGGGCGAAGCGGCGCACAAGATCATCAACCCGCAGCTGTACCGGGTTGACGAAATGCTGGCCGTGTTTGCCCGGATCAGTGCACCGATGCTGATGGTCGAAGCCAGCGACGACAGCATGGCGCAGTGGTGGCGTGGCAAGTACACGCTGGACGAATTTCACGAGCGCCTGAAAGCCGTGCCCCATGTGACCCTACAGCGTCTGCCCGAATGCAGCCACATGCTGCATCATGACCAGCCGGAATTACTGGCTTTGCTGATCGAGCAATTTCTGTAAACGCCTGCCGTGAGAAAATCCGCGCCGATTTGTCGCAACACAAGAATAGGATTTTTCTCATGGACGCAGAACGCATCAACGCCATTGGCAACCAACTTGCCGACCTGAGCGCCCGTACCCTCGAACTTCGGGGGTATCTTTGACTACGACGCTAAATTTGAGCGTCTGAGAACCGTCAACGCCAGCCTGGAAGACCCCACGGTCTGGAACGACCCCAAGCGCGCGCAAGAACTAGGCAAAGAAAAGAAATTGCTCGACGGCGTGGTCGTCACCATCGACGGCCTGCAGCGTGACCTGTCCGACAACACCGAGCTGTTTGAAATGAGCCGCGACGACGGCGACGAGGCCGGACTCTTGACCATCGAGACCGACGCCGCACGGCTGGAAGCCATCGTCAAAGACCTGGAATTCCGGCGCATGTTCAACAACCCGGCCGATCCGCTGAACTGCTTTGTCGACATTCAGGCGGGTGCCGGCGGCACCGAGGCCTGCGACTGGGCCAGCATGCTGCTGCGCCAGTACCTCAAGTATTGCGAACGCAAGGGTTTCAAGACCGAGGTGGAAGACGAAACGCCCGGCGACACCGCCGGCATCAAAGGCGCCAGTTTCAAGGTCGAAGGCGATTACGCGTTCGGACTGCTGCGCACCGAAACCGGCGTGCACCGGCTGGTGCGCAAAAGCCCGTTTGACAGCTCGGGCGGGCGCCACACCAGTTTTGCCAGCGTGTTCGTTTATCCTGAAATTGATGACACGATCGAGATCGACATCAACCCGGCCGACGTGCGCATCGACACCTTTCGCGCCAGCGGCGCCGGCGGTCAGCACATCAATAAGACCGACTCGGCCGTGCGCATGACGCACATCCCCACCGGCATCGTGGTGCAGTGCCAGGATGGCCGCAGCCAGCACAGCAACCGCGACGTGGCCTGGAAGCGCCTGCGCAGCCGCCTGTACGACTTTGAACTGCGCAAAAAGCAGGAAGAGCAGCAAAAGCTTGAAGACAGCAAGACCGACGTCGGTTGGGGCCATCAGATTCGTTCTTACGTGCTGGACAACAGCCGCATCAAAGACCTGCGTACCAACTACGAGACCTCGGCCACGCAGAAGGTGCTAGACGGCGACCTGGATGCCTTTATCGAGGCGTCGCTGAAGCAGGGCGTCTGATGACCGAAGCCCTGATCTTTGACATGGACGGC
>Ga0172375_10005707_pt1 | contig 17810 bp, 14 predicted proteins | sample LakKiv1m_FD_114537 | JGI IMG/M metagenome (GOLD analysis project Ga0172375, IMG submission 114537) | Freshwater microbial communities from Kabuno Bay, South-Kivu, Congo - kab_092012_11.1m | ecosystem: Environmental > Aquatic > Freshwater > Lake | place: Democratic Republic of the Congo...
AAAGTTGAAAATTCCGATTTAAACTCCTAACTCTACACTCCTAACTCCACACTTTAGTCACTTGCAATAGTCTCTATCTGATCTGACTGGCCCCCGGCCAGAGGCTGCGCTCATGACTGATTCTAAGCAGTATCCACCTGCCTATCTTTCCTGGCTCATCTGGGGCTTAGGGGCGGCCTTTTATCTGAGCGGGTTTTACCAGAGGGTGGCGCCGGCCGTCATGACGGACTACCTGATGGCCGATTTTCATATCGGCGCTGCAGCCCTGGGGAACCTCTCTGCATTCTATTTCTACAGCTATGTGGCCATGCAGATCCCGACGGGGATTCTTGCCGATTCCTGGGGGCCCAAAAAACTTCTCACTGCCGGGGCGTTTACCGCCTGTTTAGGGGCATTTCTCTTTGCTGCGGCCCCCGCCATCATCCTCGCCAACGTGGGGCGTCTGTTGATAGGGGGGGCGGTCGGCGTTGCCTGGGTTGCCGTGCTCAAGCTCTCCATGCACTGGTTTCCGCCCCGGCGGTTTGCCATGACCACGGGTCTGGGCCTCTTTTGCGGCGTTGCCGGGGCCGTTTCTGCAGGTGTGCCGCTGCGGATCATGGTGGACCACTTCGGCTGGCGACCGGTGATGCTGGCCTCAGCGGGCGTGTCCCTTGCCATCGCTGTCGCACTCTGGATGGTGGTAAAGGATGATCCGTCCGAACGGGGCTATTCCAGTTTCATCCCCCCTGTGCATATCAGGCCGGATGCCTCCCGGTCGTTGTTTGCCGGTTTATGGAGGGTGTTCGATTATAAGAACACCTGGCTCCTGTCCATTGCGCCGTCCGGCATGGCCGGACCTGTTCTGGCCTTTTCGGGCCTGTGGGGGGTGCCATTTCTGTCGACCCATTATGGGCTCTCTCCCGCAAAGAGCGCCGCCCTGACCTCTGTTCTGTTGATCGCCTGGGCCTTCGGGGGGCCGGTGTTAGGGGCGATGTCGGACAGGATCGGCCGGAGAAAGCCCCTCTATGTGGCAGGCTGTTTCGTGGCCTGTGCCGGCTGGAGCCTGATCCTGTTTATGCCGCAGTGGCCGGTGTGGGTGTTGAGTGTGCTGGTCTCTATCGTCGGATTCGCCTCGGGCGCCATGATTATCGGTTTTGCCTTTGTCAAGGAATCGGTGCCCCCTTCGCTGACAGGGACCGTGTCCGGCGTCTGCAACATGGGGGTCATGATCGGGCCCATGGTGCTGCAGCCGGTCATGGGGTGGGTCCTGGACAGGAATTGGAACGGGATGATGGAAGGGGGCGTCAAGGTCTATCAGCTTGGGGCGTATCAGTCCGCATTCAGCCTGATGATGATCGGGTCGATTCTCTCAGCCGTTCTTATCTGTTTCACTACAGAGACACACTGCACCCAGATGGTAGAGTGATTTGAAATTGACGATTGACGATTGAGAGACCCCGAAACGGTGAACCTCTGAATCTTTGGCTGTCTGAATGCTTGCAATTATTTTGCCCTAAATTATTTTACCGAAAACCGTAAACCTTTAATCATCGAGGATAGCTTTATGCGCCCATTAGACGGGATCAAAGTAATCGAGATGGCCGGTCTGGCCCCTTCTCCCTACTGTGGTATGCTGTTGGCCGATTTTGGGGCCGACGTTACCGTGGTTGATCGACTCTCAAAAGGGGCCCCCGAGATCCCCAACATCATGGAGAAAAACCCCTTTGACCGGGGAAAACGGTCCATACGGATCAATCTGAAGAGGGATCAGGGGTGTGACGTTGTCAGGAGAATGATCCACACCACCGATGTGTTGGTCGAGCCGTACCGGCCCGGCGTGATGGAGGCCCTGGGCTTGGGCCCGAATGATGCGCTGGGAATGAACCCAAGTCTGGTCTATGCCCGGCTCACAGGCTGGGGACAGAATGGCGCCTACGCCAGTATGGCGGGGCATGATATCGATTATATCGCCCTGTCAGGGGCCCTCTCTCTCTTCCGGAGAAAAGGGGAGCGGCCCCTCCCGCCCTGCAATCTCTTAGGCGATTTTGCCGGGGGCGGCATGCTGTGCGCCATGGGCATCCTCCTGGCTCTCATTGAAAGGAACCGTTCCGGGAAAGGCCAGGTGGTGGATGCGGCTATGGTGGACGGTGCGGCCAACCTGTCGGTCCTGTTTTACGGCATGCTGGCGCACCACCTCATGACCCTCGATATCGGGACCAACGTATTGGACGGCGGGGCCCCGTTCTATCAGACCTATGAGACCTCTGACCATCAATTCATGGCCGTGGGCGCCATCGAGGGGAGGTTTTATGCCGAGCTGCTCAAAGGTCTCGGGATAGAGCCGGCGTCTCTTCCCCACCAGATGGATATGGGAAGATGGCCTGAGGTAACCGAGCGCTTTGCCGCCGTGTTCAAGACGAAGACCCGCGATGCATGGACACGGATATTTGAGGGCAAGGATGCCTGTGTGGCTCCGGTCCTCGAATTGAATGAGGTGGATCAGCACCCCCATAACAGAGAAAGAGAGATCATCCTGACCCTTGACGGCGTTCCCCAGCCGGCGCCGGCCCCCAGGCTCTCCCGGACGCCAGGACGGGCCACACCCGCAAGAGGCCGTCGGGGCGGCAACACAGAAGAGATATTGACCGATCTGGGGTATTCAGAGGAGCAAATCAAGGGATTGTTTGAAGACCAGGTTGTGGCTAAGGTGTGAAGATGCCACCTTTTTATTGCCTAATTCTTTTCTCCTAATAAAAGCGAATTCCTGCCAATTATATGAAACGCCAGGTAAAAAAGAAAGCAAGTCCGGAAAAAGGATCGCCCTGCGGCATTCCTCACAATATCCTTTTTCATTACCTCAACAATCCTTATGAGTCTTTGATCATCATAGATGATAGAGGCAAAATCGTTTTTATGAGCCAGAGTTTCGAAGAATACTGTCCATTTTCCGTCAAAGATGCAATCGGCCAGCATGTAAAAGAAGTATTTCCGAAAGAAGAAATTACAAATGTATTGGTCACCGGCCATGCTGAAGTCGGTCCCGCCTATCTCCATTCCGGCAAATCCTGCATTTCCACACGAATACCGATCGTTAGAGAAGGAAGAGTGCTGGGCGCTGCAACCAAAGTCCTATTCTGGCACGCTGATAAGCTAAACGAACTTTACCAGACAATCAACGGCCTCAGAGGAAAATTGAAGTGCTACGAGAAAGCGCTGGATGCAATTTACAGGAGCCGTTACGGCTTCCACAATATCCTGGGTGAGTCCCCGCTGATCTGCAAGGCAAAGGAAATCGCTGGGAAAACCGCAAAGACCGATTCGCCGGTACTGCTGATCGGGGAGTCCGGAACGGGAAAAGAGCTTTTTGCCCATGCGATTCACAGGGCAAGCAGTCGGAAAAACGGACCCTTTGTCCGTGTAAATTGCACCAGCATCCCCGCCGAATTAATTGAAGCGGAACTGTTTGGATATGAACCGGGTGCCTTTACAGGGGCAGACCGAAAAGGCAAAATCGGAAAATTTGAGAGGGCCAGCGGCGGAACCATCTTTCTCGATGAAATCGGCGATATGCCGCTTCATTTGCAGACAAAACTGTTGCGGGTGTTGGAAGAAAATGAGATCGAAAAGATTGGCGGGACCCCAAAGAGGATCGATTTTAGGAGCATATTTGCAACAAACAGTGATATTGAAAAGATGGTTGAGGAGAAAAAATTTCGGCTTGATCTCTACTATCGGATAAACGTGATGAAAATTGTGCTCCCTGTCCTGAGGAATATGAAGGAAGACATACCCCGGCATGTCTACAATTTTCTCCACAGTCTTAAAAGGGAAATGCCCAAAAGGGTGAACTCCATATCTCCGGAAGCCATGGACTGCCTGATCAAATACCCGTGGCCCGGCAATATCCGGGAGCTGAGAAATGTCATCGAAAGGGCATTGATCACCTGCAAGGGCACTTGCATTGAGGTGAGCGATTTGCCGGAGAACATCATCCGACGATTTGGCAACCTCTTTTTACCGGCAAATGCCTCTCTCCTACTGGAGGATAGGCTGGCATCGGCTGAAAAGGAAATCATTGTCGATACGCTCAAGCGCGCCGGTGAAAACCGAACCGAAGCCGCCAAGATTCTGGGAATTCATCGGACCGGCCTTCACAAGAAACTGAAAAGGTACGATTTGAATTGGCCAAGTGCATGAGGCCCGCAAGCCTGGTGGTGGGCCTTATGGGAAAACTGATGTCCCGGGTTATTCCGGTCGCACAATGGCCTTGATGACAGCCCCTTTTTCTGAATCCTCAACTGCCTTGTTGATCTCTTTTATCGGATAGAACCTGAGGAGACGGTCGAATGGAAAACGACCCTCGCGGTAAAATTCAATCGACTGCGGTATGAATATGTCCGGGACGGAGTCCCCTTCCAGGATGCCTCGAATCTTCCTTCCGCGAAGGATGGCCCCCATGTCCAGTGGGGCCTCTGTGCAGATGGCTGCGACGCCAATCAGTCAGCACTCCCCCCACTGAGGGGCAGACGAATAGACCGCCCGACGGAAGGTCAAAGGGTTACCGGCACATTCCAGTGTATAATCAGCTCCAAAGCCGGTAATCTCCCGGATACGCTTCACCGGGTCCGACTCCTTCGCGTTAACAGTATGGGTCGCGCCGAACTCTTCGGCCAGTTTCAGCCTCCCAGGAACAATATCCACCGCAATGATCTTGGAACAGCCGCATAAGATCGCTCCTATAATCGCAGCCAGCCCGACTGAGCCAACGCCAAAAATGGCGATTGACGAACCAACTATCGGATGTAGTGAGTTCATCACCGCGCCAGCACCTGTTTGGAATTTACACCCCATAGGACCCAGCATCTCCAAGGGGACATCCTTTGGCACCTTGACCACATTCCTCTCACCGGCCAGGGCATAGTTGGCCTACGATGACTGGCCAAACCAAGCTCCAAGACAGGGTTGACCGTCCTTGACCTACTTAGGGTTCAGTTCTGACACACCCAAGCCGTGCCTCCACGGCAAGCGTAGCCTGCCTCCTGTCTTTTTCTTCCTAAGCGGGTATGCATCCGGCATTACACCTTGTAAGATGTCCTTGAAGCTGCAAAATAAGGGGACGCCTCAGAGCCGATTTATGAAATCCTTTCAATAACGGCGGTGCCGGACAGCCCCTGGGCCGCACAGACCGTAATCAAACCGTAGTGGAGATCTTCCCGTTCCAGTTCATTGATCAGGGTGGCCAGCAGAATAACGCCGGTTGCGCCGAGGGGGTGGCCCATGGCAATGGCGCCGCCGTTGACATTCACCTTTTCCTCCGGGATGTGGAGCGTCTTCATCCATGCTAAAGGCACGCTGGCAAAGGCCTCGTTGATCTCAAACCGATCGATCTGCTCCAGTGTCAATCCAGCTCTCTTCAAGGCCAGGCGCGTTCCGGGAATGACCCCATCGAGCATTTCGGTCGGGTTGACACCGCAATTGGCGTAGGAGACCATCCGGGCGCGGGGTTTCAGTCCGTACTCTTTGGCGATTTGTTCCGACACCCACAGCGACAGGGAGGCGGCATCGCAAATCCCTGAAGAAGCGGCGGCATGGATCAGGCCGTTCTCCTTGAAAGGCCGGGGAAGGCCATTTATTTTCTCAACAGTTGTGTCTGCTTTAATGTTGGTATCCCTGTCCAGAAGCCGCTGATTTCCCTCTGAATCTCTATAGGCAATAGGAATGATTTCGTTTTTGAATTTCCCTGCTTCAGTTGCGGCATGGGCTTTTTGCTGGCTCCTGACCGAGAATTCATTAATCTCCTCCTGACTGATAGCGTATTTTTCGGCAATGATCTCCGCTGACAGTCCTTGGGGGACGATGTTATACTTTGCAAGGATTTCCGGTGTAATAGGAAGCCGGTCTGGGTCGTTTCTGTCAGAGCCGATGGGAATCTTGTTCATGTGCTCGACGCCGCCTGCCATGGCTGCATCGTAATCCCCAACTTTAATGGATGCATTTACAAAGGCACTGGCCTGGAGAGAACCAGCGCAAGCGCGATTTATTTGAACCCCGGATACGGTACAAGGCAGTTTTGAAGCCAGCACGACCCATCTGGCTATATTGACGGCCTGTTCCTTGATGGTAGCGTTAACGGCAAATATAAGATCTTCGATTTTTTCGGTCGGCAGTGTTGGATGCCTGTCGATCATTGCATCTACCAATGTTGCGCCCAGCGTCGTCGGATGAGTATCAGCCAGTTCCCCGACAAAGCCCTTTTTGGGCCTGCTCAACCGTCCTCGGGGGGTCCGAATCGCATCGATCAAGTAGGATTCTTGCATGGTTATGGTTGCCTCCAGTTCTCTGCTGTATTGTGGTTGTGAATAATGACTCTTTCAGTTTTCGGTTTTTTCGCCTGTCGCCAATGCAATCCACTTTGCTTCGGGGAGGTGTTGCATGCCAATTTCAGTGAATCATTTTCGACCGAAGCCCATACGCAGCGCCCCGTCAAGTCTGATGAATTCTCCATTCAGGTAAGGATTTTCGATAATATGTATGGCCAGATTGGCAAATTCGTCAACTTTACCAAGCCGTGCAGGGAAGGGAACCTGCTTGCACAGTCTCTCAAGGGCCTGTTCATTGAGCCTTCCCATCAGGGGCGTGTCAAACACGCCGGGGAGGATTGTCATGACCCGAATACCGTTGTTGGCAAATTCCCTGGCAAGGGTCAAGGTCATGGAGACCACACCCCCTTTGGAAGCAGAATAGGCTGCCTGGCCGATCTGCCCGTCAAAGGCGGCGATCGAAGCGGTGTTGATATAGACCCCCCGTTCACCCTCTGGATTGGGGGCGTTGTTCACCAGGGTTGAGATGGTCGAACGGATGACATTAAATGTGCCCACCAGATTCACATTGACCATATTGGCGAAAAATCCTGGTGATACAAGTCCGTCTTTACCCAGAATTTTTAAGGACTTGCCGATACCTGCGCAATTGACTACCACATGAATGGTTCCAAATTGGGACACAACGTTTGCAACGGCATTATCAACGACTGCATGGTCGGCCACGTTGGCTGGAACAAAAATAGTACCTTGACCGATTTCCGCCGCGATCTCTTCACCGAGTTTGGCATTCAGGTCAAAAAGTGCCACTTTGGCACCCTTGTTAACCAAACTCTCAGCAGCGGCCCTTCCCAAACCGGAAGCACCTCCTGTCACAATCACGATCCTGTCTTTAATCTCCATGCCCACTCCTTTGAAATATCCTTATGAGATGTAATTACTCAATTTTGTCTCTTTTGTTCGCGCCAGATAAGCTTGCTTGAACTCCCGCTCGCGCCAATATGCTGCCGGAAGATGATGTGGACAGATGATCCACCAAGGCCACGTGATTGGGCCTCTTGTTGTGCTATATGCGTTTCTATAAAACCTCCTTTTCTACGTTCTGTTTTCAGTCATAGACAATTCATCTATGATGATGACATGTTGAAGCGTTTAGAGCCTGCGATCTTCTGATTTCCCTTAGGTAAACCCTCGGCTTTGCCGGGGGACTCATCAGAGTTTGACATTTACGGGAACATATTGGAGGCTTCCCAGTTGTGAACCTGTCAGATTGACAAACGAACATCCTTGACAAACGACATCGCAACTTCAATCCAAACAAGCCTGAACATCAATACATGCCATCTTGATTCACCCAAGTACGTACTAACAAACAAGAAACGTTGCAGGTTATAAGTTGGACAAGGCTATGGTAGTTTTCAGCGGTTAGTTGCGATGGAAAGAAAATTTACGACGGTCATAACGGCCAAGAGGAAGCAGACCGCGGGTTTTACATCAACTTGACCCTTTCAAGTAAGGTCGCGCCACCTTTGAGGTGGCCAATAAACCAACCGCTTTGAGCGGTTCACATATTATAAGCCTCCGGCTTTGCCGGAGGTCGGTGACTGAGATAATCCAAGATCCCATCGACGGTTTTGTTAGTACCCTTTTCAAAACCAAAAAGGGGACGGGTATTTTGTCTGTTTGGGCGATGTGATAATGAAATCTCTCTTTAAACTTTAGTTTGACGTGCAGCAAAATCTGTGCCATAGAGTAAAAAGCTTACACCGTTTACAGTTGTGAAAGCCAAAACGGATAAAAACCAGCAAGATACGCAGGCTTCATGACTGCCGCTTATGCTCTAAATAAACCTGTATTCCCTTGCACCGCTATTTACGCATCGATATCGCAATTTGTACTCGCGACGAGCGTAGAATTGACGCAAAATTTTACAGTTATCCAAAAAGGCGCGTTTTTCCATTATTCAAAAAATCACTTGATACGGCTGTATAAAAAAGTCTACATGTCGCCATCATTCTACAAATAAGTTGTTGGTTTCAAGAACCGACATCCGCAAGCCATGAATAACCGGCTCTGTTATGATTTTAACATTTTTTTTCATTTAAAGTTAACTTATTGAGCCGGTTTTTTCATTGGAAAATTTCAGAAATGAATCCGCTATAAATAGTCAATGCCATTCGAGGCATACGGGCCCACCTGCTGAGAATTGAACTTCAGACATGTTTGATCGATGCATTCGTAAAAATTCGTCACCCGGTTGAAAAACGGGGTCCAGAGGTTTTATAAGTGATTGAATCCCGCCGTGGCGGGACTGGATTCCGGCTTTCGCCGGAATGACGGGAGATGGCGTTTCGTGAGTTTTTGCGAGACCATCATGTTTTTGTCTGCAATTACGTACACTTCTTATATGTAGAAGAATGGCTACATTTTAATAGATTTGGCCATTAAAAGCCGTGAGCCTTTCGCGTATTCATAAGTTTTCTATTGTATAAGGATGCAAGAAGCATGTTTTTCCTTAACTGGGCCTATAAGGGTAGAGCGAAATTCAGATCGAACGTCCATGCTAACGAGCGGATGTGGCAAATTTATTGCAGGAATATAGATACGGTGGGTTTTCAAAGCAACAGGGGGAGAATCAAGGTCAATCTCAAAAAGTATTCGTTGCCCTGCTGCACAAAGGGGTTTGACGCATAACCTGGGGGATTTGTCTGGCATAAGGCGGAGCCGATTTTACTTATCGGGAAGAATTACCAAAAAAAAACAGTTTGTTAAACATCTCGGATAATTCTGAAGACAAGCCCGCATACTCTTTAGTGTTGGGGAAAATATGGATATCTTGAATTACACAGAAGAACACAGGATTTTTAGGAGCACGGTCAGAAAATATTTTGAAAAGGAAGTGATCCCATATGTAGAAGAATGGGAAGAGGCCGGAATCACGCCCAAGAGTGCGTGGAAAAAGCTGGGTGATCAGGGTTTTCTCTGTACGAGCGTACCTGAGGAATACGGAGGTCTCGGGGCAGATTTCCTTTATTCAGTCATAATGATTGAGGAAATGTCCCTGACCAATCATTGCGGTCTCCGTACCTCCCTTCACAGTGATGTGGTTGTTCCCTACATTGTATCTTTCGCTTCTGAAGAGCTGAAGCACAGATACCTGCCGGGTTGCATTTCCGGGGACATTATCACGGCAGTGGCCATGACGGAGCCCAATACAGGAAGCGATCTGGCCGCCATAAGAACCACGGCTGTGGAGGACGGTGACGCTTTCGTTATCAACGGGCAGAAGACCTTTATCAGCAATGGTATCAACTGCGGAATCGTCATTGTCGCCGCCAAGGATCCCATGATAGAAAATCCCTACAAAGCGATGGATCTGTACATTGTTGAGGAGGGAACACCGGGGTTTGATAAGGGGAAGCAGATAGAAAAGATCGGGTGGCACAGCCAAGATACGGCGGAGCTCTATTTTAGCGACTGCCGTATACCCAGGGGGAACCGTCTTGGTGAAAAGGGCTCGGGCTTTTCTCATCTTATGGAAAAATTGAGGCAAGAGCGGCTGATAGCATCGCTGGGGGCTCAGGCGGCTTCGGAATATATGCTTCATATAACCATTGATTACTGCAAGGAGCGAACGGCATTCGGCAAACCGATTTCTAAATTTCAGCATAACCAATTCAAGATTGTAGAGATGGCCACGGAAGTAAAACTGGGTCGGACGTTTGTAGATAAGCTTGTTGCCGATCACATGGAGGATAAAGATATCACAGTGGAAGTATCCATGGCAAAATTCTGGATTACTGAAATGGCGAACCGGGTGGCCGACCAGTGTGTTCAGCTTCACGGCGGATACGGTTACTGTGAAGAATATCCAATAGCCCGTGCATGGAGAGACATCAGGGTCACCCCGATTTTTGCAGGTACAAATCAAATAATGAGACAAATCATCAGCAAGTCAATGGGGCTGTAATGAGATTAGCCAGGCAATCCTGAGTAGCGATTTCTGTAGGAAGAAAGGTGATGGGGAAATCGAAAGGCTGCTCAATGGTGTGGCGACCGTCAGAAACGGCGTTTATGTTCATAAATGGTAAGTGGAGGAGGCGATGGCGTACCAGAACATACTTGTTCAAGATCAGAAGGGGATCTGCCGGATCACCTTGAATCGTCCGGAGAAGCGCAACGCCCTGGACAATCCGACATGGAATGAGATCCGGGAGGCTTTCCAATGGATTCGCACCCATAATGATATCCAGGTGGCAATCCTCACCGGCGCAGGCGGCAAGTCCTTTGCCTCTGGAGCCGATATCAACACCTTGCAGCAGCGTACGGCCCTGCAAATACTTTACAGCGGCACGCAGACCGTGCTCAACGAAATCGAATCGCTAAGCAAGCCGGTCATAGCGGCAATCGATGGGTTTGCCCTGGGGGGCGGCTGTGAGCTGGCCATGGCCTGCGATATCAGAATCGCCACCGCCAGGTCCAAGTTCGGGCTGCCTGAGGTGAATCTCGGTATAATCCCAGGCGGTGGAGGTACTCAGCGGCTCCAGCGGCTTGTGGGCATAGGAAAGGCCAAAGAATTGATCTTTACAGGAGCGATTATCAGCGCCGGTCAAGCTGAACACATCGGCCTGGTCAACCAGGTGGTGGAATCGCCGGAGGAGCTTTTGCCGGCGGCCGAAGAGATGGCTGCCACCATACAGAAGAAAGGGCCCGTGGCCGTATCGGTGGCAAAGATCGTTATTAATGCTGGCGCCAACACCGATCTGGCATCAGGTTTGCTCCTGGAAAGGCTGGCTGAGACGGTTGCTTTTTCCACTGAAGATCGAATGGAAGGGACCACAGCCTTTCTGGAAAAAAGACCAGCTACCTTTAAAGGCCGATAGAAATCCTGGCTGGTTTTTGCGCTGATGCAGTGGTTGTTGACCGCCTGTCAAAAGGAGCCCTGCTGGGCAGCGGGGCCCTGTTCTATCAGACCTGATCTTTCCTGGGCTGGTGGTTTAAGGGTCTTGACCAGAAGACGGATTAAGAGGATTCGAATATTTTACGTGGCACGCTACACACCAGTTCGCTCTTTCTGATTTTGCCGGAGGCTGTCTTTGGTAATTCATTTACTATTTCGATGTCTTTTGGTATCTTATATGATGCCACTTTTCCTCGGAGGAAGGAGACCACTTCATTATAATCGAGTGTCTCCTGCCGATTTCGAAGTTTGATGAATGCATGACCGGTCTTACCCCATTTTGGATGGGGAATTCCTATGATGGCGACCTCATAGATTTTTGGGTGATTGAGAAGGACCTTTTCCACTTCTGCCGGATAGACGTTTTCGCCGCCACTGATATACATGTCGCCCATGCGATCCACCGCATAAAAAAAGCCCTGCTCATCCACCTTTCCTAAGTCTCTTGTATGAAGCCAGCCGTTCCGGATGGTCTTCTGGGTCTCTTCGGGCATGTTCCAATAGGCAGTCATCTGGATGGGGCCTTTTACGACGATTTCGCCGACTTCCCCAATGACAGGCCGTCCTGAATCATCCACCACCTGAACTTCTCCATGAAATACGGGCAGCCCCACTGACCCTGCCTTTTCCCTCGCCATTTCCTCAGGTACCCATAACTCGATGGAGGTTTCTGTCTGTCCGAATATCTGTCGGACGGGTATGCCGTTGTCTTGGGCTCTATGCATCAAATCTGCCGATACAGGCTCTCCACCGATCAGGACAGAGCGCAGGCTTGAAAGATCAAAGTCTTCCGGCCGGCATTCGTTGAGGATGGTGTTGAGCATGGTAGGGACCAGCATGGCTTGAGTCACACGATGTTTCTCCACGAGGGTTAGGAAGGTTTTGGGGTCAAATTTGGATTCCAAAACGATTTTTCCGCCTGCATAAATGGTGGGAACTGCCATGATATTAAGCCCGCCGGAATGGAAAAGAGGAAGTGCTATCAGCATGACATCGTTTGAAAAGAGGTCAAAATAGATTTGTGCGTTAAGAGTGTTGAAGAGTGTTTTTCGGTGTGAAAGGAGGGCGCCTTTTGGGGTTCCTGTAGTCCCGGAGGTATACATGATCATCTGTGGAGTATCCAAAGATGTCGCTTCCTCGAGCGTGGGAGGTTCTTCTGCTGGCTGATCAATGATCCAGCCCTCATAGCCGGAGGACCAGTCAGGGGATTTTCTCCCCAAGCTTATGAATTTCGGTGGGTTGACGGTTATGAATCGGATACTCTCTCTTACAAGGGCTGCGAAGCCCATGTCGAATACGAGCACACTCACGCCACTGTCGACGAGTTGATAGGCAAGTTCGGGGGGAGCCATCCGAAAGTTCAATGGAACAAAGATCAAGGCTAATTTGGCGGATGCAAAATAGACCTCTAAGAATTCAGGACGGTTTCGACTCAATACAGCCACTCGATCTCCCGGCCTGAGGTTCAGTTTTAAAAGGAAATGCGACAGACGGTTTACGCGGGAGTTCAATTCATGGTATGTCAATAACCCCTGTTCAGAAACAATAGCTGTCTTGTTCGGCGATATGATTGACCTCTTAAAAAGCCACGTGCCAGCGTTCATGTTTTTTCCTCTTTTCCTCTGACTTTTCCTAACAAATGCTAAACCCACTGGCCTCCTATCTTGTCCAAATATTCAAGCTCTTTTTCCCGCCAATCTGTGCCCTGGAATCTCCTGTCATAAAATCCCCCAAGACGTTCCAGGAATCTTATCCATGGGCTTTTGTTCTTTTGAATTGCCTCTATGACATCCGTAACAAAGACGTCAATATTTTCAATCTCATCCTTCGGCGCAAAATAGGCAGCCCCTTCTTTTACCGAACGATTCAGGCTTTCTTCGGAAAGGGCATGGGCGGTCAGCATAAGGGCTGGGATTTTTCTCCCCTTGGCAATCTCAAGGAGTTCAAATCCCCTGACGCCCATGATGTCGAGTATGGCAATGTCATAATCATTGCTTTCGAGAAGCCGTTTTCCCTCCTCAAACGAAAGGGCGGTATCCAGCTTGCACACGCTAAGCAGATCAACCAAGGTATCTAAAACATCTTTTTCATCGTCTACGACAAGGACTCTTTTCCCTCCGATAATTTTTTTTGTTTGTCTTGTATCCACTTTGTTTTCTCCTTTCTATGTAAAAACCACTGACTATTGCCTTGATTTTTCCCATTTACAAAAATGGGAGACAGCAAATAGCTGAAGACCTCTGCTGAACAGATCGATGAATCAAAAGCGCAATCCCGAGTGTTTCAATCCGATTATTTTGTCTCTTTATACCATTTTAATGCAGTTGCGCCACATTTTTCACCATTTTTCTCACCTTTCGTGGACTTGCAAACCAGACAAACAGGGAAGACAGGAAAAGATTCAAAAAAAGGAGCGCAAAAGGGATTGCATACGAGCCCGATATATCACGCAAATATCCTGTTATAAACGGTCCGGTGGAACCGCCCAATCCTGCGCCGATATAAATCATGGAAAAGATTAACCCAAAAGATCTGCCAAGAAATATATCGGCGCTCACTGATGGAAAAAGAGGAGCCGCAGCGCCATAGCCAAGTCCGAAAAGAATTGCGAACAGCAGCGGCATAACGGATTCCATCCACGATAGGCCCATGAGACAAACCAGCCCCAGGGCCGTTACCCCGCCTGCCAAGGTGTTGATTCTCTCACGTCCATACATGTCCGACAGATGGCCGAACAGGATTTTTCCGACAGACCCTGCAATGCCCAAAATACCGAAATAAGTAGCCGCCGCATCTCGCTGGAGCCCGGAATCGACCATCGCGGAAATGGCGTGGAGCAGGGTCGCCTGGTAAACCCAAGAGCCAAAAAGGAAGGCAATGAGCACAAACCAGAATCGTCTTGTAGAGATTGCCTTTTTGAGGGTCCAGTCCTCTGCTGCCCATACTTCATCCACCACCTGCACCATTACAGATGCAGGCCTTTCTTGATACTTCTGGTCAGGTCTATCTCCATCAGGAATAAGGTTGATGTCTTCCGGAGATCGACGCAACAAGACGGCCCCAAGCGGAGCCACCAGAAGCAATGCCAAGCCTCCCAGATATAGGTATGTATTCCGCCAACCAAAGAGATCAATGCTCCATTCAACAGAAGGGATGAGGAGGAGCATCCCAAAGCCGATGCCCGACATGGTTACGCCAAGTGCGAGGCCCCTTTTGCGGACGAACCACTTGGGAATAAAGACTGCGTGTGAAGAAAACCCAAGGAGGCTGACACCCGTGGCCGCAACAACGCCGTAGGCCGCGTAAAATTGCCACAGACTTTGTGCCCGGCTGGTGAAAAAAAGAGAGATTGATAGGATTGCGGCCCCGAAGGGAATTACCAGGCGCGGACCGAACCGGTCCTGGAGGTGCCCGGTCACCAGTCCCATCGCAGCCTGCGAAAGCATGAATACTGAGAAAATGCTGGAAGCCACCGCCCGGGTCCATCCGAATTCCTGAATTATGGAAAGAAAAAAAACCGAAAAGGAATACCACAGGCCAAAAGAAACCCCCAGAGTAAGGAATCCCACCGCCACCACAACCCAACCGTAAAATAAGGGGTTACGGCTGTGCATAACCAATTGATTCTGTCTCAGATTCATATATGGCGATCTCTGTGAAACATGCCGTAGCGGACGAAATGTCCAACTGCCGACATGCATCGCGCCGGCTGGAAGAATAGCGGGATTCCAGCGTTTTCAAGGAGGCGGAAGCATTGTCGATCAAGAGCGCCAACGGGCCAACAAACCGCCATGGGTTTCGAAAGAGACGGGGCAAGGGCTGCAATTCGTTCTGCAACTCGGGCCATTTTGCCGGATGCCGATAATGTTAAAACAAGAATTAGGAAATCGAAGTTCTTGTCCTCGGCGAAAACCTGTAAGTAGCGGACAATCGTCTCGTCGTCGTTCATGAACTGGGTGGTGAGGTCCATAGGATTGGCGATGGAGGCTAATGCTGGACTCAAATCACGGAGATGATCTCTGGTTAGGCCAGAGGGTGAAGAAAGACATAGTCCTGAATTTGCAGCCAGATCTGCCATAAGGGCGCCGACGCCTCCAGAAGAGGACAAAATTGCTACCCGGTTCCCATTGGGTGCTCTATGCAGGGCAAACAGGTTAGCCACCCCAAGTAATTCATCAAGGTCCGAGACCTGGCAAATGCCCTTTTGTTTGAAGAGGCCCCCGTAAACAGCATCGATCCCGGCCATGCTGCCGGTGTGCGAGGCAGCAGCTTTCCGTCCTATATCGGAACGACCCAGTTTGAGAGCCACGATGGGCTTGTTCTCTCGCATTGCCTTATCTGCAGCACGGGCAAATCTGGTGGGGTCCTTAAGACCCTCAATCAATATGGCAATGGTCTTTGTCTTTGAATCTACAATGAAATGTTCGATAAAATCACTAACCTCCAAGTCCAGTTCATTTCCTGTAGAGATAAGATAGCTGAACCCGATAGAATGTTCAGCAGCCATTGTCAACAGGGAGTTTCCGACACCGCCGCTCTGCGTTATTAAGGCGATTGAACCAGTAATCAACCTTGGCATCTCTAAGCCGCTCATAAATGATGCCGCCACACTTTCGTGGGGGGAGATGAAGCCGATGCAATTGGGGCCGAGCACTCGGATTCGCGCCTGCCTTGAAAGCCTGAGGAGTTCTTCCTGTTCTCTCCGCCCGGCCTCGCTCATCTCTGCGTATCCTGCACTGAAGAGGGTTATGAAGGGTATTCGTTTGTCAGCACATTCTTTAAAAGCATCGAATACGTGCTGTCGAGGTATCCCTACCAACACCAGATCGACCGGGTCGGGTATGGAGCTGAGTGTGGGGAAACAGGGAAGGCAGAAAACTTCTCTGTATTTCGAGTTTACAGGGAAAATCCTTCCGGGGTACCCATGTTGCTGGAGAAACTGAATCGAGAGACCCCCGATCCGGGAAAGATCGTTGGAGGCTCCCACAATTGCGATGCTTTTCGGATTAAAGAGGAGATTTAAAGAAGGACCTGTTTCATTGTTTCTGCTTTTCTGCCTGTAATCCGCCATTATTTCTCTGCCCATCTTTTTAGACTCAGCCTCCAAGCTGTCCGAAGAGGTCTCACGATTTTTGTGGTGCGCGCACCCAGAGGCATGCTGAAGGATTGCGCATAAATAACTTAAACATCCTATATTGCGTTAGTGGATACAGTGTAGTTCCAATCGCCATGGAACCGTTTGGGCTTTATCTTGATTCGAGCGAAGTCAACGTCTGAAAGCTTGATGCCGGTCTGGTACTTCTTCCGGCTCAGCTAACCGTGCTCATCTCATAGCCCGAGCGATTTTCCTATAATTTCCTTCTGTATTTCCGTCGTTCCTCCACCAATGGGCATTATCCGGAGGTCCCGCCACAACCGTTGTATTTCATACTCCATCATATACCCGTATCCGCCGTGAATCTGGATGCACATGTCCGCTATTTTAACTGCCATTTCACAGGCAAAGATTTTGCTCATGGCGATTTCGTCACTGCATTCATGTCCGTTGATATAAAGCCATAGCGCATGATAAGTAAGCTGCCGAGCCGCTTCAATCCAGGTGAGCATATCAGCAAATTTATGGCGGTTGACCTGGAACTGTCCGATGGGTCGGCCGAAAGCCTTCCGCTGCTTGGCGTAGGTAAGGGTAAGATCAAAACAGTATTGAGCGGCGGAAGTAGAACCCACGGCCATTGCAAGCCGTTCTGTCTGGAATCCGTGCATGATTTGATAGAAACCTCGGTTGACTTCTCCGAGAAGATTTTCAGCGGGAACACGGACATCTTCGAAGAGCAATTCCCCAGTATCAGACGTTCGCCACCCGAGCTTATCCAGTTTTCCGGTCACCTGAAAACCGGGGCTATTTTTGTCAACGATAATCTGGGATAACCCTTTGTGACCTTTCTCGGGTGCGGTTTTGCAGGCAACAATATAGAAGTGTGCCCTTACGCCATTGGTGATAAATGTTTTGGTACCGTTAATGATCCAATCGCTGCCCTGGCGGCGCGCCTGGGTACGGATACCACCCACATCAGAGCCGGCATCGGGCTCAGTGACTGCAAATGCTCCCATGTTTCTCCCCTTAATGCCGGGCTCGAGATAGCGCTTTTTCTGGTCGTGAGTGCCGAATTTGGCTATGGCAGGGAGGGCCACATAACCGTGGAGTCCTAGTCCCGCCCGAACACCGCCTGAGCCGCAGCGGGCCAATTCTTCAGATATGACCGCGTGATACCGGAAGTCGCCCCCAGCGCCCCCGTACGTTTCAGGGAAGCCACCGGCAAAAAGGCCTATTCGTCCTGCCTTTTCAAAAAGGTAAGCAGGAAATTCTCCCTCACGCTCCCATGCGTCGGCGTAGGGCCGAATCTCCTGGCTCACCCAGCGGGCGACCTGCCGTCGAAAGATACGATGCTCCTCATCAAAAATTCTGTCGATCATTTTCGATCCCTCCACAAATCCTGTTAATGGTTGGCCGGTTAAAAATTCGCTCCGGCCGAATATTTTAAAAAGTCGCT
>Ga0172375_10005708_pt1 | contig 17809 bp, 9 predicted proteins | sample LakKiv1m_FD_114537 | JGI IMG/M metagenome (GOLD analysis project Ga0172375, IMG submission 114537) | Freshwater microbial communities from Kabuno Bay, South-Kivu, Congo - kab_092012_11.1m | ecosystem: Environmental > Aquatic > Freshwater > Lake | place: Democratic Republic of the Congo...
AATGCAGAACTTGTTTTTTCTCTTGAAACTGCATTGGCCTTGCTGGAAGTAGCTGACCCATCTGAATATCCAGAAGTTGAGGTATTATATGTTGTACTTTTTGTTCCCGCATCTGCTTTGGAATTGGGATTAAAAGATGAGTTTGAGTTTGTAACTACCAGGGTTGCAGTTGCAAGAGAGAAAAACAGGATTGCGAGGGAGAGGAGAGCCCATATGGGAATCTGTCTTCGAGCAGGTTTGATTTTCATATTATTAATAGTACAATTTATTTTAAGTTTGTTTCAAGTGGACTTTTCACACTTTGGGCCCATAGGTAAGTGGTATACCGCTATCTTCGCATGATAGAGTCGCCAGTTCGATTCTGGCTGAGTCCACTAAGGTTGTGTTAAAATTAGAGCCATGACAAGTGGTAAACTTCCGGAATCGATCAAACCTTACTTTTGGGACGTTGAGTTTAAAAAACTTGACAGTAGGCGTGATGTACACCTAATTGTTAAACGTGTTTTGGATAGGGGAAATTTTAGAGATATTCGCTGGTTGCTTAGGACTTATGGTAAAGATGCAATCTGCGATACACTATGTGCAACACGTGACTTGGCTCGTCCGACGGCCAATTTTTGGGCAGACATATTGGACATAGATAAAAAAGATTTGCCATGTTTACAAAAGCCTTACTTCCCGATACATTTCGGGCTATCAAGTTAGTTGCTAAATTTCCAGAAGTTTCGTCAGCCTATCTTGCTGGTGGGACGGCGCTGGCTCTTCAGATTGGACATCGTGTATCTATTGATCTTGATTTTTTTACTCCTGAAGTTTTTGATGAGAGAAAACTTGCCGAAGTACTTACCTCACACATTGGGTTTGCAAAGACAGGTATTGCCAAATTGACAATATGGGGAACAATCGTCAGGACAAAATTTAGTATGTTTTACTATGAGTATCCGCTTCTGGAGAAAACAATACCGTTTGAAGGGCTGCAGTTAGCCAGCTTATCAGATATTGCTGCCATGAAGATACATGCTATTGAGGATCGTGGAACACGACGTGACTTTATTGATGTATATTTTCTGTCAAAGACATTTAAGCTGAAGGAAATGGTTGATTTATACCGGAAGAAATACGCAATATCAAATGATCGTTTGTATGGAACCCTTCGGGCACTTGATTATTTTACCGATGCTGAAATGGAAACGTTAATGCCAAGGATGCTTATCAAGACTAATTGGAATGAAGTAAAAGCATATTTTCAGAATGAAGTAAAATCCCTGGCGAGAGAAATTATTATGATATAAACTAATATTAAGGTGAACGGTAAGATTAATTATTGCCTGTGTAAAAAAAGTGCCATTTGTTTAATTGTTGGGCTTACGGTTTTTATTTTTGCACTTATCTTTCCGGTCAAAGCAAAGGCTCAAAGTACAAGACCGTCACTTTGTAAATCAGCCAGTATTTCAGTTGATAGGGTAGGAAGAAACACTTCATTTACTATTACCTCAACTGCCAAAAGTGCTAATATCCTTAAATTTCATTACATTTTTTATAATAAGGAAAATCCCTATCCCGATAATGGTACCCCGCAAGGATTTTGTGTACAAAATGACTTAAATAGCAACGGTCAGCAGAATACTTGTCCTCAAGGAAGCCATCTCCTTACATATGTAGATAAATTTGATAGTCCAAGGGATACAAATACTCATACCTTTACTTTTAACGATGTATATTTTTCAGATTCAAGCTGGGGGAATAATACTCCTAAATCTATTCAGGTTAATGCCTATTTTAGTGATGAAGCGAGTAACTTTTCTCTACCCGAGGGTCCTTGTGTTGTGAGCTTTACGATTGATGATTCTCAGGTTCAGCCACCTTCTGGTGATGTTAGTTCTGAATCATTGAAAGCTAATCTAAAGGATTTGCTTTCTGGAATGGCAAAGACAGACTTTGATCATATCCCGGGGCTAACAATTGATGGGCCGGATGGAGAAGTATATTCCACTTGGGCTGACATAAATGCGTCCTCGAAACTAAACGATGAAGAGAAGGCTATTTATAGAACGTATATGTTGTGTGGAAAGCCAATAAGCTACCGCACCCCTGCCCCAGTAAATATAGTCTCCTGGCAGGAGGATGTTTATGATCAGGTCAAGTGTTATGCTGCTGCAAATGGTATGCAAATGAGACTTTTGACTTGGAAATATTTGCAGAATCCAACAAATGAAGTGAGAAATGCTCTTAAGAGTGATTTTACTAGATTAGCTTATTTGGCGATGATTTCTCACGATAAAGGTACAGCAAGCAGGTTCAGGGGAGATACAAAAACAATTGCAAACCTCTGGTCTTATGCTCCAAATAGTGCAGATCTTCTTTTGGGTGATACGAGTCGTGCAAGAAGGTATCTCCTAGATAATTATGTAGGTACCGGGAAGGGAATAGGATATGGCAAGTTTTTAGGTCTATTGGATGATGTCTACTGTTCCTATTTGGAGGGTTGGGATGGGAAGTGTGTCAATATTGATCTAAACAGGAGAATGATTCAAATAATAAATAAAATTTACGATATTAAATCTATGGAAGGATTTTTAAATCCTTTTGGGTCAATATCTAGTCCCGGTGTGGGTGGTTGGGGCGACGGGGCATCATCTTGGCAGGTTTCTGGTGTAGCTATTGCATCGGCAATGAACGGCGATCCTGACTTTGCAGACAAAAAACAGAACTCACTCAATGTTGCCGATGTTGTGTATGCAAATTCAATACAGCACGAAGAGGGTAACTATATTGCAAAAACTGGATACGTAGTAGGTAATGCACATGTGGGATATTTCCAACACATAGCAACGCTCCTTGTTGCTGTTGGTTTTGACTTAAATAGACTTCCAAATCTCAGAGCTAAGGCAGATGAGCTGGTACAACATTTAAAAAATACGTATTGGTGGAAAGATCAACCAATATTTAAGGTTGACAAAAACTCTTATGATGAATCAGTTTTGTCTCAAGTTCCTGGATATGCCAAAAATTGGATAGGAAACTGTGGAGATAGCGGAAAGATAATGAATAGATCGAAAGATGGAAGTAGTTTGGTTGGTGAGAGGGGAGAGCCCCCAGTAGATTCGGTTTTGGGATCTTTTCCTGCGGTTTATCTTTTTGCTACAAATACCGGCAATAGCTTTGCAAATACACTGGGAGATGCGGCCAATACGCTTATTAATATCAGAAAGCAAGGCCCATTGGATCCCCAAATAGAAAGATGTGGACCATCTTGGTATGGAGGAAATGATCTAATATCAAACTTGCGACAATTTGCCTACTTGGAAGAAGTCTATTCGATTTTAGACAATGTGAATGTAGGGCAGTTTACAAGCGGTGTATTCCTTGACGGAGATATTGATTTGGACCACAAAGTTGACATAAAGGATTATCTTTTACTCTCTTCCACTTATGGGAAAAGATATGGAGATTTAAATTATTATGATTCAGCTGATATTAAAAATGACGAGGTTGTTGATCAGCAAGATTATTCGGTTTTATCGGCAGAGTTTGGAGCGAGTAATTAGTTTCTCGATATGTATAAGTTCAAAACATCAATCCTGTCTGCATTAAATAAAGTATCTGTTTATGTCAGGAGTTTGGGAGGTAAGAAGATTTGGGGCATTGCCATCACCGGTATTTCTTCAATTGCGCTTGTGGCCACAGTTTTTCTTGTTAAGTATGAACAGAAGGTGTCAACTAAAGCAGGAGGAGGTCCTTCCAAACTGTACGTCTTACCTAATAGTCAAATTGTAACTGTAGGCCAAACAGGATCTTTTGATGTCTTTCTAGATCCAGGTGGATCCCAAGTTTCGGGAGTTCAGTTTGAGTTAACATATGACCCAAAGATAGTTGAAATTAGTCAAAGTAATATATCGGTTGGATCATTCTTTAATATGGATATAGCAAAAAGCTGTGGCTGTCAGTTTTCGTATATGCCAAATTGTGAGCCACAAGTAGTTAAATCGGAAGTTGTGAGTGGAGGTCCAAACTCCAACTTGGCGGTTATTCATTTTGCAGCCGGATATGCCTTGGGTGCAAAGATAAATGCTTCAGGAAATTGTGATGTGCCTTTCAATTATGCATCAAGCCAACCTGGCAATATAGCACACATTACATTCACCGCAAAGAATAATGGTGATACTGAAATTTCCTTTATCGATTCAGGTTCTTGGGGAACGTATGTTTTTGGTCCTGCTCCGGATGTGGTAAATTTGACAGGACAAATGAAGCAATCTAAAGTTATTGTTGTTGTTAACCAGGAAAGGGCGCGAGATATAAAATCTCCGTTAAGGCGAGTAATTGACAATATTCCCTTTCGAAAAGAATAAAAAGTAGAATTAACTTCACATCAGCAGAAAAGCTTCTCATACAGGATACAAACAATAGTCTAATTAAGGAAGTGGTGTGGGAGACACCTCGGGAGCAGGAGTTGGAGAAATCTCGGGCGCTGCTTCTTCCGGGAGGGTTATCTGAGGTGCTGCAGTTTCTTGCGGTTTGGGTGTAGTCAAGCTTTCGGGTTGGCTTGACGCCTGTGGAGATGCAGAAGCTTGAGGTTTTTTGGCTTCAAGAGTATCCAATCCATCTTTTGCGGTTTTATAGTCTTGCGAATCTTTGTCGACGAGTGATAGTACGTTGGTCATTTCAGCAATTGCTTTATCAATATCCCCTTTTTCTCTATATGCAACAGCTAAGTTGTATCTTGCATTTGCAAAGTCTGGTTTTGTAAGAACTGCAAGTTTTAGTGTGTCAACGGCACTATCATAGTCTCCAAGAGCAAAGTAAATACCACCCAGGGAGATTCTTAAGTTTGTGTCAATGGGGTTTAATGCAATTGCTTGTGAATAACTTTGAACAGCGAATTGATCCGATCCCTGTGCGAATGCCATTATAGAGCGGTAAAGCGAGGCAAGGAGAGCCCAATTTTGTGAACTTGTTGGATTTAATGATACCGCAGCTTTTCCCTCTGAGATTGACTGTTGAATAAGCTGGCTTACAGTTTGTTTTTCTTCGTCTGTTAGTTCCTCTCCTTGAGGTTTTTGAGCAATATTGTTGGCAATCGCAAATTCAACTTGAGAAAGAGACGAATGATAACGGTCGACTTTTTGATTTTGTGAGATTGCAGAAATCATAAGATTGTATGCCTCACCACCATTATTAGAGGCAACCGCGTCAAGGGATTTTTTGAATGTTGCTTCGGCAATAAGAGCTTTAGTCGCAAAAAATCCAAATGCCAAAGTTGCAACAATTATAGGAAGTGCAACTAAAAATGAAGGCAAGGCTGATGCGAATTTTTGTGCGCCCATTCCTTCCTGGACCTGAAAGTTAAGGGTTAACTTGGTAGTTTTAGCGCTTGCTGAAAGAAATGCAAAGAATGGCAGAATTAGGACAAATTCACCCCCGTATATAGCAAGAAGGATAGCAAGTGTAACAAGCGTAATTATATTAGGGTCGGCTGCAATTCCCCAGCCAACAAGTTTCTTTTCAGTAATGTCCTTTTGTATAGTTCGATATATTACAACTGCAAGAAGGATTAGTGCCGCAAAACCCAAAAGTCCAACTTCAGTAAGTGCCGTAAGATAATAATTGTTTGCTGAGGAAAAAGTCAGGTTCCAGTTGTCTGTTGTGTTGTAGACAATGGGACGGAATCTATTAAATGCTTCTTGATAATTTGCGGCTCCAATCCCAAGGATGGGGGACTCTTTGAGTGCATCAACTGCAATTTCCCAGGAAGTTGTGATTCCAGGAGATTTTGGAAAATTTGCTTTTCCTGGGAGAATATTGAATAGGTTCGCGGCAACTCCAATTGTTATAGCAACTAAAGAAACTAGATACAAAGCTTTAGGCGCTCCTTTTTCTTCATTTACCAGATTTCCTAGTGCGGAAGGAATTAAAAAAAGCAAGAACAAGAAAGCCGGTAGGTTTCCGCCTAACACAGTAAATGCTGGATCGGACAGAAAGGCTGGTATTCCAGATACTTTTGTCATGACTTGGGACACAGATAGTACAGAAAGAACAGACACAACTACTCCAGAGGCAATAAATGGCATAGAAATTGATGTTTTTGCTTCTTTGTTTTGATTTAAAAGAAAATAAAAAAGGATGGAAGCGGTTATTAACGTTGCAGTTCCGGGCAGAAGGAAAGCATTCATTATATTTGGCGATTTGATTACCGCAGAAAGAATATAGGCAATAAGTAAAAGGAGTACCGGGAAGTCAAAGTTCGCGGTGAATATATCAAGTTTCTGCTCAGTTAGTATTCTTGCAGCTTTAACGAGAAGAATAAGTCCCACCCCAAAGCTTAAGATCACAAGCTTTGGAGTTGAGATATAGTTGGGAAATACCGGAAGAGCTGCAATGGGAAATAGGAATGCGACTACCCAGAAAAGATATTTTTCAATTTTTATAAGATTTTGGTCCATAAAGCATGTATATGTATAAACTTTTTAACTTTTAAATATAGTATTGTCAAGCCCCATTTAGAAACAATCTATAAACTTTTCACGCTCTTGATATCAAACTAATATTTAAAGTATAGTTTGATATATTAGTAAAGCATTATTGTATTGTTAATCTTGACTTTTTATGGTCCAAATCTTACTGCTGCACCCTCGTTGTATATTAGTTTTATTTGCTGTAAACTAAGGGAGTAATTATATATTCTGACGTCATCAATTTGCCCAGAAAATGGATGACCTGAAATCTCTCTTCCGATTTCTACATCTAGACTACAACTATTTTGCCAATCGACGTCGCCCCCGCTTGTTATAAGTTTTCCGTCTATATAAAGATATGCATTTGAGGTGTCACTAACTGCGGCAACTTGATGCCATGACCCATCTGAGACTGTTGTACCACTGGACTGTAAAAAATCGGAACCGCCATAGAAGAGTAGATTCCCACCGGTATATAAAGATAAATATAAATCCCGACATCCCGATACAGAATTATATTCGCTAAGAATAGTCCCTGCCCCCAATGATGTTTTTACCCAAGCAGAAATTGAATGATTGTCTCCCATGTCGCCGAAAGTGTTGGTTCCCAGACTAACATTATCGTCGCCACCATCGAAATTAAGGCTTGAATTAAACTTGCCGGAGGCACCATTTCCCCAAGCTGTTCCGGCAGTCGAACATGTACCTACAGAAGTTTGAGTACTTCCTGATCCTGTCCATGTTCCGTTATATCCGTTTCCACTTGAATCATATATGGTAGTTCCTTGACACTCATCCATTTTCCACCAACCAACAGGACCTCCGCGATTATAATCCCAAGCTATTTCCGCTGGAGTTCTTACATAGTTGTATATCCTCACGTCATCAATCTTTCCCTGAAAGTTGCTTGCGGCATAGTCTCCAGGTCTTCCGATTCCAAGAGTGTTTCCGTCAGCCTGCATGGCGGTGTTACAGACACCGTTAATACAAGATCCCGCTTGTAAGATTCCGTTTTTATAAATTTTTACGGTGGATGTATCGTAAGTTGCAGCAATATGTACCCATGTATCTTGTGACAAAAGAGCATCTGTGCTTGAATACTGATTTAGGACAGAGTCGCTTATGTAATAGAATCTTACAGTACCTGTGCTGTCGGAAGTTAATGCATAGTTTGTGCTGGTAGAGGAAGCATCTCGTTTCCCAAGTATTACGTTGTAATCTTTAAGATTGGATACATTTACCCAAGCTTCAACTGTGATTGTCCCAGTTATATCCAATGCATTGTTATCAGCAATACTTACCCAATCATCGCTTCCGTCAAAGTTTCCTGCCCGTCCTACTTTTCCGGTTGCGGTTGTTGGTCCGCCTGTTGCAGTTCCATTATTGTTGTTTCCACTTACATCTTTTACCTCACCACTGGTTCCGTTCCAGCTTCCTTCATCCATTTTCCAGTGTCCAACGGGTGCGCAGGTGGATCTAGTATATCTAGTATCTCCCGGGGGACAGTAACTTCTGTCATCCGAGTTACTTGGGTTTCCCGATGAATCGGTTGAGGAATAACCCATTACTTGGGTTTTTCCCTGGTTCATGTCGAGTTTTATCTGGTCCTGGGTTAACTCGTCGTTATAGACTTTAACTTCGTCTATGTAGCCATTGAAGTATTGAGAAGTTGCTCCGTTATGTCCACCTATATTGAAATTTGTGGTTGCTAAAACCGAGTTGCTTCCGGTCCATGAAACTTGCTCTTTAAAAACTCCATCTACATAAACCTTAAACCACTCTCCTTGAGAAATTACAACTGTTAAGTAAGACCAGGTTGAGGCGGGGACGTATTTACCCGATGTAACAATTGATCTATATGCCGCTCCGTCATAATAACGCAAGTTTACGGGATAGTATCCGCCTGTTGGGCTAGAGGCGAGATTGATAGCGTAGTTATTGTCAGCCCCTTGACCATTTCTGGCGAGATATCCGCTCCCCGGTTGAGAGGCATCGGGGTTTAGCCACATGCTAAGGGTAATTTTATCCGCGGTAGTTGTTCCCAGGTTCACAAACGTTGAAGTGGTAACGTATGAAAGAGATGTTGTTCCTGTACCCCAGAAATAAAGTGCTTTATCCAGTTTTCCGCTATTTGACCAAGCGGGTTTTGTACATCCAGTACCCTTGCAAGAAAGTGTGCCATTATTTGCATTTGGACCTGAATCATATGCTGTAAGGTCGTGTCCCTCATCAAATTTCCAATATAGCCTCTGGCTTCCAAGAGGAGAGCCGCCGATAGGATGTCCCGCGTTCATATCTTCAACTACTTGTCCTGGAGTTCTGGCATAGTTATAGATTCTTACGTCATCAATGTTTCCTATGAAATAATTGCCACAGGTATATGAGCTATTACAATTTGCTCCAAATACAAGTGGATTTGCATTTGAGATATCAATGGCAGCATCAGCAGATATACTGTCTGAATCAACAAGCACTCCATCAACATAAAGATATATCTTGTCACTTCTTTTCCATACTCCTTCGATATGATGCCATGCATTATCATTTATTGCGGATACTGAATCTGATGTTGTTGCTGTAGATCCATTATCTAAGACCATCTGCGCTTTTCCCGAATTGTTGATTAATAGTCCATAATATGGAGTGTCATATGCTTTGGAAACGATAAAGCCCAGAGTGTCGGTTGTTTTTACCCAAGTGCTAATCGTTAGGTCATTGGTTCCCATATCTAAAACATCTCCTGCTGTAGTATAGTCATCATTTCCGTCAAAATAGCCGGCCTTACCAAATTTACCAATTGCTCCTCCTGTTGGACCAGAACTGTTAGGGCATGAGTCGGCGTTGTATCCACTTCCTGAAGAATCAAAGGTGCTATCTGTCGAACAATTATTATTCCAACTTGCTTCATCCATTTTCCAGTATCCAACTGGGCCAGGAGCGAAGTTGTATAGTTGTTTTACCTCGTTCCCGGACAATGCTCTATTGTAGACTCTTGCTTCATCAATAAGCCCGTTCATTGGCCAATAACCTTGATCTCCATCACCAATTCTTAATGCATCTGAGGAGTCATATATCCCACCAGTTAGGGGAGTGGAATTTTCAAGTTGTCCGTTTACATATATTTTTAGAGTTGTACCGTCATAGGTTCCTGCTATGTGATACCATTTCCCGGTATCAATTGATGTTACTCCCTCAAGTGCAGTGTTGGCAGTGCCATTACTACTTATGATTACCTTTGCATAAGTATTATTCATCCCCAAAAGATATGAACGCCGATTTACTCCGCTGTAGTATTTGCCTATTGCTCCATCTGCGTCACTAACGGTATTTCTGTAAACCCAGGCTGCAAGAGTAACTTGACTTGTTGGACTAAGTGACGGGCTGTCTGTTACTGTTACGTAATCGCCACTGTTATCAAATGTTCCACCTCTTGCGTATTTTGCTGTTGCTGTTGTTGAGTTTCCTGCCCTTGTTCCGTTATTGCCATTGCCGCTGTAGTCAATTACCTCCCCGGCTGAGCCGCTCCAAGAAGCCTCGTCCATTTTCCAATAACCAACTAGGCCATTAGAAAGTGCATCTCCTTGGATTTTGTCTCTTGAAAGTGCAGCAAATCCTTGGTTGTAATCTGATTTAATTTCACTAACAGTTCTTGCATATGGATATACTTTAACTTCATCGATGGAACCTTTCACAGATCTTCCGTGGACACTTCCAATAGTCGAAGAAAGGTTGGGATTAACATACCAACTGGCTCCTGCAAAAGTTTGGGTTGCTTTAAGTACACCATTTTCATATACGCTAAGCGTGTCTCCAGATTTTTCAGCAACAAGATGACTCCATTTACCCAATCCTGAGGACAGATTTGCAGTTAAAGAATCATGAGACGAGGTTGTGCTTACGGTAAATTGTACTGAAGCGCACGTAGTGCTTAACTGCCGGAGGTAGAAGCCACCAGTACCGTTTTCTGCGCTTGTGCCGTTTAGAAAAAGTCCTGCCAAATATGTATAATCTGGGTTCGAGCTGTATCCTTCGCCGTTGCATCTAAACCACATTGATAGTGTAAAGTCATTGTCGCTGTTCCAACCTTGAGAGAGCCTGTTGCTAATGGTCACTTTTTTGTCCGATGTTCCATTATTATAAAGACACTTGCCACTTACACACTGTTCTTCGCTTTGCCAGGCAGATCCGGTGATAGATCCTGTTAAGCTTGTGTTGCCCGAAGAATTGTAGACCGTAGTACCATATCCTTCATCAAATTTCCAAAAAGCAACAGGTCCTGGTGTAATCTCCTCGGTACCCAATGATCCTACAGCCGGAGTGGGGTAGGTAAACTGTCTCATCATGGGGTATGTCCATGAGTTTTTTTCATCTCCCCGCACAGATTCTTGGTACACGGCATACACTTGTTTATCACATGTCATGCTCCACGCACCTGAGGTATAGGTGCTTGAATTGTCTCTTCCAAAATCTGAACTGGAGGGAAGGCTATAGACAAAGGTGTTTAAACTTGTTAGGGTTTTTTGTTCGAGTAGTGATCCGTTTGTGTTGTACACACTGCATGTTGCGGCTTGGTCTGAAACGACAGCTATAAAATCCGTCTGAAGAGCAGATCCGAATTTAGTACCGAATTCCCTTCTTTTTACATATATTGTACCGTCTGCGCCGTCACTGTCTCCGGTAGTTGTTACTCCGATAGGGTAGTTGGTTGAGTGAAATCTCTGGGAGCTGCTGCTGTAGTAGCTGCCGGATCCTGATCCCGAAGTAGTTCTTCCGTTTGCTCCAAGATCAGAAGGATCTACCGGTATAGTTTGGCTTGATGAGATATAGTTGTAGTCAGCCCCGCTGGGTCCCGCTGCAACATTTACGGTATTGGAATAAAATCCATAAACGTAATCTGTACCTACCGGATACATTGGCCAGACATCTGTGGCATTTCCTTCCCTGGAAATAAGAATCGGAATGTCACTCGTAAATCTATATTGAGTTGCATCAGCTATGGCACAATTAATATCTGCACCCGCAGAGGTTACTGTCCAGGGGCTTCCGCAAGCAGTTTGCTCGGTTCCTGCTGCATACAGTCGTACAGTTGCAGATCCCCAAGGGCTTACTGCCCAGAATTCTTCCGTTCCGCTTGATGATGTTCTGGTGCTTTCTATAAATTCTGTTGCCGCCCAGGAAACAGGAGTAATGGCATCAGTTCCGTCTGCATTATCATCCATATTAAAAAGTTTTTTGGCAGTTACTGGGCCGTAATTTGACTGTGTTATGGTACTTATTTCATTTTCTTTTAATGTCCTGGTTATTGAATTGTGTGTTATGGAGTTGTTGTTTTCCAGGCTTATTACGTCCAGTGTTCCGAATCTATCACCCAAAACATAACCCACAGTTTTTTCTGATTCATAACTGAATGTTTTTTGTTCGCTTTGATAGCTGACTGCGTTTGGGTTTCCGTAATAAAGGTAGATATTAATATTGCTTGCTGGAATTGAATCTGTTTTTACCCAGATTTCAGTGTCTGTGGTATTACATGTTGCTCCTACAATTGAGTAATCAAGAAGTTTTCCAGCGTAGCTTGTAAATCTTATATCGTCACAGTCTGACTGCATCTTGCCGGCGGCAATTGGGGTTGAGGTATCCAAGCCGTCAACAAGAACCTGATACTCTGTTAAGCTGGAGGAACCTGAATAAGTAATAGGTATAATTTTTCTATACATCCAGTTCTCATCCCACCATCCTGCCTTTGCAGATTTTGGTTTGATTGTTATGTATAGGATGGGGGAAAGGATAATGATTATGGTTAGGGATATAATCGTAATATATCTGACCGTAATCGTTGTTTTTTTAATAATACCCCTTAAAAATTCTGGAGTCGTAATGTAAAACTTTGCACTAACGGCTTTTTTGATTAACCCGAACGCACTCTTTATAAATTTTTTGTTTTTTAAGCCTTTATACATTTTATTTTACTGACCGGTATCAATAACCCACCAGTTAAATTCGACGTCAATATCCAAAGCCCTATTAAATCCAACTCCGGCAGAACCATTTTGTTTGGTTTTTACAAAAAGCACGTAGTTTTTAGTATCCGAAGTGGGAGTTACATAAACGAGAGTTTTGTCTGTTATTGCCGGAGATTTAATAGTAACCTGCTCGGTGCCTTTTGTAATAATTGCATGACCTGCTGAGGCGTTAGTTTCAATTTCTCCTGCAAGGTTAGCTGAAGCAGTTGCAACTGAAGCTCCTGCAATAGTTAGTTTTTGTGAGGCAACACCAGCAAATTGGGCGGAACCGGAGGCTGATATTTCTGAAACAACATCTCCAGATGAGTCTTTAATGTTGAATATGGAGTCTAGATTATTTTGATCACCATTTTGGTTGTTGTCAGCCAAGGAAAGGCCTTGCCCTTGTATTCTTCCTGCAATATATAAGTTGCCTGAGATTGTCACGTCTCCGTTGGTCTCGATTCGTACAAGGCCGTTCATGATTTCCACTGGTGCCATGGCAAGGGACTGTATAGACAGGGGAGCAGAAAGTGTGTCTATAGTTGAAACAAAATTTCCATTCTCGCCAAGTTTTGATTGGATCATAAGGTCAGTTCCAACCGCAACATAGGAAGATGCTGAAAGGGAGTTTGCCGCTGCAGAGTCTGTCACAAATAGATTTTTAATGTTTGCGGTTTCGATATTGGCCAGGGTTGCGGACGAAGTTGCTGTATTAGTGTTCCAATCTGATGCAGATTGCAATAGTTTTTGATTATCCTCCGCTTCAGCTAGAAGTGCTTCGATTTCTTCTCGTGTAATGCCTCCCAAATTACCGCTTGCCAAGTCGTAAATCTTCCCATCTTTCGCCACAATCTGGTCTGTATAGATTTTTTGTGCAGTTAGAGTATTTGTATTTGTATTTTCACTATTGAGGGTGTTTGTAGCGATCTCTCCAGAAAACGTTGCATTTCCTTCTGAGTCGATTGATGCAACTGTATTACCAAGGCCGTCCTGAACATTTAGTTTTCCGGCAGTGCTTCCATTTCCTACCTGTATGTTTATATCAGTTTCATTTGCAAGCGGGGAGAGAACTCCAGTTTTAACAGAGGGAGAAATAAGGCCAGTTTTAACAAGGAGGTTGTCTGTAGCTACGGAAACTGCAACAAAACCATTGGTTGTTATGTTGCCAGCGTTGATGATACCTGCCTGCAGCGTACCAAGAAATGTAGCAGAAGTTTGTACTATGATATCTTTTGTTGTTATGGAACCTGATTTAATATTTGCTGCAACTTCGGTAGCAAACACTGCGGTACTATTTGCTATATTGCCACCACTGTCCCTAACTTCATATGTATCGGCATCAATGTTTTTTGATAGTACAACATCCCCAACATCGGATATGGCAAAGTTTCCAACTTGGCTTTTTATTATATCTATAATTGCCTGTTGTTCTTTAATGGCTTCAATCAAAAGACCGGATGTTTCTCCGTAAAAAAGCCCGTAATATCCGTCAGTGGAGTTTTGGAATACAAGTTCGGGCATTACAGGAAGAACTTCCTGTGCAATCATTCCTGTCATTCTTTTTGTATTACTCTCATCTTTCCAGTTGTAGGTAACTCCCCGCAGGTTCATTACCTTTTCTAATGCATTGTCTATTGTCTCTATGTTTTTCTTAAACCTGATATCAGATGTGGCGGTTGTGAGTGTCCCATCCGAAGTCTGGTTTACAACTGCACTATATGCAGCACTTCCGATACTTCTTATTCTTGCGTTTCCGTTTACATCCAGTTTTTGGGATGGGGCAGTGGTTCCAATTCCCACATTTGAGCCATCTGCCCAAAGGTTTCCCGATGCAGGGTTTAGAATGATGTTCCCCGAATTATATGTTTTTAAGGTTAAATCATTACTCTCAAAACTTTCTCCTGCCTCAATGGTAAGAGGAGCGTAGGACTTAATATTTGATGAGGTTTGATTGGTAAATACAAGATCATATGCCATTGCTACATCTCCCGCAGCCGTAAACTGATGAGGATTGGCAGAGGTTATCTGGGTTTCTGAAACATTAAAGAGGGAGCTTCCTCCGTACTTTACATTAAATAAACTGTTTGCGTGTCCCACTGTGGTTCCAATTCCAATAGTAAATAGATCTCCTGTGAGGGTGTAGCTAGATGCTGGTGACCAGTCAAGATTGAATCCCGTCCAGGAGGTGGAAGCGGTTTGGTTGGAATATAATTGCAATTGGGAGGACGGGTTTGTTATTCCAATTCCTACATTTCCCTGTACTGCAAGATCATAATTGGGAATTGCTGCAACACCAAACCCACCAGTGTTTGTGGCTCCAATTCCAACACCCCCGACAACAGAAAGTTTAGCTGCAGGAGTTACTGCGGTTGATCCGACACCAACCCCCACATTTCCAAAGAATAGCGAATTTGCTCCGTTAAAGAATGCCGCGAGCGATCCTCCTCCTGAACCTCCATATACACCAAGATCAAAAAATGCAGCACCATCAACCTCCATTTTTCCTGAAACAACAAGATCACTATTGGTTGATAGAGAGTGACCTGTTGTTGCCGTCCCAAAACGATTATATGCAAGGTTTGCAGAATTTCCTACTTGTAGTGATCCGGTTGTTGATCTTATGTCTCCTCCCACATCCAAAGTTTCTGAGGGGCTGCTTATTCCAACCCCGATATTTCCAGTGATGTAAGTATTGTGAGCAAGTATTCCGTTTCCTACGAAGTTGTGGGTTCCTTCAACTTCAATATCGTATACCTTCTCATATCCCACTTTTTTGATGCTTACAACTTCATCCCAGTCAAGTTTGCCATCATTTTCGACAGCGATTTTAACTCCGGGTTTTAGATTTTTGACTTTTTTCCAGACTACTTTCTTTTTGTTCAGATTAAAGATATGACCTATCGGGTTACCCATGATTAGCTTTGATATAGTTTTTAGCATATTATTTGTTTAAAAATTTGATCCAGCTTTTTTGCAGTCTCATTACCTTGCCTCTAACTTTTAAGTACTGGCTGATCTGCTCTTCAAAAAATTCGTGCTCAATTTTCTGATTGTCAAGATCGCGGTAAAGCTCAAGATATACAACACAAAGATTACATTTAAGCATAGCCTCTTCCAGTGTTTCAATCGCTTTTTTGGGATCTCCAAAGCGAATCGAATGAGCGGAAGCTATAAGCTCCGGCAAACTGGATACACAACCAAGTAGTTTGTCAAAGTTTATGCCTTTATCCTGTCTGACTTTTTTGGTTATTTCCACAGCCAAAGCTAGTGCGTTTTGATATACTTCCAGATCTTGAAAGCTTTTAACCGGCCTTTTTGGATAGTGATAATAGCTCATATTGGTCTTATCCTTTCTACTTTTTCTTTCATCCTATTTATCAAATACACCCCTTCGTCAGTTGTAATTTTCTTGCGTCTTTGATGTCTTTTGGGCTTGTATAAAACATGCAGCGGGTAAAATTCAAAATAATCTTTTTCGTCAAACCAGGCGCATTTGAATTCAAACATCCTAAGTCCCGTTAAACGGGAGAGAGCCATTGCATACAAAGTAAGCTGCTCAATAGGGCGCTGTCTTTCTGCGTTAGGCTTATAATCCAAAAGGTGAATTTGTCCGTTTCTTATTTGCAAAATATCAATATGCCCGGTAATTAGCTTTGGTAGTTGTTTGAGATTGTATTCTTCCATGGTTTTTTTCTGGTACATTTCAAAACCAAGCTGAGTCCTCATGTGTCCAAGATCATCGCGGGTCAAATATACGGGCACTTCAGTAGCAACCGTGACGGAATCGTTTGCAAGCATGAATTTTTGCAAAGCTTCATGACGAGCGGTGCGATCCTTGGCTGATTGCAGTGCAAATTGACAAAGTTTATTGGCATGGTTTTTCTTGGCTCTTACTATCATTTGTTTTTTACTGAATGAAATTGGAGTCTCCGATGCACGAAGCCCCGTATTAAAGTATTGATGGGGGCATTCGACCGGCACCATTTCCAAAAACTCCTGCAAAGGCCCAAAACGACGATGCTTGAAATCATCCTCAATTATAAGTTCGCATTTGGCTCTATGGAAGTGATACCTAAAAAGCTGTTGATGTGCGAGTGTTGCGGAAATTACGATGTCTTTCGGTGAGTATTTTTTGATCGCGTAGCTTCTCATACGGGAGAAGCGGCAAAGCTCTTGGGTTTCTGAAAGCCAATTTGAGAGAGTTGATGGTTGGATTGAAATGATATGGTTTGTTATATTATTCGATGTCTGTTTTTGATTGACTATTTTGCATGTTTCTTCCAGAGAATACCCAAGGTTATATAAACTGATTGCATCAAGAACGATATCAAGAGGGTAGTGTTTACCGCGGGTTATATTGGCTGTAAATGTTTTATTGCAACCCAAACAAATATATAACTGTACCTTTTCGTATTTTTTCTGTCTAAAACCGCGTTTGACATAGTTAGAAGAGAAACAGTAAGGACATTTAAAGGAATCCATGATTGGTTTTTGAGTGGTTCGCGTATCACGAATTGGCTGTAATGCTGTCTCACGGGTTTGGGAGGTTCTGGCATTTCCTTTTAAGATCGTGAGATATTCACTTACTTTATTTTTAATTTTTAATATGTAATTTTGATTGCTCATATATTAAATAATTAACTTAACTTAACCAAGTACGGATGCTCGGCTGTTGTTTTTATTTTGCGTCCTGATCTTGTTTCAAGTTCGTATACTTCTTTTACTCCCATATCCATTAATTTATTAATTTTTGCATATTCCAGAGCTCCTGTAATCTCATTTAAGGACAAAACTTCATCTCCTGCCAGTATTTCATCAATACGGCAAAGAAGAATGTCAAAAAGATTATCATTCGGTTCCGGTTCAATGCCATTTTTCTTCTTTTTCTTTCTTTTTCGTCTACGGATGGGAAGCATTGTATCTGCAGCAACACAGTTTCCTGCAACATGTAATTTTTGAAGGGGACTCGTCGTCCCGATGCCGACGTTGCCATTAAAATAACTCTTGCCTCCATGGGAGCTATAAATAGCATAACCTGTGGTCCACGGGCTATCTATCAATAGAGCTTTTTCGGAAGCGCCACCATTTGCATATATCCATATACCTTCGGCTGAACCTCCATCTACATATAAACTATTAGCTCCTGAATTAGTGAGATATGTCCCATAATTAGCACCTCCACCATTAACAGAAAGTTTAGTAGTTGGCGTCGTCGTCCCGATGCCGACATTGCCGCCGTTGAAATATGATGAGCCAGATCCGCTAATTAAAGAATTTGTATTTACCAAGAGATCGCCGGTAAGTTGGAAGCGAGAGTTGGTGCCGCTCCAATATAATTGTTTGTAATCTGAG
>Ga0172375_10005710_pt1 | contig 17807 bp, 8 predicted proteins | sample LakKiv1m_FD_114537 | JGI IMG/M metagenome (GOLD analysis project Ga0172375, IMG submission 114537) | Freshwater microbial communities from Kabuno Bay, South-Kivu, Congo - kab_092012_11.1m | ecosystem: Environmental > Aquatic > Freshwater > Lake | place: Democratic Republic of the Congo...
ACATTGGAATCCTTTCACGATTAGGGGAGAAAACTATCATGAAAGCGTTGCGCTGTCAAATCCCGAGGTGCGACAAAAGAGATTAACAGCTTTCAACTGTATACGATTGGCCTGAGCTGGGGTAAGTCCTGCTAGGCGAAGGGTTTGCTATGGATTGAACTGAAACGGAAATTTTCTCTAACTTTCTGAAGGGATATCAATTAGAATACTTTTTCGAAACGCTGGTTCGTTCATTAGCAGTCAAGTGGGAACGTTATCTAAAGACTGGGAACGGCCGGAAAGCACTTAAGAATAAAGGGATTATCGGGGCGCACTTGATTTTTCCGAGCAGGCAAAATCAAGCACAGTCCCGGAAAGATTATTGATAAAAGAAACACTAAGGTATTTTCGGGGCGTAGCTCAGCCTGGCTAGAGCGCTTGCTTTGGGAGCAAGATGCCGGAGGTTCAAATCCTCTCGCCCCGACCAACCTTAGCGTTTTTTTTCATGATGGAAGGGCGGGGCATGTGCCGACAACATTAAAGGATCGGATTGAATGTCGGTACGCCCTGTTCGACCAACCTTAGCGTTTTTTTTCATGATGGAAGGGCGGGGCAGTGACCACAACATTAAATCTTTTGATTGAAAATCGGTGCGTCCCCATTTGATCGACATCATGACTTCACAAAAGGACATGTGAAATGGATGAGCACGAAAGTCCCAATGCAATCGAAGCCCAGCTGAAAGAGTTTGAACGGATATTCAAAGTTATTGTTGATGATCTACCGATGGGAATGGTGATTCTCAACCCGCGGATGGAAATTCTCGCCTTAAATAAACGTATGAAGAAGTGGTTTCCCGGCATTGATGTTGCGCAAAAACCTTTTTGCTACAAAGTATTCAATAAGCCTCCCCGGGAAGATCTTTGTTCCTATTGTCCGACCGCAAAAACACTTCGGGATGGGCAAGTTCATGAAGTGATCACCGAGACGCCGGAAGGAACCCGGATCCGGAACTACCGCGTGATTTCATCCCCGGTCAAGGATTCTGCCGGCCGGGTGATTGCCGCGACTGAAATGGTCGAAGATATTACCGAAAAAAGACAGGTTGAAAAACGTCTGGCGGAAGCTTTGGACTTGAGCCAGAAAATGATTTCGTCTTCCGAATTCGGCATGGCAGTTTATAAAGCTTCGGGCGGATGTGTTTTTGCCAACGAAGCTTTGGGGGACATGGTCGGCACCACTTCCGGCCAGCTTCTCCAGCAGAATTTCCGCCAACTTGAGTCCTGGGCGAAATCGGGCTTATTGAGCCTTGCGGAGGAAGTCCTGTCCCGAGAACAATCCGGGCAGGGAGTGTTCCATTTCGTGACAACTTTCACAAAGGAAGTCTGGCTTGACTGCTATCTGAGTGTCTTCGTGATCGGAGGGGAACGGCATTTGCTGTTGATGTCCAATGATGCGACCGGACGAAAACAGGCGGAAAAATTGCTGCGTGATTCCCGGGAAATGCTCAGACTTGTTTTGGATCATATGCCGGCCGGGGTGTTCTGGAAAGACCGGAATTCCCGCTATCTCGGTTGTAACCGGGTCTGCGCCCGGGACGCGGGATTGGAAACTCCCGACGAAATCATCGGCAAAACAGATGAAAATCTTGTCTGGAAAGAACAGGCCGGCCACTATCTTTTCGATGACCGTGCCGTAATGGAATCCGGAATGGCCAAACCGGACTTTGAAGAAATGATCACCACTCGCGAAGGGAAAAAGGTTTGGGTTCAGACCAGCAAAATTCCTCTTCGCGACGCCAATGGCGTTGTTTGCGGAGTCATGGGCGTTTACTGGGACATTACCGAGAGGAAATTGTTTGAGGAGAAAATCCGGGGGGCCAAAGAGTATGCGGAGCAGATTTTCAAAGTAAGTCCCAGCGGCATTTTTACCGTGGATCTGAATCACCGGATCACCAGTTTCAATAGAAAGGCCGAGGAATTGACCGGGTTTCCGGCGGAAGAAGTGATCGGCAAGGAATGCGCGGTTTTCGCTCTCGATCCCTGCGAGGAAAAGTGCGTGCTTTATGCCGAGGATGTGCCGAAACCGATTACCGGAAGAGAGTGCAGGATCAGGAGGAAAGGCGGGGAAATAAGGACGGTTTTGAAAAACATGGATTTTCTCCGGGATAAGGAAGGGAAAATCGTCGGGGGGATTGAAAATTTCGAAGATATCACCGGTAGAAAAAAGATGGAAGAAGCTCTGCTGGAAAGCGAGGAAAGATTTCACGCGATCAGCGATTCGGCGCAGGATGCGATCATTATGATGTCAGAGGACGGGAATATCTCTTTCTGGAACAAGGCCGCGGAGCGGATATTCGGATATGCGGCCGGGGAAATCATGGGGCAGGGCGTTCATTCCTTTCTCGCGCCGAAACGGTTTCATGAGGCGCATGAGAAGGCTTTCCCTCACTGGCGCGAGACGGGTGAAGGTGGCGCCATCGGGAAGACCCTTGAGTTGGCAGCGCTTCGTAAGGATGGAACGGAGTTCCCGATCGAGCTTTCTCTGTCAGGGATTAAGCTGAAAGGGAAATGGAGTGCCATCGGAATTGTGCGTGATATCACGGAACGAAAGCTTGCGGAGGAAAATTTTTTGAAACGGACGACCGAATTGGAGCGCTTGAATAAAGCGATGGTTGGAAGGGAACTCCGGATGCTTGAGCTCAAGAAGGAAATGGAATCCTTGAGGGAGAAAATCCGCGGAATGGAGCGAAACGGAGGCTGAAGTATGAAAAAAGTGCTTGTGGTGGAAGACAGCAGAACGGATGCGGCAATTATCGAGGACCTTCTGAAAAAAGAGGGGATCGACGTTCGGATCGCGACGAACGCGGAAGACGGGTTTGATAAAGCCGTCCGGCTTGAGCCGGACATGGTGATTGTGGATTTGATGCTTCCCGGCATGAATGGTTTTGAGCTTTGCAAGCGCTTGAAAAGTGTCGAACGTCTTCAGAAAACGATTCTTCTGGTCTGGAGCAGCAAGGACAGCATGGAGGACATCAACGAAGCGTTTCGCTGTGGGGCGGATGATTACGTGATCAAACCGCCTCTTCCTGAGTTTCTGGCGAGGAAAATCAAAATCTATTTGGGAATGAAATAAACGGTCAAGGAGCCGGTGGGAGATTGGCGATGAAAAAAGTCTTGGTGGTGGAAGACAGTTCTACGGATGCGGCGATTGTTAAAGACCTTCTCGAAAAAGAGGGCATTGAAGTTTTCGTTGCGGTGAATGCCGGCGAAGGGTACCGGAAGGCGATGGAGCTCAAGCCCGACCTGATTCTTCTGGATCTGATGCTTCCGGACGGCAGCGGTTTTGATTTGTGCGTGCGCATCAAGCAGGAAGTTTCGTTGAGCGGGACGATTGTTGTTATTTTCAGCGTTAAAGACAACATGGAGGATATTACAAGGGCTTTTGAGCTCGGGGCGGATGATTATATTATCAAACCCCCGCTCCCGGAATTTCTTGTTCGAAAAATACGTCTCTATCTTGGGTTGCGATCATGAAAAGCGGGGGCATGAGGATACTTGAATTGCGAAGGATGCTTAAGAGAAGGCGCGTGGCAGATGTTTGATTTGCAGGTGGTTTTCTTTTTCTATGGGCTGGCATTTCTGGCAATGGGCGTCGTGATTTTTTTAATGCCCCAAAAAAGGGATTTACTGAACCTTGCGGAAGATCTCCGGTTTGTCGGATTATTCGGTCTTTTTCACGGGGCGAATGAGTGGGTCGATCTCTTGATTCTCAGCGGAGGCCCCTTTGATGTAGAAGTTCTCAAAGTGACGGGCGCGCTGTTGCTTCCCGTCTCTTTTACTTTTTTGGTGGCCTTCGGCACAAGGATTCTCTTCCGCGGGAAAGTTCTTTTTCGATACATGAAATACCTTTGGATGGTCTGTCTCGCTGGATGGGCGGGGGCCTATTTCCTGAATTCGGACTTTTTGATCGCGGGAATTGCCGCACGGTATTTTATTTGTCTTCCGGGCACGCTGATGACCGCGGCGGGGTTGCTTCTGATTTTAAAAAGGACCGATGAAAAAACATTGCCAAAAATAGTTTCCGCCTGCACATTTTCGGCTGCGGTCTTGTTTGTGATTTACGGTGTTTTAAGCGGGCTGGTTGTTCCTCAAGCGGATTTTTTCTTCGCTTCTGCCATCCATTATACCTGGTTCGCCGGTCTGATCGGGTTGCCGGTGCAATTTTTCAGAATGATTTGTGCGATCGCATTGGCCGGCAGTTTTTTCGGTATTACGGGGATTTATTCTTTGGAAATGAAAAAAGTAAGGCTGAGAGGGGGCGTGCGGAGGAAAATTACCGCAATTATATTTTCACTGAGCGGCGGGGCCATCGTTTTGATAGTCGTTATCACGTTTATCTGGCTGCATATGCCGATGATTAAAACCATCGAAAAACATCAGATGGAAATGACCCGGTTATTGGCCGAGTCGATTAAACAGATTCTGACGGCCGAAATCGAAGAAATAGAAGTTCACGTGGGCAGTCCGGTGTGGACGGAGAGCATTGCGCAAACTAATTTGAAATACGCCGCGATGGCATCCGGTGCCATTGCCGGCTATCTTTCGGAAATGGATAAAAAATGGCGGCTGGACGATAGGAACAGCGATTTTTTCAGGAATGTTTTGTCAAATCCCATGAGCCTGAGGCTTAGAAGCTTAGTGGATATTGACAAGGAAGTTGCCGAGATTTTTTTGACGGACCGGTACGGAGGCCTCGTTGCCGCATCGGAAACCCCGTCTGATTTTTATCAGGCGGATGAAGAATGGTGGCAAAAAGCCTATCAAAACGGGCAGGGCAGTGTTTTTGTCGGAGCCTGCGAGAAAGATGAATCGAGCGGCGCTTGGAGTATTCCGGTTGCGGTTCCGGTGCGGGATTTGCAGGGGCGTGTGATTGGTATTTGCAAGGAATCTCTGGATGTCAGGGTCCTTTTTTCCGTGCTTGAGAGTTTTCGTTTCGGGAAAACGGGGCACGCGGCCTTAATCGATAATGAAGGGAAAGTGGTGTTTCATAAAGGGAGAATTTCTTCGGCGGAGGCGTTGCTCAAAAAGGAAGAAATGCGGAAACTTTATGGTCAGCGGATCAGCGTATTGTGGAGAATGGAAAATGAAGACGGTGTTTGGAAACACAAATTCGATTCTTTCGTTTTGCTGGATTTTCCGGACTTGCTCAAGAACGGAGTGGTTTGGTATGTCGTTGTTTCTCAGGATAGCGGAGAAGTCTTTCTCCCGTTAAGAAAGATCGAAATAGGTCTCCCGGTGCTTTTACTGATTGTTTTGTCGGGAACCGTGATTGCGGGGCTTGTGGCCGGCGAAAAATTCGCAAGGCCTATCCGGGAATTGCGGATTGCCGCCGGAAAAATTATGGTGGGAAATTGGGAGTTTGAAAATAAAATAAGAACCGGCGACGAAATTGAAGATTTGAGCCATGAGTTCTGCCGGATGACGGCTCAATTGAAAGGGGTGTATGAAAATCTGGAGCAGCGGGTGCAGGGGAAAACGCTGGAGTTATCGTCAAAAGTCGTGGAGCTTGAAGAGACCAAACAGGCGATTTTGAACGTTCTGGATGATTTGAATGTTGAGAAAAATAAATTGGAGGAATCCGAGACGAAGCTCAAGGAAACCGCTGTGGATTTAAACCGTTCGAACGCGGAACTTGAGCAATTTGCGTATATCGCCTCGCACGATCTTCAAGAACCTCTTCGTATGGTCACCAGTTATGTTCAACTGCTTGCTCAGCGCTATCGAGGGAAATTGGGGACGGATGCCGATGAGTTTATCGGTTTCGCGGTGGAGGGTGCTCTGCGGATGAGAACTTTGATTAGCGATTTGCTGGAATATTCCCGCGTGGGGACGCGAGGCATCCCTTTTGTTCCGACGGATTGCCGTGTGATTTTGGGATGGGCGCTCACGAATTTGAAAATGGCTATTGAGGAAAGCCACTCTCAAGTGGAGATCGGTGAGCTTCCCGAGATTACCGCCGACGCAAGCCAAATGCTTCAACTGTTTCAAAATCTCGTCGCGAATGCGATCAAGTTCCGGAAAAAGGAAGGTATCCCGCAGGTCCGTATCGCGGCGCGGGAGGAAACCGGCGAATGGCTTTTTTCGGTCAGCGATAACGGGATCGGTTTTGAGGCGAAATACGCCGAGCGCATTTTTGGAATTTTTCAGCGCTTGCACGGGAGGGAAGAATATCCGGGCAGCGGAATCGGCCTTGCGGTTTGCAAGAAAATCGTGGAGCGGCATGGCGGACGTATTTGGGCGGAATCTGAAGCGGGAAAAGGATCTGTTTTTTATTTCACCATTCCGATCAGGGAGAGAAAAACATGATGAGCGACGAAGCGGGGAGGCATCAAATTCAAATCCTGCTTGTGGAGGACAATCCGGGCGATGTACGCTTGATTAAAGAAGCGTTGAACGGAGGAAGGCTTAAGAATTATCTGATGGTTGCCGGAGACGGGGTTGAAGCTCTGGCGATTTTGAGAAAAGAAGGGAAGTATTCCGGAGCTCCCCGTATTGATCTCGTTCTTTTGGATTTGAATCTGCCGAAAATGGATGGGAGGGAAGTTTTGACGGAAATGAAGAGGGATGATCGTCTGAAGCGGATTCCGGTCGTGGTTTTAACGACATCGAGAGCGGAGGAGGACATCCTGAAGGCGTATGATTTACATGCAAATTGTTTTATCACTAAACCCGTCGGGGTGGACGAATTTATCAAAGTGATACAAAAAATCGAACATTTCTGGCTGACGGTCGTAAAATTTCCGGCGGAATAATTCAATTGCCCTGAAAAAGGATGTGAAGGAGCTCGATCATGAATGACGTAAACAAGTTTTTGAACGAAACCCCTGAATCTTTGAAGATTCTTTTGATCGAGGACAATCCCGGAGATGTCCGATTGATCCGGGAAATGCTCACGGATATCAAGAGCGCATCCTTTGAGCTTGAGCATTGTGACCGGCTTAAGGGTGGACTTGACCGCCTGATTTTGAAGGGAATTGATGTCATCTTAACGGATCTTAATCTTCCGGACAGTAACGGAATCGAGACCTTCCGCAGGATTTATGCGCAGACGCCTAAACTTCCCATTGTCGTGCTGACGGGTTTCTCCGACGAGACGATGGGGATTCAGACGGTTCAGGAGGGGGCGCAGGATTATCTTATCAAGCAAGACGTTAACAGCGTCCTGTTGGGCCGTACGATCCGTTATGCGATTGAACGGAACCGTGCGAAGCTTGCCAGCGAGGAACTGGTCGGCATGATCACGCATGAATTGCGCGCGCCGCTCACAGTGATTAAAGAAGTAATCTCGCAGGTTTTGGAGGGGCTTTATGGGGAAGTCAGCGAGCCGCAGAGGCGTATTTTCCTGATGTCGATGGAAAGCGTTGGACGTATGGCAAAGCTCATCAACAATCTTCTTGATGTTTATAAGATGGAAGGAGGCAAGTTGGAACTTAAAAAAGAGAAGTTGGATATCGGAGAACTGGTGCAGGAAGTGTCGGCAGGTTTCACTCCTAAACTCTGGGAAAAAACTTTGGAAATAAATATTCTCCCGCTTTCCTCCAGGGTTGAGCTTTATTTGGATCGGGAAAAGATTGTGCAGGTGCTTACGAATTTGATCAGCAATGCGATTAAATTCACGGAAAAAGGGCTGATTGAAATTCTTATTGCGGATCAACGCGATGCCGTTGAAATTACCGTTTCGGATACGGGGATCGGCATTTCAAAAGAAGATTTGCCCAAGGTTTTCGGGAAATTTGAGCAGTTTTCCAGCAGGGCCAAAATAAGAGAAAAAGGGTCGGGCTTGGGATTGTACATCACGAAACAGATTGTTGAATTACATGGCGGTAAGATTTGGGTTGAAAGTGAACCAAATCAAGGAACGAAATTTCATTTAAGCCTTCCTAAAGTTTGATTTTTCAATAGCTAAAACAATTCAAAAAAAGCAACCCGTAAAATCATTCCGTAACTTATTTCAAATAAAAGAGTTGTACGATTTTTACAATATTTAAAATGATTTAAAATCTAATAATATTCTTTTTATAAGTCTTGAAATTTGTAAGGTTGTGTGTTATCCTTTCCTCAGTTTCGAAAAGATCTTTAAAATGTGTTTCAGCTTTAAAAAGATCCTCCTGGGGATGAATCGACCCAAAAGAGTTTTTTCAAGGGAATTTTTTATACACTTCATTCCATTTTTGAAAAATCTTCTCCAAAGGAGCGCTGAAATGAAACTAAGAAAAAAACTTTTCCGGTTTTCCGCTTGCTTAATTACCGTCCTCTTTACCTTTGACACCATTTGCTGGTCGGCTCCCGGACTTTCTGCTGCCGGGGGAGACTTCCCGGAGAATTTGAACCATCTGCAGGTCAGTATTCCTTCTGATATGGGAGAAGTCCGCGCATTTTATCGCGCTCCCGGGAGCGCGCGTTTTGTCGTTCACATTCAGGACGCGCACGGGAATTATGAAGCCCAGCAAAATATCCGGAATCTTCTCGCGCATTTGTCCGACCGTTATCGTTTCAATCTTGTCTTTAAAGAAGGCGCGAATGTAAAACTGGACCCCTCGCTTTTTCATTTTTTTGAAGACCGCGCTTTAGACCTGAAAGTCGCCGATCTCCTGATGCGGCACGGGGAATTTTCAGGGGCGGAAATGTTTTTGCTTGAGAAAAGCGTTGCTTCGAAAGAGGCTCCGGTCGAAATGCTCGGAATGGAAAACGCGGAAATCTACAGCCGCGATTTCACGCTTTTCCGGGAAGTTGCCGGGAACCGGGAAGCGGTTCTGGGGTTTACGGAACAGATGAAATTATCCGCGGAGCTTCTCGAAAGCCGTGTTTTTTCGAAAGAGCTGAGAGAGTTTGTCCGGGAGTGGAAAAAGTCTTCCCGGGAGGATTCCGGAATCGGACGGTTTGTGGAGACTCTGGCTCAGAGGGCCTTGTCTTTGCTCTCCCTGGACCTGAAAGATCCACGATATCAGGATTCTTATGAGGCGATACTGAGGATTTTGAGGCTCAAAGAACTTGAGGCCAGCCTTGACTTCAAAAAAATTCAGGATGAGAAAACCGCCTTGATCGGTTTCCTGACGGGGAAAGTGGATCCGGAACTTCTGGAGGGGCTTTCCGCTTTCGGCAGGCAAGAGCCAAACGGGGCGAAGGTTGGCGTGGAATTGCCCCGGCTGCTTTTCGAGAAAATCTGTGCGCAGGCTGCGAACCATGGGCTGGATTTCAGAAAATATCCCGAGTTTGTCCGCTATGCCGAGTATCGTATTTTTCAGTCGGAAATTGAAGCGGAAAAGCTTTTCCGGGAAATGGAGAGTGTTACGGAGAAAATTTTAGAAACACTTGCCCGAACCCAAGAAGAGAAAGCCCTGCTGGATTTGACCCGGGATCTCGGCTTTTTCGAGAAACTTCTCACGCTGGAATTGTCCCGGCCTGAATTTTCAAAGGTACTCGAAAGGGGGAACGACCTTTCCCCTGAAGAATTACTGAAAAGGATGCGCGCATTTTCCGAAGTCCGGCTGGATCTTCCGTCTCAGGCGGATTTGGACGGGTTTTATCAAAAATCGATGGAGTTTTACCGTCTGGCGCGGGCCCGCGAGAAATTTTTTCTTGAAAAAATGGTGAATGAAATGACCCGAAGGGGGCAGTCGCTTTCGGTGATGGTCACCGGAGGATTCCATGCGGAAGGAATTGAAACGGCACTCCGGGAAATGGGATATTCCTATCTTTCGGTGTGTCCGCGCATTGGACAGGTTGGAGACAGCCATGAACTTTATTTGCGCGCGATGCTGGGGAACACAACTATTTTGGACCGGGCTCAACTGGATGCGATATCCCAGTTGCTTCCCGAAGAAGAGCAGGGGGTGATGGCGCAAAACCCTGGTTTCCTCCTTCACCGGCAGGTGGTTGTCGCACAGGCGGTTGAGGCAATTGCTCAGGCGGCTTCACTGGGAGGCGCAGCGAAATACCGCGGGATTGCTCCGGATGAACTTACGGAACTGATCGAACGCTTGAAGCCTGCGGGCCGTGATGTTTCGGCGGATCCCTGGCTGAATCAAATTATCGGAGAAGTGCGGTTTGTTTTGCGGGAACATTTGCAGGGGGTTGACTGGGGCGATTACGTCAAGGGGCGGCTTGAACGGTGGATCGCATCGGCTCAGAGAGAACTGGATTCCGCACGAGGGCGGCATGAAGCCGAACTCGCCAAATTGCGGGACCGCGAACGGATGGCTTCCTTCAGTCAGGCCGAAGCAACCCGTTTGAAAGACGAAACCGCGCGATGGGCGAGTGAAATTGCACGGCGGACCGAACAGGCGGGAAGAGTTTCGGAGCTTTTGTCGACTCCGCAGAATTTGCTCAACGGCGCGTCGCAGATTTTAAGGGACACGGCGAGAAGACCGGATCAGCAGATTGCTTACTTCCAGCCGTCTCCCGAGGATCGCGCGCGGATGTTTCGTTTTTATGACGAAGCGGACCGGGCGGATTTTCTCGTGGCTTTTGAAACCGAAGAGGGGATATTTATTTTGGATGGGCTTCCCCAGCATTTAGAGGGGATGGATTTGAAAGGGGAGCGCCTCATGAGGGCTCTTCTCGTGAACGCGGGGGCCGAACGGTTTCTCGCCGCGCGGGGAGTCGATCCGGAGCTCGCCCATTTGATTGCGGAGGATTTGGAGAGAATCGTTTTGATGAGTCCGGAAGAAATTCACGGGGGAATCTCTTTCGATCTGCCTCAATTGAGCCAGGAGAACAGTCCTCTGGACCAGGCCATTATCGAATTTGGCAGAAAACCATTGGCGGCATCTGAGGAAGTCGCGGCAGTTCCAGGGCCCGCGGCGGCTTCGCCCGCTGATGCCGGGGAATCGGCTTCTGCGACGGTTTCTGCGGAAGTTCCGGAAGGCGAAGTGAAAACTTTTTCGGATTTTGAAGGTTTGTTTGAATATCTGCGGCAATTCCTTCCCGTGGAAACGATCCCGGGATTGACGGCGCAATTTATTCGGGGTGGAGATGTTTTTGAAGTCGGGAAGAACGTTTTAGTGATGAAAGAGGGCGATTGGTATTTAACGGTACTTAAGAATGAGGAAAATTTTTGGGAAATCCGGGTTATTCACGATACCGGAGGACTCGCTCAGAATTTTATTTCACTTTCTGCTGGAGAGATTCGCAGTACTCCCATGGAGATTGTGAGCAATAAAGTTGTAACAGGTGAAACCCTTACGCTCCAAATTAAAATCAGGATTCGAGTCTCTTCCGATCGATTGGACGCGATGAGGACCGTTTTTCAGCGGGGAGAGATTCCGGGGGGGAAACCGCCTTTTGAGAAGTTATTTTCGGTTACGCCCGTTCCGGGAACGGAGCAGAAAGAATTTCTTATTGAAGTGACCCGGCAGGGAGAAATTTCTGCGGCCGATGTTTCTGGGGAGCCTGAATCTCCCGCGGAATCGGGTGAGCCGGCAGCTCCGGCGGAGTCTGCCGCTCCAGCCGCCAGGGTGGGGTATGCGAAAAAAGGAATTACGGACGAACAAGTCCTTCAAGCCTATCAGGCGTCCATTGATCATGTGGGGACCCCCTTATGGGATGAATCCGACCAATTGAATGGATTGCCGACGGTGAATGAATTGAGCCAAACATTGGGGATTGTCTCCCAGTCTCTTAAAGACCGGCTGAAAAGCCGGTTTGAAAGAAATGAGAGTCCGTTGGGTTATCTTTCATTTCGCTTAACCCGAAATGATCCGGGCGCTTTGACAATGATTCAAAATTGGCTTGTAGCCTATAATCGGGTTAATCCTGGAAATCCGATCGCTATTCCGGACAATAATCTTCCGACTTATGTGCGACGCCTTTTTGAAATCTATCTGACAACGATGCAATGGATGCGGGATGAAACTTCGCCGGCTCCTGACAGGGCCACGGTCATGATCTTGAATCAGCTTTTTGAATTTGTCGGCATTCCTCTCGTCAAAGTGCCGGAAATACCTTCTCCGGCCGCAGCAGCGGAACCGGAAGAACCTGCTGCGCCTGTTCCTGCTGTACCGGCAGTTCCTGAAAGACCCGCCGGCGCTCCGTCTGTTCCGACAATTCCCGTTGTCATTGCGGCACCGGCTAAACCTGCTGCGCCTCCTGCTCCGGCAGCGAGAGCTAAAGCGGCTATTCCGTCCAAAGGGGTTACGGATGGACAGATTATCGATGCCTTCCGGCAATTATTGGAAAATATTGATCATGTAAGAATACCGGCTTGGGAAGCGAGCGGTATTTTGCGAGGGATTCCTTCGTTTCGCGAAATTGCGGAGGTTGTTGGCTGTAAAACCGGTGAAGTGAAATCGCGATGGGAGCATCTCAGAGCGAAGAATAAAGTGCCTTTTGGGTATCTTCCGGTTGATTCTGAACCTGCGGTTTCCGAAATTGCAAATGTGATTGCCGCGTACAACCAGGGAGCCAACGAAGACGGCAGGATTTTAAGTTCTCCGGAAGAACTTTTTGGAACTTATTTGGCGGCGGTGGATTTTCTTCAGGGGAATGAAGCGGCTGTGTTGGAGAGTAAGAAAATCACGGAGTTGAATAATCTCTTCAGATTTTTAGGCATTCCGCTGATGGAGTTACCGGAAGGCGTTCTGCGTCTTGCGGAAACTGAAGAAGCGGGTGAACCCGCAGCGCCTGAGGAACCCGCTTCGCCTGTTCCTGCGACATCGGCAGGGTCTGCGCACCCCGAAGCCCCTCCGGTTCCAGCGGCTTTAGTTGAATCAGCAGGGCCTTCCGCACAACCGCCTGTTCCAGGTGCGCGGGGGGATGAAGCAGCTGCTAAAAAGCCGGCTGCGAGAGGCATTACAAAAGGACAGATCATTCAAGCCTACCGAAGACTTTTGGGGAGAATTGATCATCATGACATTCTTGTCTGGAATGCTTCCAATAATTGGAGCGGGATTCCTGCCTTTAGAGATATTGCGCAAGTATTGGACGGCGGGGACGAGAGCCGCGTAAAGACCAGTGACATTCAAAGACGTTGGAAAGGAGCAAAAGATAGACAGGAGGAACCTTTTAATTATCTTCCGACCGGATCCGATCAAACGGTTTTTGAACTTACAACAGTGATTGTAACTTATAATCAAAAAGTGAAAGCCGCTGGCGATGAAACGGAGGCCCGTACGGTCCAGTCTTCACCGGAAGAGCTTATTGGCGAGTATCAGAAAGCCGTTTCACTTTTACGGGGAGAGGGTGAAGAACAGCCCAGTCGGGAAGTGATCGGTGAATTGAATTGTCTCTTTGGATTTATTGGAATTCCCGTTCTTGAATTGCCGGGAGAAGCGCTGGCAGCGCCTTCCGCGCCTGAGGCACCTTCGGGACCTGAAGCACCCGCCGAACCTGGAGTGCCGGCAGGCCCTTCGGCTACGCCTACGGAACCCGTTACTGCTGTCTCTAAAGCCAAGGGAATCAGTGATGAGCAATTTGTGGAAGCTTATCGGGAGTTAATCGATCACGCCGTACGCCCCTTGTGGAATGAGTCGGGAGAAACACAGGGATTGCCTTCCGCAAATCAGTTGGGCAAAAAACTGAACATCACTCCTCAGTCTGTCAGGAATCGTCTGCAGAATCGGAGAGAACGGGGGCTCAGGCCTCTGTCCACTTTGTCGCTCCGTTTGGCGGAAGATACCGGAGCTCAGGCAATGATCCGGGACTGGCTCGAAGCGTATAACCGGGCGAATCCGGAAAATCAGATTGCCATTCCGAATGGCAATCTTGATCGCTACGCAGCGGATCTTTTTTCCGCTTATTGGGAAACCGCAAAATGGATGGCGGACAGAAATCTGCCGGAACCTGAACACGATGAGGTGGAAGTTTTAAACCGTCTTTTCGACTGGGTTGGAATTCCTTTGCTGGATCTTCCGGAAACAAAGTCTGCTTCCGTTCGTATTGAGCAAACAATTGAGGGTGTCATGGGTGACGCGGACGTGAACTTGCGGGATTGGGATGCTTTTGTTCAGCTGGTTTCCGAGGGATCGGGACAGCCGGGTGAAATGGTTCTTGCTCATGAGCGAATTCAAAGTATTTACCGGGGACTTATCGAGCGCGGTAATGCGGCGGTTGAGGCGGCTGTCACCGAAGTCCATACGACCGGGATGACTTTGAAGAACTGGCCGGATATTGTGCAAACCGTTTCTCGAAGCTCAGGGCAACCTGCAGATTTTGTTCTGAGAAATGAGCAGATGCAGAGAATCAGCCAGGGAATGATTAAAACGGCTGAACGGGTTTACAGGAATTTTTCGGAATTGGAAGAAACGCTGGAGACGATGATGACCGTCACCGGTCTTTCGATGGATCAGATTTTAGAAGACAGGAAGGTTCAAGCCCTTTATTTGACGCTACTCAGCAAAACGCTGAGAAGTGTGGTGGAAGACAGCCTTGTTCACAAGTACGCATGGCGGGATGCGGATTGGGATTCCGCGCAGGTTGAGCTTTTGGCGAATTCTCTTTTCGCGAAGGTGCCCCAGCCGATGCTGGAACAGCGTATTCGGGCATTAAATTTGTCAAAAGTCTTCACGGAAGGGATTGCGGCGGTACGGCGTGAGGTCAAGGGAGAACCGCGGTCTTCGGGAGTTCCCGAGCCGGAGACTCCTGAAACACGTCAAGCGCATCTTCAGCAGATTTTTAATCATCTGGTTCCCAGGCTGCAGCATGCGGTTGATTCGATCGTTGAATTGGAAAATCTTCTGGGACAACCGCATAATGGAAACGGAGCGGGAGTGCTGGGTTTGTTAGGCATCGCTCAGAAAGATTTGGCGCATGCTTCCCTTGAACAGGCGGCGGGATCGATCCGTTCGGCAAGGAGATCGACGGAAGGCGGCAGGCGCCGGGAAGGTGCCGGAATGAAAGGCTCTGAAGGGGCGCATGAACTTGCCGCAAGAACAAGGGAACGGGCGGTTCAGGCTGATGTCGCGTGGAGTATCTTATCGGATCCTGAGCTTTTGAGGATTTATTTCAGGCTTTATCCGGCCCGTTGGGATGTTGAGCTTTTGAGCAGACTTTTGGATGCCGGCCAATTGGATGAATTTTTTCCGGATGCGCAAGCGGCTTCGCCGCATGAGACTTACCCCGATTATTTCGACGTTTTAGGGATTGAAATTTCCAGGAGCCCCGAGGAGGTTTGGGAGTGGGATGAGGGAGAAGAGGCGTGGAAAGTTCGGTCAACTTTTCTGAGAAGCGTGAATTTTGGGGAAATTCAGAAAGCGATTCGCGCTTTGCCGAGTCGCCGGGAAACCCGCTGGGGTCTGATTCGGGATGATTTCGGCGGGAGGTTTAGAACTGCCCTTGGATTACAGCATGTGATGGCGGAATGGGCGGAAGTGTATGTCCCGAAGCCGGAGCGTCCGGCCGAGGCTTCTTCGCTGGGGCTGCCTCAGGAAGTTGTCGAATACCTTCAGGTTCAGGAGCGTTCGGCGCAAGCCGTTCTTCAGGTGGCGTTGTCCCACGAACAGGGCGGGATCACGGAAGGCGTTTTGTATTTGCCCGGCAATGCGGAAGTTCTGCGCTGGTTTTTTGACCAGATTGGCGTGAGATCGGAAGAACACCGGGCCGTGAGCGGAGAAGTACTGGCCTTTAATGCTGATGTGAACTTTAGTCGATTTTCCGAAGCGCTCGGTATTTCCGCTCAGTCTCCCGAAAGCAATATTCCGCTGATTTTATTTGATGCGGTTTTGAACATAAAAGGCGCGGATGTGGCTGAGATGGCGGCCAAAATTGCGAATGCGATGAATCCGGGGGATCTGGTCGTTGCCGTCAGGCAAAACGGCGGGAAACACCCGGTCATTGACAAACTGTTGATTGAAGCAAGACAGAGAAATGTTCGTGTGAAAACCATTTCGCAGGAACTGATCGATCCGGCAGCGATCGGTTCACTGGTCAAGGCTTTCTCCGTCCAGCCGGTTTCCATCAGTCCCTGGAAAGAAGGGGAAGATCTGGAACTCGATTTCGACGGGACTAAAATTAAGCTAAACCGGAAAACACTTCTTTCGCACGGGGTTGATCCTCTGCAATTGGTGGGGTTGATCCGTCAATTGGCCGATAATCCCGAAGAACGCAAAGAACGGTTTTTGAAAGCCGGCTTTGAATTGCAAACGGACGGCTCCTGGGTGGTGGGAAGCGGATTTGTTCAGTTGATTCAGAGGATTTACGCGGAAGCAGGGGCTCAGGCGGCTATCCGTAGCGCGGCCTAAGCGGTTTTCTTTTTTCAGGGAAGGGGGGAGAGACCGGAATCTCTTGCTCCCCTTTTCATTTCTATTCCGTCCCGAATCTAAGAAGCCTTCCCGTGACGAAGGCTCGCCGGTACATCCACCGAAAGAAAAGAATTCCCGAAAGAAAATAAATTCCGTTTAACGCAAGACCGATTGCGGTATATTGAAATGGCATCGTTCCGGTTTTTAGAATCAGGCGCATTCCCTCGAAGACATACGTGCTCGGGAAAAGTTTTGAGACGCATTGCAGGGGCTCCGGCAGAATGGAGACGGGATAGTAAATGGCCGAGAGAGGCTGAATCAAAAAAGGAATCCCCCAGATCAGCGCGTCCGCGGAACGTCCCCACCGGATGACCAGCGCGCAGGTGAAGATTCCCAATATCCATCCGAAGAAGACAAGGTTAAGCGCCAGCAGAGGCAGAAAAAATCCCATTTGTCCGACGAGATCAAAATTGTAGAGGAGTAAAGCAAGTCCCGCCAGAAGGGAAACGATGACGAAGGTTTTGGTCAGGCCGTAAAGAAAGATTGCGACGGCCCATTCCCAGCCCCGGATGGGTGAAATCAGGAGGTTAAGGAGATTTTGAGAGCCGATTTCTTCCGTCAGGGAAACCGTGACCAGAAGCTGACTGCGGTAGAGGATGTCCCAGAAGATGACGGCATTCAGAAGCGCGCAGAGGATTTTCGATGCCGTATCGGGTGCGAGAGTCTGAAGATAAAGCATGGTGAATCCCCAGACCAGAAGGCTCATGACGGGCCAGAGAATAATTTCCAGAAGCCTGGCAGAGCTCCGTTTGTGGAGATAAAGGAAACGGAGAAACATGGCCCGGATGCGGCACAGGGATCCGTTCATCGTTCTTCCTCCGCGATCAAGTCTCCGCCCCGGACAATTTTGATAAAAGCCTGTTCCAGGGAATTCGAAGAAAAGAGTTTTTGGATTTCTTCGGAGGTTCCTTCGGCAATGGTTCTCCCTTTATTGATGAAAATGATTCTCTGGCACATTTCTTCAATTTCAAACATGTTATGCGAGGTGTAGAGGATGCCGATGTTGCTTTTCTGCTGGAAAGTTCGGAGAATTTGTCTGACTTTGTCGGAAATGTCGGGGTCCAGACTGGCGGTGGGTTCGTCCAGGACGAGCAACTCCGGGTCATTCAAAAGGCTTTTGACGAGATTGACTCTCGTTTTCTCGCCCGAAGATAACAGCCCGGTCAGCCGGTTCTCCAGGTGGGGAATTTCAAAAACTTCGAGCAGGGAGCGGATTTTTTTCTTCCTGTCCGGAATGGTGTAGAGCCGGGCGAACAGCATTAAATTTTCCATGACTTTAAGATTGGGAGGAAGATTGGTGTATGCGGAGGAAAAATTGAATTTCCGGGAAAGGAACGCTCTGCTTTTCAGAGGAGGGAAGCCCATGACGGAAACTTCTCCCGATGTCGGAGTGAGAAGTCCCAGCGTGATGTGAATGGCGGTTGTCTTCCCCGCTCCGTTGGGGCCCAGCAGTCCCAGAATCTCCCCCCGTTTCAGGCTGAAATTAAGCCGGTCCAGGGCGGTGATTTTGCCGTAGGTTTTGCACAGGTCT
>Ga0172375_10005711_pt1 | contig 17806 bp, 20 predicted proteins | sample LakKiv1m_FD_114537 | JGI IMG/M metagenome (GOLD analysis project Ga0172375, IMG submission 114537) | Freshwater microbial communities from Kabuno Bay, South-Kivu, Congo - kab_092012_11.1m | ecosystem: Environmental > Aquatic > Freshwater > Lake | place: Democratic Republic of the Congo...
CATCAAGTCGTAGGTTTCTCCGGTGGCAAAATCAAGCCCCGCCTCGCCGTCGTAAGCTACGTCAACAACATATTTTTGAAGCTCCAAAGCCCGCTTTAAGGCATTAGCCAACTTAATTTCGTCTTCAACAACTAATATCCTCATTTTTACAGTATATACCTGCACTTTCTTAAATCCCGCTTAAAATTCGACTCCAAGAACCCTCTCGTGGTAAAGTATTCTTTATGAAAAAACTTCTTTTAATGGGAGCAATTATTTTGATAATTGGTGGCGGTGTTTTTGTCCTTACCAAAAGTAAACCGGTGACAAATCAGCAACAGGTTTTAACTGCCAATGGCGAGGCTAGTAGTTCCGAAACCACCCTTTTTTACGGTGACACCTGTCCCCATTGCAAAGACGTGGAGGAATTTCTTCAAGAAAAACCCGCAGTTGAACAGAAAATAACGATTATTCGCAAAGAGATTTATCAAAATCAAGATAACGCTAGAGAGCTAGTTCAAACGGCAACTGTTTGTGGCTTGAATACAAGCAGTATCGGAGTGCCATTTCTTGTTGACAAAGGTCAGTGTTTTATGGGCAAGGAAGAAGTTATTAACCAACTCAAAGTTGACGCCGGATTAAACCAATGAAAAAGGTTTTTATTTCTCTACTCGCGCTTATTGCCCTCTCCAAATTGACGATTTCCAGCGCCTTTGCCTTTTGTCCAATTTGCACGGTAGCCGTTGGGGCCGGTCTTGGCCTCTCCAGGTATTTAGGGGTAGATGATAGTGTTTCCGGTATTTGGGTTGGAGCTTTAGTCTTTTCAAGCGCACTATGGTTTAGTAGCTGGCTAAAAAAGAAGGGTTTAAAAATTCCTTACAGAAGTATCCTAACCACACTAACTTTTTACAGTGTGACACTTATCCCCCTCTACTTCACCAAAATTATCGGCCACCCCTTTAACACCTTATGGGGAATTGATAAACTGATTCTAGGAATAACGGCAGGTTCTATACTGTTTCTGTTTAGTTGGGTAGCCGATCGCCATCTTCGAACTAGAAATAACGGTAAGGTCGTTATTTACTACCAGAAAATCCTAATAACAATGGCTTTTTTGATAGTCAGTAGCTTAATTTTTTACCTGTTGGCCCAATAATGATGGAAAACTATCAGGATTTATTAAACAAAGTTAAAGAAGTTGAAAAAGGCCAAAAACTTGATCTCTCTTCAAACGAGGATCTTTCGATTGCCATCATGAATTTAATTAGTATCGAAGAACATCTATTTTTTAGCGGTGCTAAAACCGACAATAAAACTTATTATGACCTACTAAATCAGGTCAGAGAAATGCGAAAAGACTTACTAAAAAAGATAATTACAGAATACGAAGGTGAAGTGTGGTGTATTAGTAAGCATCTTCTAGCCGCCTCAATGCGCTTAATGGAGGTTGGCACCAAAGCTCAAACTAAAGGTGATCATCAGGAAGCGACGAACTTGTTCAAGAAATCCTACCAGCTCTACAGTTTATTCTGGGGTTTAAATCTAGGGTTAGTTAAAACTGATAATTTATTAAAAGAAAATCTAGAAAACGCTACTAAAAGCACTTTCGTTAGCGAAAGCGCTGTTCCGAAAGCAACAGGCGAAGTTAGCCTGTTCGATAAACTTGGGCAGATCGTCAAAAAAGCCATCGACTGCTGTAAGGAATGATTCCAACCGCCATCGTCTTCTTCGTAATATCCTTGGCAAGACTGGCGACAATTCCAAACTTCCCACCGGCAATAAGTTGCGATGAGGCCGCCATAATCCTTAACGCTAAGTCTGTAATTGAAACCGGCCGTGACGAGTGGGGCGTAGCCACTCCGCTATTTTTTAAATCTTTTGGCGATTATAAAAGTCCGATTTTTGTCTATTCAACAATCCCCTTCGTAAAAGTATTAGGACCAAACCTCTATGCAGTGAGGCTAACAAGCGCCATTTGGGGATTGTTAACGCTGGTGGTGACGTATCTCTTAATCTTTAAATTGACCAAAAATCGCTTGACTGCCCTTCTTAGCCTTCTGCTACTTGGTTTTATGCCCTGGCATTTTCAAATCAGTCATCTCGGTTACGAGGTGGTGACATTACCATTCTTTATGACAGCATCGCTACTTTTTCTGACAATGTTTTACCAATCACGAGCAAAGTGGTCTCTCATTCTAGCTGCGTTGACGATAGGCTTAACAATCTACACCTACCCAACAGCAAGAATCTTAACTACCTTTTACGCTCTACTCACCCTTTGTTTACTGGTTGAAAAACCGGTCGACAAAATAATCTTTAGTGGCATTTTGGCGGTGACAAGTCTCCCCTTGATAGGCATACTGGTAATAAACCCCTTCGCAATCTTTAGCCGTTTTGGCGAAATTAGTGTTTTTAACCAACCTAATTCAATTTTGACAATCTTTGGCAATTTAGCTAAATACTTTTCTCCGAATTTTCTCTTTCTAAGAGGTAGTGACGATTTATGGCTGTCTACCGGCCAAAGCGGTCAACTCCTTCTGATGACGACAGTACCACTCTTGATTGGGATAGCTATTTTGATAAAGCAAACCCGTCAAAAAAACTTACTGTCACTCTTTATGTTAATTGGGCTACTGACCTTCCCTATGGCCGCTATTTTGACGTTCGACAACCAACCCCACCCCCTAAGATCAACCAACGCCATACCTTTTCTGGCGGTGACAATAAGTCTGGGAGTTAATTATCTTCTTAAAAAAACGTCAAAAAAAGTTTTATTAGCTGTGGGAGTAATTTTGACAATAGAAGTCGGCTTGTATTTATGGGATTTTAAGACTTTGTACCCTACCCGCTTTAAGGATTCGATAGATGTCAAAAAAATCGAGGTGAGGGGTTTTAAAAGAACCGACCTGCTAAAATTTTACAAAAATTAGCCTTTTAGCTCTTCGAGGAGATATTCCTTAAATTCGGCTAGTTTAACCATTACTCGATCTTTAATGGAAGGAGACCGTTCTTCAAGGAAAACCCAGTGCGTGGCGTTATCCTGATCCAGGTGGAAAATACCCAAAAAGTCGCCGTGATACTCTTCCGGCAGTTCCTCCAAAATTAAATCTAAGGTTTTAGCGTGCAGTAGCTCTTCAACCTCTCGAAGTAAGTCGAGTAACTCCTCTTCCGAAACAGCTCGTTCTTGAAAGTGGTTTTCGAATTCAGAAAGCTCGATTATTTCGGCAAAAAATGGTTTAGACATAATTCATAGCGTTCACGAAAGGAATTGGGCCCAACGGTACTTTATTATCCGGATCATCCACAAAGAGTATGACGACAGGGCCTTTACGCGGGCCACTTTGCAAACCCACCGCGTCCATAACTTCGGGACTGCCGCCAAAAACTTTACCGGTCCAAGTGCTAGGTCCACTATCCCCCACCACCGCCACGCAGGCTTGATTAGTTTCCGTATTCACTATAATAACTTTCCGGTATTTATACCAGCTCTTCATTAAATTCCAATCCGTTGACCAATTCGGTAGCAGGAAGGTTTGTACGGCCACGTAGTATCGTTCATTCGCGGCCAATTCCGGAGTCAAATCCTCTTTAGACGAGGCAAAATAGCCCCACGCCCCCTTCCCCGGCGCCATTCCGGAAGGCAAGAACTTGGCAAAGTCTTCGTCGTCCCGCATGTGCGCTAAGGTCGTGTCTCCCGGGTAACGCATTAAATGCTGTTCTCCGCCCATCAAACCGTAAATAGCTGGTAGGGTGTTGCCGGACAAGGTGGTCACGGCTCGCACGCCGTAAGCCGCCGACACCCATTCGCTCACCTTTTGCTTTTTTTCGTAAGATAACAAATAAACATCTTTCGGCAAAAAGGTTTTTAGGCTTTTACTTAATAGCTCGCTTAAGCTAACTTGTTTAGAAACGCTCGAGGCTGGCGCCGGCAGTAAAAAACTAGGAGTTGGTAAAGATAAATGGGAAGCGGGACTAAGAAGCAAAGCCGAGCTAGCCATCGTTCCTCCAAGCAATAATTTAAAACCGGCTTTCGAAACTTTCTTGTCGAGCGACTCTTTGGCTTCAATCTTCTTGAGAGCCAGCTTGTTCTTGATGACAGAAGCCGGATCTTTTTTGGGCAGATTCTTAAATTTCATAAAACTTTCTTAAGGCGGTCTAACACTCTATCTTTGCCAATTAAAGCTAAAGTGTCAAATAGAGGCGGGGTAGCTTCCTTACCGGCTACGGCAATTCTTATTGTCATAAAAGCCTCGCGGGGTTTATAACTTTTTTCCTCGAGAATTTTATGACCTAATAAGTCTAGTGTGGTCACTTGCCAATCGTCAACTGATTCAAAAGCCGTGATAAAACTTGTTAAAATTTCTTTGGTTTTAGTGGCGTCTTTAGACTGTTTGACAAGCAAATTAACGTCAACTTCTGGCTCCATAAAGAAGTAGCCGGTTAATTCCACCCATTCTTTAAACGTTTTTAATCGTTCTTGAATTAGTGTAATGACTTTAAGAACATAGTCTTCATCAAAGCTTCCTGTAACTAGAGCAACATTATACTTTTCTGACCACGCCAGCAATTTTTCGTAGAGAGCTTCTGTTGCTAGTTGACGAATGTAAACTCCGTTAAACCACAGCAATTTTTGGCGATCGAACGCCACTAAATCAGTTTTATGAACCCTATCTAAACTAAATTCTTTTACAAATTCTGGAAGCGTCATTACTTCTTTGTCGTTTTCCGGCGCCCAGCCAAGAAGCATCAAAAAGTTAAGGACCGCTTCCGGCAGATAGCCTTCAGCTAAAAACTCTCTCGCCGCCACGGAGCCGTGCCGCTTAGAAAGTTTTGTGGCTTCGCCAATGTCCCTCAAATTAGGCAGATGAGCATGCGCCGGAAATTCCCAACCGAAAGCCTTGTAGAGGAGAACATGCTTAGGAGTTGATGGCAACCAGTCGATACCCCGCATTACGTGGGTAATTTCCATCAAGTGATCATCGATAACAACTGCTAGTTGGTAAGTAGGAAAACCATCTGACTTGAGTAAAACCTGATCGTCAACGTCGTTGGAGTTAAAAGACACCTCTCCTAAAATCTCGTCTTTAAAAGCTATAGTTTGGTCGGCCGGAACGTTTAGGCGAATCACATATTTTTCGCCAGCCGCTAATTTTGATGCGATCTCTTCCTTTGACAAACCTAAACAATGCTTATCGTAACGAGTAGCCGAAAATCCTTTGGCCTGTTGCTCTTTCCGAAGCAGATCCAGACGTTCGGGAGTGCAAAAGCAATAGTAAGCCGCGCCTTTTTCGACCAGCTCCTTTGCATACTTTTTGTAGATGTCTAAACGCTCCGACTGAACGTAAGGCGCAAACGGGCCACCAACCCTGGGGCCCTCGTCCCAAGTAAGGTCATAGTCGCCAATGACATCTAAAATCATATCAACTGCACCGGGCACATATCGCTCGCGATCAGTGTCCTCTATCCGCAAAACAAACTGACCGCCAGTCTTTTTTGCCAAGGCATAGTTAAAAAGAAGCGTTCTAATGTGACCGATGTGATACTCACCGGTGGGGCTAGGCGCCATCCTAGTTCTGATATTTTTAGCTGTAGTCACAATAAAATTATACCACTCCTAACCACACCATTTGACACCCCATAGTAGATATGTTAACGCGGGTAACATAACACAAAATATAAAGGAGGGTCAACAAATGAGAAAGTTCCGAATGTTAATACCAAAAGGTAACTTCGGAGACGTTAAACTGGAAGTTATTACAGACGATCTAGAATTGCCAGAAACACCCCAAGATGGAGCTACCATTGAATTCAAGGGGGTAAGTTACCAGGTGATGCACTGCAAGTATGTGCACCAAGATCCTATGGTGACAATCCTCGTTAACAGGCTGGCTTAACAAGAATCTCAATAGGGCTCGCAACGACAAAGACGTTTTGCGAGCCCTCTTTTTTATACTTTCCGCTATAATAAGGTTGTGAATTTGACCGACACCGCCATACTTGTAAAACGAATCGCTATAATTGGCGTGTTGTTCTTTTTTAGTTTTTTCTTTTTCAGATTCTCTTTGACGATATTAAAAGCGATTTATCTGCAAATTAATCCCCCACCCCCGCCACCGGTGACAACTATTTTCGGCAAATTGCCGGCATTAGCCGTTCCCAAATTACCAATAGAAAACGGCGAAAATATGACATATACAATTGATACCCCTACCGGAAAATTTCCGGCTCTGCCCGCTAAAACCAAAGTTTATCGAATCGAAATACCAAGCGCTACTTTGCTTTCGGAATCAAGAGCGAGAGCCTTGGCTAAGTCTCTTGGCTTTAGCAATGAGCCAACCAGAGTTTCTTCGAGCGAACTTCACTGGGACGATGTACCAACCAGTCGTTCGTTTGATATTAATATCGTCACCGGAAACTTTAATCTAAAAACCGATTACGCTAAATTGGCTCTAGATTTAACCCCCGGATCAACCCCAACCCAAGCCCAGGCGATAAACACCTCGCTAACATTCTTAACAAATAAACAACTTCTTTCGAAAGATTACTTGGAAGGAAGTCAAACTACGGCGCTTATTAAGACAGCCTCCGGCAACCCGGTGGAAGCGGGAAGCTTATCGGATGCCCAAATAACCAGGATCAATTTCTGGCGTCAAATCGATAAAGTAAACATCACGGGACCTAATCCCAAGGAGGGACTTATCCAAATGGATATTGCCTCTTCCGAAGGAGTTGCCGGAATTCCGGCTATTAACTACAACTCGTGGCTTCTTAATACCGAAAAAGTAGGTGAGTACCCCTTAAAGGCCGTGGATAAGGCCTATATGGAGTTAAAGAGCGGTCAGGGTGGCTTTACTTACCTAAAATTGCGCGGTCAAGATTACTTTGCTAGCTACCAGCCTCTAAATTTAAGTACAGCGTCGGTTCGCCAGGTGGAACTAGCTTATTACGATACTTTAATGCCTCAAAGCTTCCTACAGCCAATTTTTGTCTTCTCCGGAATCTTTAAAACTACCGGCGGCAGTGAGGGCGAATTTGTGGCTTACGTCCCGGCGGTTGATCAAAATTGGGTTGAAAGCGCTAGATAATCTATGCCTCGTTTTTTATATTCCGTAATAGTTTCGACGATTTTGGCGTTAATTGGCCTAATGTTCATTATCTGGAAGTTATCGCCGGAAATGATGGTAAATAAACTATTATTTTTTGTGGGTTTGACGATTGTTGTTACCCTGGGCCTTTCCACAATCTTCTATTACTTAAATGCCACTCGCAAAAAACTTTTTGTAGAACCTCGTAATCTTTACCGAAAACAGCTTCGACGCAGTTTCTTGATCGCAATTTTTTTGGACGGCCTACTAGCACTTAAGTTTTGGGGCGGTTTTACTAAACTGAACATTCTCCTTTTTTTCTTGTTTATTTTAGCTCTAGAAGTCTTTATTAACCGCAGAAACACCACGCAAATGGTAAAATGATAGTTGGTCCCATTACTATGGAAAAGTTGATAAATCGCTACGAAAACATATTCAAGAGGTTTTTTGAGATAATGCCAGGCGCCTTGGCTTGGCTAGCTATCCTCTCACCTTTTTTGCTATCTCTTAGAGTCCCCGCCTTTGTAGCTTACGCAGTGCTATTAATGGATACCTACTGGCTCTATCGAAGTCTTCGAATTTCTCTAGGAGTTGCGATTGGTTACAAAAAAATGAAGGCCGCTGAGGCGGTTGATTGGCAAAAGAAACTACAACAACAGTTCCCAACCGATCTGGAAAGAATTAAACATTTAGTAGTTATTCCAACCTACAAGGAAGAGCTGTATATTATTCGACCAACCATTAAAGCTATTGCCGACTCCCAGTACCCTTTAGAAAAAATCTGCGTGGCCTTAGGATTTGAAGCTAGGGATGACCAAGTTCGGGTAGAAAAAATAATAGAGGCCATCAAAAGTGAGTTTGGCGAAACCTTTGGAAAACTTTTGTTGACGATTCACCCCCTAGCCTCCGGAGAAACGTCCGGTCCCGCTAGTAACCGTACTTACGCTATCAAAGAGTTTCTTAAGGAAAACACAACTGACCCTAAAGATATTTTATTGACAACGCTTGATAGTGACTTCTGCATCCATCCTTTATTTTTAGCTGGCGCAACATATCGTTATTTGACTATCCCTGAAAACGAGCGGGATAAAAGAAGTTACACTGGCGTCTTTTTGTACAACAATAATTACTGGCAAACTATGGCTCCAATGCGGGTAAATGCTGTCAGCACAGCTTTTTGGCAATTATCGGAAATGGTGACCTCAACTAAATATATGAATTTTGCCAGTATGACGATTAACTTAAAACCGGTAATTGAGATGAATTTTTGGCCGTTAAATGTTGTAAATGATGACTCGGCTTTTTACTGGCAAGCCTACTACCACTTTAAGGGCGACTACCGAGTTGTTCCTCACTTTTTACCGATTTCGGCCGACGCTGTCCAAGATAAAACGGTTTGGTCGACTTACAAAAACCAGTACAAGCAGTATCAACGCTGGGCTTACGGAATTGAACATTTGCCATTTGTGGCCAAAAAATTTTTTACTAAGAAAGATGTGCCATTTCTTGGCAAATTGGACCGCCTAATTTTCCTGGTACAATCAAATGTCTCCTGGGCCGCTTTAGGTTTTATAGTGACCTTTGCCGGAATTCTGTTGCCGCTTCTAAATCCCTACTTTAAACAAACCGTAATGGGTTACAACTTTCCAAAGCTTTCGAGTTTTATTTTAACGGCGGCTCTCCTGGGTCTTTTTATCTCCATATGGGTAGAATCCAAAATCACGCCGCCAAGACCTGCCAATTGGTCGTTCTTAAAAAAATTTAGCACGCTGTTTCAATGGTTTTTAACGCCTTTCCTAATAATTATTTTTGGAACTTTCCCAGCCCTAGACGCCCAGACCAGACTTATGATGGGACGTTACTTAAATTTTCGCGTAACTATAAAAGAACGAAAAAATGAAGCTTAAAGCATTCTCGAAATTATCGAAGCTTGCAAAGTACTTTACGTTAGTTGATATCTTAAATTTTGGACTTATTGGGGCGATGGTGGGCCTTATTTGCTACGCGCTACCGAATCTTCCCGAGACCGTACCTTTTTTTTACACCCTACCTTGGGGTGAAGTAAGACTTGTAAATAACAATTTTTTATTCGCAATACCACTGATAAGTTTTTGTTTATGGTTATTTAACCAGGGAGTAAGAATTTGGGCTACCGAAATTAAATATCTAAACCTAACCGTAAGTTTAATTCTGCTATGGTCTCTTTTTAAAATTATTGCCGCAGTTAGTCCCCTTTGGCCTCACGCTTATTTTGATTTTAAAAATATTATTCTGCCGGCAGGGCTTGGTTTAATAACATCCTACCTACTAAGCCGACCTCTTATTAGTCTAGTTAAAAAACTGGGGTTAATTGATGACCCCAAAACTCACCAACATCCGGGAATGCTTTTAAAAAAACCAACACCCAGGGGCGGATCATTAATATTCTTTTTAAGCTTCCTTATCTGTTCTTTGGTAGTAGTGCCGCTTGGAGAAATTCCTTGGGGAATACTTGTTGGAGGAGCTCTGTACACAGGGCTAGGCCTTCTTGATGATAAATTTGATATTAATCCGTACGTGCGTTTTGGTATTTTAGGTCTCGGGGCGGCGATCGTTGCAATCTCCGGCGTCGGTATAAAATCTTTCGCTACTCCTTTTGGTAGTATCGGCTTAACCAGCATCGGTTTGTACTTGCCTATCTTAGCGGATAACACCTATCTGTTGACGGATATTTTCACAATTTTCTGGATTTTATGGGTTAGCAACCTTCTATCTTGGAGTAATGGTATTGATGGGCAATTCGCTGGCGTAACCGGACTAACAGCTCTGTTTATTGCTTTCCTTTCGCTTAGACTTATTCCCTTGGATCATAATCAAATCCAGACGACAAGAATTGCGGCTATAGCGGCCGGCAGTAGCTTTGGAATGATTCCGGCTACTTGGAACCCCTGTAAAGTCCTCTGGGGCTTCGGGGCAACGAGCGCCGGGTTAGTTCTGGCTAGTCTATCAGTAATTACCGGTTCTAAAGTAGCCACTGCCACACTTGTTATTCTAGTGCCATTTCTGGATGCGATTGCCACCTTTATTAGAAGGGTTTCACTCAGGAAATCGCCATTTTGGGGAGATCGCGGACATCTACACCATCACCTTTTGGATGCCGGATTTAGCCAACCGCAAATAGCGCTTATTTATTGGGGAATAACTTTAATTTTAGGATTAGTGGCAGTATTTACTTCCGGAAAAATTCAAACACTAGCAGTGATGACTTTTGGTATTGCCGCCGCCTCCTTAATAATTCTCACTAATTTAAAAGGAAGAATAAAAATCCCCCGGCTGTTAAAAACGGGACCACTAAACCCCAAGGAAGAGAAGACTTAAAATGAAGGCGTTTCTGGATCTTTAACACTAAAGCACCGAAAGGAAAATTAGAATTCCAAAAAATTATCGGGACTTCAAAACCATCCGGTAAACAGGCAAAAAATGCCGCGCCTACGGTATTTAAAGCGTTCGAAGGAGCCACCAACGCAAAGTAAACACCAAAAGCTAAGCCTACTAAAAAATCGCCGTAACAGGCGAGTTTTTTTAAGGGTGTTAATTTAGTCCCGTTAGTAAAAAAATCCCAGTGCGGACACAAATCAAGGATAAAATGGCTAATTAAAGCTACTGGCCAAGATATAAGCGGGTTTGGAATAACTCTAGCAATGGTCACGCCAGCTAAAGTGTGGGAAGTTAAAAGCACAGGCGAAAGCCATTATACCAAAAAATCCCTAAAATGGTAAAATGCCAATAATGACTAGCTTGGTCTTAAAATTGCTCAAAATTCACAACAACCCCTACTATAAAGTCCTAAGGGTCAGGCAGTGGTTAAAAAACGGTAGCTTATTTTTAGCTATTCTTTTTGCCGGTCGCTTATTTGAACCCGAGTACTTTAAACCGGTGTTGTTAGGAGTAGCTGTTTTTTGTATTTTAAGCTCTGGAACTTACATTCTTAACGATATTGTGGATTTGGAATCGGATCAAAAGCACCCACTCAAAAAGAATCGACCGATTGCTAGTGGCAAGGTATCGATTGGAAGCGCTCAATTCCTCTCAATTGCCTTAATCACGGCAGGGCTTGGAACAGCCTTAATGATGGATAACGGCTTCTTTATGGTCTGCGCGCTTTATGTTTTAACAATGGCCGCTTATAGCCTCTTCTTAAAACAAATCCCGGTGATTGACGTGTTGACGGTAGCTTTCGGATTTTTTCTTAGAGTTTTTGCGGGGAGTTTTATAGCAGGAACTCCAATCTCTGCTTTACTTGTGTTGACAACGATATTCACCGCCCTATTTATCTCTTTTGCCAAAAGACGGGCGGAAGTGACACTGCTCTCTGATTCAGCTAGTCAAAGTCGGCTGGTACTTAAGGATTATCCAGTGGAGTTAGTAGATAAATATTTGACCTTAACGTTTGGTGCCGCTTTTATTACCTACTCTTTCTACACCTATCAAGCAGGCCCCAGAACTACCGGAAAGATTTTAGAACTACTGTTACCACAAACTTTAACAAGACCTAATTGGTTGATGTTAACTATTCCAGTAGTTTTCTACGCCCTTTCCAGGTATATGTACTTAATTTACGAGAAGAGAGAGGGTGAATCACCAGAAAATATTATCTTGACAGACAAAACTCTCCTTGGCACTAGCGCCCTGTGGTTAGCAATGATAGTCTTCCTACTCTACGGATTGCCTCTAATTTAATCGCCACCCGAAGTAACTAAAACCCAAAAGTGAGCGCGGGATTGATCCGCAGAATCGTTTGATAGAGCCAAACTAACGCCAGACTCCTCGAGAGGCTTAAGTTTTATCTCTGACTGACCGTTTTTGAATGTCCAAGCGGAAGTTTGTTGGTTGGTAATAGTATCACTAATTACTTTAATTTTGAAGGTCTTAATCACTCCAAAAGTATTCTGAACAGTTAAAACACTGTCGTAAGTGGCGGTTTTCCCACTAAAGGCTGTCGCCCAAACCTCCCTCATAAAAAGGGGTTGCACCTGACCACCGATAGTTAGATAACCACTATAGTCCGTGTTTTTAGCCGAGAGGACAGCGCCTTTGTTAGTAAGGCCAGGAAGCGGGGTGATCAAAAAAGTCGCGAAGGGTAAAGCAAGCAAAAACATAAATCCCATCAATAATGACGAGTTAAATATCAATTTTTTGCCCGTTAATTTCGTAAATAACATAAATTATTCCGAAAGAACAAAATCAGAATCTTCGCGAATCGAAAACTCCTTCTCAATATCCAAAATAAATAACACCGTTGCCAATAAGGAAAACGCTGCAGCGGTGTAAAAAATAAACCCCAACACTAGACCAGACATGGCCATTAAACCTAGGATTGTAGCGCATAACCACGAGTACGATAACCAAATAAAAGCTTGGCTGTACAATTTAAAGCTGTTCTGAATCAAAAAAGTTAAACCCCCACTTACAAGTCTGGCGGAACTAGCTGGAGAAATGTGTGAGTCGTGAAGAAAGTGTGACTTAAAAAGGACCCATAAAGTAAAGGCGAAGATTGCCCCAAACATAAAAAGTGACGAATAGGAGTTTGCCAAGACAAAATCAGCGAAAGAACTATAAGAAATCCCAAAGCCCTTAAACTGCCAAGACAGGTTTAAGGCCCTGTTGACGACTAGAAGCGAGGCTATTTTAGCGACGATTAAGATAACCGCCGGTAAAATCGCTTCATCGATTAATTTAGTAAGAGTTTTGGAAAACATATTAGCCTGGTACAATACTAATCTAGACTATGGAAAAAGTAAATGCAACCCTCGAAAATCTGGAGGAGTTATTATTACTCACGCTTTTCGGAGTTACTCCACTCCTTGTAACTACTTTTACTTATGAATTATTTGAGTTTCCAAAGATGATTTTCGTCTATATTGCCGGAAGTATTGCTATTTCTTTATGGTTTACAAGGTTTTTAATTAACCAATCGTTAAAAATTAAAAAATTTGACGTTTTGACGATCCTGATCACTATTTTTTTGTTAATTAATATTATTAGTAGCGTTGCTTCACCTTTTTTGTATACCGCTCTCTGGGGTTATTACAATCGCTTTAGTGGTGGCCTAACCTCTGTCGTCATTTACACCGGAATCTTTCTAATTCTTAGGAGCCGTAACAACCAACAACTTCAAAATGTTATAAAAACAGTCCTTTTAGCCACATTTATTGTTTGTTGTTACGGCATTGCCCAACATTTCGGCTTAGAGAAAAATCGCTGGGTGCAGGATGTGGGGGCTAGAGTTTTTAGCAGTTTTGGTCAACCCAATTGGTTAGCTGCATATTTGACATTGATAATTCCTGTCAACCTCTACATACTTCTGACAGAGCGACAAACTCTCTCAAAAATATTCTTCTTTGTGGCACTCGTTGCCAGTTTAATCACCGTTTGGTTTACTTTTTCGGTATCCGGGATTTTAGGGGCTCTTCTAGGACTCGCTTTGACGTTGCTTTTTACATCAAAAGAAATTTATAAAGAACAGTGGCGGTGGGTTGTCGTGACGGGAGTTTTGACAGCTGTAATTTGCGCCGCGCAACCGGGTATTGCCACAGGCCGATTTGAGGATACCGTCAATGTCGTTAAAAATAAATTGAGCGAAATTGCGTTGACAAAAGCGTTTGCCGCAGACATCACCCCCAAAGTCGGTGACACCGGTGACATTAGACTCGAAGTTTGGCGCGGCGTCCTAACGTCAGCCACCAGCTCCATCAAACAGCTTTTAATTGGATCGGGACCGGAAACGGTGGCTTATACTTTTCTACCTTTTAGGCCACTAGGGATGAACAACACTTCCGAATGGAGTTTTCTTTATAACAAAGCCCACAATTATTTTCTCGACCTTCTTAGTAATTTGGGGGTTTTTGGGTTGTTGACGTATTTAGCCATGAACTTTTTGGCTATAAAAAAAGCTGTACTTGACAGAGGAAAAGCGCATCTCGGAGCCGCGCTCATTGGAAATTTAGTCACCAATTTCTTTGGTTGGCCAACGGTAATGACCAATTTAATTTTTTATTTGTACATAGCGCTAATAATTAATAATTATGAGTAAAAAAAGGAAGATACTACTTGTCGTTATCTGGCTAATCTGTTTGTACTATCTATTTACCGTCACCAACAATTTCTTAGCGGATGTGTCTTACACCAAGGGAACAAGTGAAGGCAGTATTTCGGACTTGCAAGACGCTATTAAACTTAATCCTAATGAACCGGCGTATTTGAGAAATTTGGGACTAGGCTTAAGCAGTGTATACAAGAATGAGACGGAGACTACTTCGAAAGAAGCAATAAAAAATCAAGCCGTACTTGCCTTGAAGGCCGCTTATAACCTTAATCCCAGAAATCTGTTGACGCTAAAAAGTATGAAACTGGGTCTTGAAAATTTAGATGAGGCCAAATCAGCCTACGCGTTAAGTTTTGAAATGATCGAACTTTCTCCGACAGATCCAACATTGTGGTACGAAAAAGCCAAAAGTGAAAAAATACTGGGAATGCTAGAGGAATCCGCAAAAAGTTATGAGAAGACGCTAGAGTTAAGACGAGATCTTACGGCGTTTCCACCGCTTTAACGTAAGAGGAAGATACCCAACCGGTTTTGTTACCGTCAAAAACAATTTCCGTCCAGCCGTTTTGCTCGGTAATTTTGGTATAAGTCTTCCCAACATCTGCTTTACCAACCTCTACACCATCCGGCGTTTGTCTTATTCGAAGCCACGTTTGACCGGTTGGCAAAATCTGAACTAACGACGACTGGTTACCCCCAACTAACTTACTAAAAGCTACTACTCCAGCAGGAGATACCGCTGTCTCCCCCATGTTTGGTAAGTAGGCAATAAGCAGATTTTTAGCGGTGGGGGTCGTTGGAAGCGCTGTGAATTTTTCCCCACCTCGATCAAATAAAGTACCGTCGCTACTCACAAAGTAGTCAAAGGTGGCGCTACTACTTGCTTCTTGCTGAATTTGCCAATAAGAGATAGCCTTAGCCCACGTCCCAAAATCAGAAACGAGAAGGGGCTCTTTACCAATAACTCTAAAAATTTTGGCGGTGGTGGCACTAGGACTTGCCATTTCGATGGCCTCTACCAAAGGCAACAAAAACAAATGGCTATTTACATTAAGCGCGTAGCCGCTTCTAGTCATAATATTAAGACTACGACCTTGGTAGTTATCTTTAGTAATTTTTATAGTATGCGCTCCGGAAGAAATTTTGAGGTTTAAGGGGGTTGTGCCGACATCGGTGCCGTCTAAATTTACTAAAGCTCCGCTAGGATCGGAAATAACATTTAAAACCGGTTCGCCACTTTGACGACTAAGCCAAACCACATCACCACCGGAAAAGAGTGGGGAGACACCAATTTCCAAATTAACCGTAGTTTCGGTACTAGGAGTAAAAGTTAAGGCACCTTCCCAGGAATTGGCAGCACCGGTTATTTTAGCTAGGGCGGATTTATAAGAAACACCTTCTTTTCGAAGCGGAGTAGTTCCCTGAAGCTTACCATTGAGGTAAACTTGCGCCGCCCCATCGTTAACGTTGACGACTAAAGCGCTACTTCCAAATATAGAGATTTTTGGCAAGACTTGGGTGTAAACAAAGTAGCCTAAAGCTACAAGAAAAAGGAAGGAAAAAATGGCGGCGATTAAAGTCTTAATGTTCACATCCTCATTATAGTAAATTCTAACCAAATTGCAATATTATCGGTCACGACCTGTCGCAGGTGTTGCTGAAAAAACTCTAAGGCTATATTATGTGACCCAAGAGGGCCACGTCGCCAAGTGGTAAGGCAAGGGTCTGCAAAACCCTTATACGGCGGTTCGATTCCGCCCGTGGCCTCCAAAAACTAATCCCAACTCACACTAGTTTTTAGCCAGTTGATGAGGCGAATGGTTTCCCCAAAACGATCGGGACTGCCAAGGAGCACTATTAGAAAATTACGATCTTTAACTTTGAGCGCGGTGACGAGGCATTGCCCCGCCCCATCCGTTTGACCGGTTTTAACGCCGTAGACTTCAGGAATAGCTCCCAAAAGTTGGTTGGTGTTAACGAGGTTGTGAGTTAAACTACCGTCGAAAGAAGTAATTGCTCTAGATTTAGTCCCCACAATTTCTCTAAATAAGTCGTCCTTTAAAGCCTCCTTCGTTAGAACCGCCAAGTCGGTGGCCGAAGCGGTGTTGCCAACCCAACTACCCACTCCGTCAAAACCAATTGGGTTGCCAAAATAGACCGATTGCAAATTCAAATCGGAAGCTAACTTGTTCATCTCGGCTACAAACGCCGGTAAGCCACCGCCGTTGACGTAAAGAGTACAAGTGGCATCCGCGGCCGAATCAATCAGCATCGCCCGCAACACGTCGTCAAAACGCAAGGTTTCGCCAGGCAGAAGTCCAACATTGGTGCCGACCAAATTGACGCAACTAGTCGGAACGGTTAGCAAATCGGAAGCCACCCATTTTTTCTGGGCCACTAAAGCGGTAACAATCTTAGTAGTAGAAGCGATCTCAGCTGACGCTGTGGCTTCTTTAGCAAACACCGGTTTTAAAGTTTCCAAATCGACAATTAAAGCTTCTTTGGCAAAAATTGCCGATGCCGTGGCTTCTTTTGCAACTTGAAAATTAATTGTTTCCTTAGCAAGGGTTGTTGGTACTGGTACATCAATCTGATAACTCCCTACCCCGGTCGCTCCATTAACAAACGTTTGTTGCCGACCTCTACTCAAAGTAACACTTAAGACTAAAGCGAAAATAAAAGCGCCTAAAAAGAGTAGTAAATTGTTTTTGCTAATTACAAATATCTTCACTAGTAATTAATCTATCACTTTTAGGAATAGTTCTTGAAGATGTTTATCATCAATTGGTCTTGGTCCGTCCATTACCGAAATTTTTCCGGTTGAGCTCATTGGAAAAGCAATTGTCTCCTTTAGAGACTCTTCTCCAGCCAGAAGCATAATAAGACGATCAATCCCAAGAGCAATTCCGCCATGTGGCGGAGTGCCAAGAGTAAAGGCTTTAAGCATATGCCCGACACTATCTTCAATCTCGACGTCGGTATAGCCCATTATTTTAAAGGTGGCTTTAAGAACCTCTGGAGTGTAAGCTCTAAGACTTCCTCCGCCCACCTCGTAACCATTACAAACCAAGTCATATTGAGACGTTAAGATTTGTTCAATTTTTTGACCTTTCAAGTGCCAATCCAAATGCTCGTCAATGGGACGACTAAAAGGGTTGTGTGTAAAAGTCCAGCCACTTTTACCATCGTCAATCTCGGCTTTTGACTTCTTATTGATTTTCTTAAAAAACGGGAAGCGACGGACCCAAGCAAAGGCTAAGGTATTTGATTCTTTGTCCTCATCTAAACGCAAATCGAATTTATCAGCGTCAAACTTCTTAATAGCTTCTTCATAAGTAAAAGTCGGAAATGGGTCGGACTTGATCTTCCCACCAACTGCTTTGACGGCTTCTTTAATAGTGGTTTCGACAATTGACATTACCTCTTCTTCAGAAGCAAAACTCATTTCTAGATCAAGTTGTGTAAATTCGTAACCCCGATCGGCCCGCAAGTCCTCATCGCGAATACACCTAGCTACTTGAAAGTATTTTTCGACACCGGCTGTCATTAAAAGTTGTTTATATTGTTGAGGCGCTTGCGGTAGGGCGTAAAAACAACCTTTGTGATATCTTGAGGGCACCACAAAATCCCTAGCCCCCTCTTGAGTAGGAAAGGTGAG
>Ga0172375_10005712_pt1 | contig 17804 bp, 10 predicted proteins | sample LakKiv1m_FD_114537 | JGI IMG/M metagenome (GOLD analysis project Ga0172375, IMG submission 114537) | Freshwater microbial communities from Kabuno Bay, South-Kivu, Congo - kab_092012_11.1m | ecosystem: Environmental > Aquatic > Freshwater > Lake | place: Democratic Republic of the Congo...
CAATGGAACCGCGGGAGGTACTTCGGGAGTTCAGGTGCCAGCGATGATGCGGACGCGAGGAGCTGGAGCAACGCCGGCTTGTGGGCGCAGGTTGTGCCGGGCGGATCGCGGCTCACTGCAGGTTGGCACGCGGGGTGAGGACCAGAGCGCGCTGGTCCTGCGTTAGCCCTGGCTGGTGCACGGTTGCGGCACGGGGCGAGGTCTACGGCTCTATGGCCTCGAGCAGCGCCACGATGCGGCCGAGGAAGGCGGCAGCATAGCGGCCATTGGCCACGCGGTGGTCCACCGAGAGAGTCAAGGTCACACGCTCCTGGACTACGGCGGTCCCCGCGACGGCTACCACGGCGGGGGCCACCCGGCCGATGGCCAGGACCGCGGCCTCGGGTGGGTTGATGATAGCGGCGAAGGCGTCGACGCCATCGGCTCCCAGGTTGGTGATGGTCATGAGGTTGGGTGCGATACGGCGGGTGTCGGGCCCGGGCCGGCGCAGGCGCTCGACCTCGGCCCGGATGCGGTCGGAGATACCCTCGAGGGTGGCGGTCGAAGCCCCTGGCACGGAGGCCACGAAGAGCTCGTCGTCGAGGTCCACCGCCACGCCGATGCCATCGGTCTCCGGCGGCAGGAGCCGTCCATCGTCCCAGCGGCAGGCCAGCTTGGGGAAGTCCTTGAGGGCCAACGCCAGGGCCTGCACGAAGAACGCGTCCCAGGCCAGCCGGCGCGGCAGGGCGGCGCGGCGGCGGGCCTGCATCGCCTCGGCGTTGGCGCTCATCTGCAGGTAGAAATGGGGGATGGTCTGCTTGCTCTCTGCCAGGCGCCGCGCTGCGGCACGTGCCGCCACACCCAGTGCCATGGCCGCAGGCGCGGCCGTTCCCGGCGCCGCCGGGGAGGGCGCCGGAGCGCTGGCCGCGCGCTGACGGTTGCGGGCGAAGAAGCCACCCTTGCTGCGGCCGAGCTCAGGCGCCGCCGTCGGGCTCACCGACGCCGGGGTCGCGGCGGCTCCAGGCTGAGTGGCAGGGGTCTGCCGGCCGCGCTCTGGAACGGCCTCCACGGCCAGCCGGGCAATCACCTGACCGGCCTCCACGGTATCTCCCGGGTGGACGACGATCTCGCTCAGGCGGCCAGCCAGGTACGCCTCGACCTCCATCGCGGCCTTGTCGGTCTCCACCTCGAGCAGAGGCTGGCCCCGCGATACCGCGTCGCCGACCGCCACCAGCCACCGCGTCACGGTGATCTCCGACTCCGTGGTGGCCAGGTCCGGCATCTTCACGTCAACGTGCATGGCTTGATCCAGCGTAGCGGCTTGTGGTCAAGCTAGCGGTGGAGTTTCCCCAGGGAGGGGGCCGCCACCGCGAACTCCAACCGTTCCCCTTCACGGCCCAGGTAGCCACCCCAGCCAAGGCGCAACTCGACCAGGCGGGTGCGGTCCAGGACGCCGTCACCGGCTTTGCACCAGGGCACTGGCGCGAGGCGGTCCCACGGCAGCCATACCCGGTGCAGGCCGGGTTCGTTCAGCCCGAACCCCAGGGGCGCCAGGAACTCGCCGCCGTCGGCCTCCATGACGAACAGGTAGGCGGACGCGCCCACGGTCTGGCCCGCCGGCACCTCCATGTCCACCACGACGAAGTCCGCCTGGCTGGCGTCCACCGGCTGGCCGAAGCGCAGACGCAGGAAGAGGAACGTGTCCACGTCGCTGCGGCGCAGGGTCCCCACTGCGCGCCAGCCGCTCCGGCCATCGGCCAGGGTTGTCGTCACCTGGGGCTCGGCCGCCACGTGTTCCCCGGGGGTCTGGGTGATCTCTGCCGGGGCGAGGACGACATGGGTCTCAGCGGCGGCGGCAGTACTGGCCGCCGTGAGCCGGCGCCGCTCCCGCGCCGCCCCCCAGCGCAGGACGATGCCGGCATAGCTGTCGAGATCCAGATCGACCTCGGGCCCGGCCAGGGCCCTGCTCTCGCCGGTCTCGGGGAGCCACGCTTCGCCAGCCCCGTCCGCAGCCAGGACCACGCGGCCACGGAACGGAGCGGGGCTATCGTTGATTACGAAGTAGACCTCGTGGTCCTCGATGCGCCGGTGCGTCACGCGCAAGGGGCCACCCGCCGGGACCCTCACGTCCGGCTCGAGGATGCGGTCCAGGAGGTCGGGCAGCAGGGATTCCATGCCCGGCGGCAGGAAGACCCCCGTGCCAGCCCCTGGACCGCGATGGACGACCGGCCCGGAGTCATCGCCGAACCAGCCCTGGGTTGCCTGGACAACGCCTGGGGCGGGGAACTCCCGGTCGCTGTTCGCTGGCTTGAGCGCCAGGCTGACGATCGTCCCGCCCGCCCGGTGGAAAGCCTCCAGGCGTTCCCAGGACGCGGTCGGCAGAGTCTCCACCCCCGGAAGCACGAGCACCTTCCAGCGCAGTCTCCCGTGCACGAGTTCGTCACCCTCGACGACAGACGCCGCCAGTGCCTGCGAGTCGATGATCGTCGCGTCCCGGCCCGCTGCAAACAGCGCCCCCAGCGCGCCGTTGTAGGCCTGCTCGATCCGCTGGGCCGTCGGATTGCGCGTGGCCTGGTGCGGCGAAGGGTCGCAATGGGGCCAGATGCTCTGCACCGGGTAGACGACCGCGATGTCCGCCACCTGGTAGCCACCCCGCAGAGCCGTGCAGCAGCGGCCGACATAGAGGTTCAGCCCAACCAGACCGTCTCTCGACAGCCCTGCGAAGGAGTAGTAGCTGGTGATGGTGTTGATGCCCCCGACGACCAGGCGGTTGATGGTGCCGCGGATCTCCGCCAGGCTCACCTCCTGCGCGGGCCGGGCGTCGCCTGGCGGCCGGTAGCGCTGGGCGTGGTCGGAGGTCTCGCACATGGTCAGAGTCCCCTCCTGCAACTCGGCCACGCTGGACGCCAGACGGGCGATGGACCAGGGCACCTGTGCCGGCAGGCTGGTCAGGCAGTCGATACCCGGAGCATCCAGGTCCCGCAGGCAGGCGAAGAGGTCCCCGTAGAAGGGCACGTGCATGCGCAGCCCCTCCTCCCACAGCAGGTGCCCGCCCGAGGGTAGGCCATGTGCGCGGCACCAGTCCCGGATGGGCAGGGTGAAGCCTTCCCTGACCAGTTCGGTGACCGTCTGCCGGAAGTCATAGCGTACCTGCCTGGCCCGAGCCGTGTTGGCCACGACCAGGGCGGCGAGTTCGGGCTGCAGCTCATACCCCCGGCGCCGGGCGAACTCCGCTGGCAGCCTAGCCGACCACGGCAGGACCCCGTAGGGCATCGGCGAGAGGAAGGCGCTCATCAGCGATGGCTCATCGGTGAAGGTAGCGCGGAAGGTCTTGCCGAGGTCGCTGCCCAACTCGCGCGCATAGGCCTCGTGGGTCAGCTCGAGGAAGCGGTCGGTCGCCTCACGCGCCATGAGGTCGACATAGGGCTGGTGCCGGTAGACGTTCATGGCCGCATGGGTCCCCTCATAGAGCCGGTCCCGGGTGATGGCCACCACCTGCCAGCGCCCGGGCGGCGGCGTCCAGCGCAGTTCGCCGTCGGCAGTGGCCCCATCGAGGCGGAGAAGACCCTCGGGGCCCTGGCCCGCAGGAAAGGCCGCGGTCAGCACGGGGGTGCCCGGCGGCACTTTCAGCGTCACCGGTCCCTCAGCCGTCGCCGTCGCCACCAACAGCCCCGAGGGCTCCCACTCGGGATGCCCCTCCAGGACCTGCCCGCCGGCCGTGCCCGAGGGGTAGCCCTTTTCGTCGTAGAGCCACAGGGCCATGGCCTTCTCCCGGGCCTGCGCAACGACCCGGCGCAACTGGTCCCAGGCGGGGCCGTTGTGGAGGTAGTCATCGCCCCAGGCAACGTTCGTCGCCACGCCGCCGAAGCCCTGCTCGTGGAGCGTGTCCAGCAGATCCCGTTCAGCCGCTTCCCCGGCAGGCCAACCATGGACGAGTTTGAGGATCCGCACAGACCCCGCCGGCTCGCGGAAACGCTCACCGAACGGACGGTCTTCGGCGGGCAGTGGCGGCATCGTCATCCCCTTCTCCGGCAGCAGCGACACCATGGGCCCCGGGATACCGCCGGGACCACCCCCATCGCGCACCTCGATGGCGATGACGTTCGGCGCACCCCAGCGAACGGCTTCCGCGGAGAGAAGGTACCGGCGGGCCAGAGTCGAGGGCTGCGGCGCGCCGTTGCCGGTGGTGCCCACCAGGGCCCCATTGAAGAACGTGCGGTCGATGTCATCCACACAACCGAGAGAGAGCGCCAGGCTCTGGCCTTGCCACGCGACGGGCACCACCACCGTCCGGCGGTACCATGCCACGCCATCGTAGTCTGTCCACGGCATTGAGCCCTTGGGTTTCGCCGGCTCGCCGGGGCGCGTCTCGGTGATGCCCTGCGGTTCCCAGAGGCCCGGGACCCGCAGCTCGCGCCAGGCCGAGTCGTCGAAACCGGGCTGCTGCCAGCCGGCGGCCTCACCGGCCTCCTGCGGGTCCGTGGCAAAACGCCAGACCCCCTCGAGGTTGCCGCGCACGGCGGGCAACTCTGCAGCCGCCACCAAAGGGGCCAGCCACGCCAGCAGCGGTACCAGCACCCCGGCCAGAACCCATCCCGCGACCCGGCCTCGTCGGTTCCCCATCGTCTGCCTTTCACCTCGCCGCTTGGTCACAGACCCGCGGAAGAGGGTGGTCTCGGCGTTGACTCCGAACCGTTGCGGCGGTACCATAGGCCGCGGAACCGGGTTCCAAAACCCCAAGCCCCAAGTCCGGAGTCCCAGAACCCAGGACCCGAACCCCAGATCCGAGACCCCGGAACTCCGAACTCCGAACTCCGAACTCCGAACACCGGACTTTCCCTCCATGCGCAGCAAACTCTCGTTCATCGGTGAGAACACCCTCCAGGGCGTCGCAGCGGACTGTGTCTTCTGCGTGGAGCACGGCTTCGAGGGCCTGGAGTACAACTACTGGGGCGAGTTCGAGCAGCTCACGGAGGCCACCGTGCGCAGCATGGCCGCCATCCACCGCCAGCACGGGGTGAAGTGTGTGATGCTCGGCATCTGGGGGTGGAACCACCTCGCGCCGGACCTCGCCGTGCGCCGGAAGGCCCACGACATGCTGCGCCGCGCCATCGACTTCGGCGCGATCCTGCAGGCGGATGTACTGACCACCGGCGGCGGCGTTCTGGGTCCCTCGCCGGACGAGAACGTGGCCGAGTTCCTAAGGGTGTTTCCGCCGTTTCTCGAGGCCATGGCGGCCGGGGGCATGCGGCCGGCGTTCTACGCCGTGCACGGCAACAGCTTCTTCGACAGCCTGGAGTCCTACGAGAAGGTCTGGACAGCCCTGCCGCAGGTCGGGATCAAGTATGACCCCGCGAACTGGCGCCACCACGGCGCAGACTACCTGGCCGTCGCACGGCGCCACGGCGACAAGGTGGCCCATCTACATATAAAGGAACACCTCTACCACCACGGTGAACTGGCCAGCCAGCCGCCAGCCGGAATGGGCGATATCGAGTGGGGAAAGGTCTTTGCCTTCCTTTACGAGCACGACTACACCGGCCCCTTGTCCATCGAGCCCCACGGGTCCTTCTGGTCACGGGGCGAGATGCGGCGCAAGTTGCTGCTGCTCAGCCAGCGCGCCATCAGTCCCCTGCTGGTCTGATACCGCTCGGTCACTGGCCATGCCCCGCCAGCCAGCCGAGATCCGCCGGGTTGTCGGGTCCCAGGCAGAGCCGGTAGGTGCGGGGATGCTGGGCCATCCAGGAGAGCACTCCCACGCCCGGGATACTGCGCTGCACATCCAGCCGGAGCGGGTCCTCGGGGGTCCATCGGAAGCCGAGCCGGGGCCAAGGGATACGCAGGACGCACTGCCAGCCCTCCGGAGTGAAGGCCGAGCGCACCTCCGGGGTGCCTGTGGGGTCCTGCGAACAGCCGCCGCTGGCGGACGCGGCGAACCAAAGGCACGGCCACAGCCGGCGAGGCTCCACGCGCAGGGCGACGGCGGACTGGTCTCGCCACGACGCGAGCGGGAAGGCACCCGTCGCGGTCGGGGAAGGACGGACCGCCTGGGGATCCGGCTCCCGGCAGCGTACGGCAACGTAGAGCGCATCCGGCCCACGGCAGGCAAACCAGGCGGTCCCATAGGCTGCCGAATCCGGGTCGCCATGCCGGCAAAAGCTCAGCGTGCTCTCGCCAGGGAAGGGCCGGTCCGGAGTCTGCCACCAGGCCTGCATCTCGGACCACGGACGTCCCTGAACAACCGCACCGGTGGGTCGCCGGCCGGTATACTCCGGGAACAGCACCTCGCCTCGAGCGATGGCGGCCGCCACGACGGGGACGTCCCGGTCACGAACGCCGCGCAGGTGCGCCATGCGCCACCGGATCTTGTCGGGGAAGTACTTATACCCTTCGGCCTCGCTATGGAACCCGAGGCGCGAGTCTGCGGCACAGAGCTGGAGAAGCCTCTCGTCGCCGGCCAGCTCCCGGTCCAGGATCTGCGTCATCTCTGCCAGCATCTCTCGGCGCTCAGGCCCCGCCCTGCGGAGCATGCGCTCCCGGAGCTGGTAGAAGCGCAGGATGTGGTAGCCGCTGCGGAACTGGATGCCGAGGGCTTCGGCCAGACCGATATCCAAGGAGCGCGCGCGCGAATGACGCCAGTGCGGCGCGATGTCGAGGAGCCGCGCCGTCCCGTGGTCCCAGCCCTTCGCGAGTCGTTGGCAGAGCGTCACCACCTCATCCAGGGTCAGGCACTCGCCGAACGCCTCCCCGATCCGGTCGCCGCTCGGGGGCCAGGGCTGCCGGGTGATGGTGGACGCCAGCAGCCAGGTGGGCGAGAGGGGGTCGTCCTGGGGCACCAGGTGAAGGGGCCAGACGGGGCCGTCGTGCATGGGACCATAGTATTGGAAGAGGTTCGTCAGGGGGTAGTGGCTGTACCCCTCCGCCAGCAGGCGCCAGGCCTCGGCGACGGTGTCCGCGTCGTCACCCCACCAGAGCCTGGCCAGGTGACGCAGGAAGGCCTCCTCCGTCTCCGGGAAGGGCTCGAAGGACAGTTCCCCGGCGGCCTGGTTCATCACCCCCGGATAGTTGCCGAAGTACCAGCACAGCATCGAAGCCGACACGCCCAGCCGGCGCATGGCGGCGAACTTCCGGTAGATCATCCCGGGGATGGGCACGAAGGGAATGGTGGCCACCTCGTGGGAGCACCCCGTCTGGATCTTTGCAGAGACCGCCCCGCCCGCCGCTCGAGCCGCTTCTGCCACTTGGGCGAAGCGTTGGCTGGGGCCGGGGTTGGAGAGCCAGTAGTCACCCCCGATGAGGGTCCTGCCAAAGGCCTCTCTCCGGACGCCGGACTCGAAGTTGAACTGCAGGATGACCCCCGGCGGCGTGTGCTGCGGGATGTCGTAGACCCAGTCCGCGACGTCGGGCTTTACCGGCCCCTGCGGCTGCGGCATGTAGAGCCAACTGATAAGATCTGCCCTGGGCGCCACGGCGTGCAGGGCCTGTTCCATGGGCTCCAGGGTAGCGTGGAGGATCTCCCAGGGCTGCTTCTGCGCGCAGACCGGACACTGGATGCGCCCCTCCCCGGTGGCCGCCAGGGCGCTCAGACAGGTGGTTGGCCGCTCGCCGTGGGAGATGTTGATCAGGCCCCCCAGATGGGGTACGGCGCCGAACAGCCCGCCCACGGCCTCCCGGAGGTACCGCCCGGCGGCTTCGGAGAACGGGCAGAACATGCGGCGGTTATCCCAGGCTGGCCCGCCTCGCCCCAGTTCGGGGTAGCGATCGAGGATGGCCGTATCATCGGCTGTCCAGGCCCGGGGCTCGATGCAGAACACGTAGGTCCCGATGCCATAGCGCCGGCAGGCGTTGACCGTCCGCCGCAGCTTGGCCAACCGGCGCTCAGCCGTCGCGCCGTAGGCAGGCGTCAGCGAGGTCCGGCAGAGATCGCGGAACTCGATGGTGAGCCAGAGCCCGTTGATCCCCTCATGCGCCAGCCGGTTGAGGTAGTTCTCGGGGTAGTAGTCCTCGTCGTCCATGAGCTCGTCGCGCAGACGCGGGGGCCGCTTGATCGGCCCGAAGAAGCACCGCGAGATGCGGCGACGGACGTGCGGGGTCCGCGCGTGGACGCCGAGAGGCAGGTAGGGACCCGCGGCACGCAGGAGAGTCTCCTCGACCCAGAACAGTGCCCGGCGGGCCCCCTCGAGATCGCCGGCTTCCAGCGTGCAGCCGTCAGGCCCGACCACGGCGCGGAACGACTCCGCCGGAAGCGCGGCGGGCTGGACCCGCAGCGCGTACCCCGCCCCAATGGGGACCCGCCCGGCACCCGCGAAGGCGGCAAGATCGGCCACAGCCGTGTCGAGCAAGCCGTCCGGGTCGGGCATGGCGCAATGCAGGCTTATCCCCCCTCCAAGGGCGGCCTCGCCGGGAAGGACAACCCGGGGCCGCCAGGCATGGTCCGACCAGAGGGGGGCCTTCAGTTCCTCGATGAAGGCCCAAGCGGAGTCGGGCGGCTGCGGGGGAACGTCTTGGCAGTCCATGGCTCAAAGCACCACGCTCAAAGCACCACGCTCAAAGCCGATACCCGACACTTGAACACCGAGAGTTGGAACCCACAGCCTGGGAACCCGCGACCTGTCCCTGTCCCCCCCGCCACTGCCCCCAGCCGCGGGAGCGCGGCGGCTCAGGGCCCGATACAGAACTCCTCGAACAGGGCTTGGCCCGGCGCATCGCGGTTGCCGCTGACCAGGTGCACCCGCACCCGCAGTTCGCGGCCCTGCACCTGGACCTCCACGACGTGGTAGGCGCAGACCCGTTTCTGCGAGAACGGCCAACTGCTCAACTCCTTCCAGTCACCGGGGTTCAGCGGCCCGCCCCCGCCCCCCGTGACCACGTAGTGGACGGCCGTACCGTCATGGGCGTAGCGGGCCGGCGGCGTCTCGCTGCGGGTCGGTGTGCCATCGTCCGGCACGCAGAACCGGTCGTACAGGTGCGCATGGCCGCTGAAGACCAGCGTCACGTCGTACTTCCGGAAGAGCCCTTCGTAGAGGCGCCGCACGGGCAGCATGCACTCGCCCGATCCGGGCTTGGCGGGGTCCGGCGGATCGTCGAGCATGACCGTAGAGTACAGGGGGTGGTGCATCGTCACGATCACGTGCGCCACACCGGGATCCCGGCGTGCTGCCCGCAGCGTTTCCTCGAGCCATCCCAACGGCGTGTTGGCCCACCAGCGGGTGCCCTGCTCGAGCGAGATGACCACCAGGTTGCGGAAGCGGATGCTGTAGTAGGTCTTGAACGACACCCCGCTGGGGACCCGTTGGCGGGCGGCGTCCACGCCGGGGTCGCTGAAACTCGTCGGGTACTGTTGCGGGTCATCCCGGAAGTGCAGCACGAAGTCCCTGCCGTAGGCGTCTCCGTAGACCGTCGCGTTGCGCACCCGCAACTGTGACTCGAGGAACGCGGCGTAGTTGTCGATGCCCTTGCCGGCGTCGTGGTTGCCCATGGTCGGGAAGAACGGTGCCCCGGCAAGCATATCGCGGTAGTTGTCGACGAGGCGGTCGTAGGCGCCGGCGTCGTAGCCATGGTCCATGAGATCGCCCGTGTGCAGGATGAAGGTCGGCTTCAGCGAGGCAACGACCTTCGGGAGGGCCAGCCGTTCCGGCACCCCCGACGTCGGGTTTTCCGTGGCGAACTGGTTATCCCCGAAGACCACGAAGGAAAACGGCGTCGTGGCGCCTTCTGTGCCACCGGCTGGCGCCATCTGAGCCCAGGCGGCGATGCCGGAGCACAGAACCGCCAGAACCCCCGCCGCCCGTTTGCTCATGGGAAGGACCCTTCGCTCTGCCGGTACGACCCCGTTGCCAGACACTGCCGAGGGCAACCCACCGGCTCCCTTCCTGGCCCGTGACTTCTCGCGCCACCATCGTGCGCCGGAGTCGCCGACGAACCCTCCCCTTCACCTGCCGCGACAGGCGCCTGCTCACGGGGCAGGCGTGCCGCTCTCCGGGGCGGATCCGAAGAGGCTCTTTGCGCCCCAGGCCCCGGGCGTCAGGCCGTCGTCATAGGCGATGTCGAGAGTTGTCCATCCGAGGATGAAGTCCAGGGCCTGGAGGTAGCGCGGACTGGCCACGACGCCGATCCAGCCGAGGTGGATGTAGTGAGGGCATGAGATCATGTAGTCAGGCCCAGGCACCGGCCCCTGTACCAGGCCCGCCAGGCCGGAGTGCTGGACGTTGAGCGTCTTGGGCTGATCCAGGTCATACACGCCGAAGCCGACGGCCTCCTGGCCCCAAAGCACGGCCCCGTAGCTCTCCTCGTAGTGCGGCATGAAACCGAAGCGCCCGCCCCCCAGGCCAAGGAAATGCCCGTCCACCTTCCCATAGCCGATGGGCACCACCGGGACGAAATCGTAGAACAGGGCGAACCCAGGCTTGCTGGACACCGATACGCCCAGGTCAATGACATCCATGGCGTCCTGGCCCCGGTGGCGCAGGTACGTGCAGCCTGCCGCCGACACCAGGACCCAGGCCGCCACGGCGCCGTTCAGTGCCCACCGCGTCACGCGATTGCCCATCATGGGTTGCCCTTTCATGCCCAGTACCCGGAGCGCCTGCCGCCTGTCCGCGCAGCCCGCGAGCTGCATCCCCACAACCTAAGCCTCCCGGCGGCCATCGGCCAGTCCGAGCCACCGGCTCGACCCCGTGCCGCCGACGTTCCACCTGCGGGTAGCCACCTGCCCCTGCCGGCAGTAGGGTAGCGCCGGTCCCAGACGGAGCCCCTTCTGCCGCAGGGGTGCCAGACGCCGAGGAGCAGGAGTCCTGTTCGTGACCCGACGGGCCGTTATCATTGGCTTCACCTGCGGCGTGTTGATCGCCGGCCTCGGCTATGTCAACGACTGGGTCTTCCGCCTCAATCACATTGCCGGGAACCACTTCCCCATCAGCGTGTTCGGTGGGCTGGTGGTATTCGCCCTGGGGCTGAACCCGCTGTTGCGCCGCGTGTCTCCGCGGGCGGCGCTGGCGGGGAGAGAGCTGGCCGTGGTTCTGGCGCTGACGCTGGTGGGCTGCACGATCCCCGGCAGCGGGTTGATGCGCGAGTTCACCCAGGTGATCGCCCTGCCGGCCCACTTTGAGCGTACGACACCGGGCTGGCAGCGGGCCGAAGCGCTCGCCTACGCGCCGGACCGGCTGCTGGTCAACGGCGGCCGTTACGACGAGGATGTCACCGGGGCCTACGTCGCGGGCGAGTACGGTTCCAAGCATCTGCTGAACTTCCGGGCGGTCCCTTGGGATGCGTGGATCAGGCCGCTGGCGGCATGGGTCCCGCTGCTGTTGCTGACGGCAGCGGCCACGGTGTGCCTGAGCCTGATCGTGCACCCCGAATGGAGCCGCCGCGAGCTCCTGCCCTACCCGGTCGTCGCTTTCGGCCGGGCCATCATCGCCGGCCGGGCCCCGGGTCACCAGCGCCTCCTGGTGCGCACAGGCGCCTTCTGGGCTGGTCTGGGGGTGGTGTTCGGCATCCACCTGCTCAACGGCTTGTATGGGTACTTCCCCGACGTGCTCGTGCGGGTCCCCCGCTGGTTCGACTTCACGCCCATCACCCGGTTGTGGCCGGAGGTCACCCGTGGCGCGGGCTGGTGGATGCTGTTTGTCCCTCGCATCTACCCGACCGTGATCGCGTTCTCCTTCTTCCTCGCCTCGGAGGTCAGTCTCAGCCTGGGTCTCAGCCAGGTGGGGGCCGTGGTGTTGTCGGCGGTCCTCGCCGGCTACGGCATTGATCTGCAGGCCTATCAGCCCGGGACCGGCGCGGCGTCGTGGCAGATGTTCGGCAGCTCTGCCGGCATGGCCGCGGTCATCCTGTACATCGGACGCCACCACTACCTGCGCGTGGGTCGCTTCGCCTTCTTCCCGCCGGCCAGGCCGGGGACTTCCCCCGCCCCGGAGCGCTACACCATCTGGGCCTGCCGTGGGCTGCTGGCAAGCTGTGCGGCCCTCGCGGCCATGCTGGTGTGGCTGGGTCTCGACTGGCCGCTCGCCGTGATTCTCGTGGTCCTGCTGATGGTTCTGTCCATGGTGACCGCACGGATCAGCGCCGAGACCGGTCTGCCCCACATCGAGAGCAACTGGAATGGCCTCGGCGTTCTGCTGGGCCTTTTCGGTACGGCCGCCCTGGGCCCCAAGGCCATTGTTGTTGTGGGGCTCATCTGCGCCATGCTCATGGTCGACGTTCGCGAGACCCTGATGCCCTACGTGACGAACGGCCTCAAGGTCTGCGACGACGAACAGGTCAAGCCTGCCGGGATCGCCTGGCGCGGCGGGCTGGTGTTCGCCGCGGGCTTGTGCCTGGCGATCCCCGTGGTCCTGGCGGCCAACTACACGCATGGTGCCGCCCTGGTTGACGGCTGGGGAAGCTGGGTCGTCCCCCGTTTCGCCTTTGACAAGGTCACCGACGCCACGCTGCGGCTCGAGGCCATGGGCGAACTGGCTTCGTCCCGGGGCTTCACGCCCTGGGAGCGGGTGCTGGCGCTGCACCCCCAGCCCGCCTTCCTCTGGGCCGCGGGGCTGGGAGCCGCCGCGGTCGTGCTGTGCAGCTTCCTGAGACTGCGCTTTGCCCGCTGGCCGCTGCACCCGGTCCTGTTCCTCGCTTGGGGGACCTGGCCGTTGATGTGCTTCAGCCCGTCCTTCCTTGTTGGCTGGGCAGCCAAGAAACTGGTGACTCGCTTCGGCGGGCACAACCTCCATGTCAAGAGCACGCCCTTCCTCATCGGCGTGGTCGCGGGGGACATCCTCGGGGGGCTCCTCTTCATGGCTGTCGGCGCCATCTACTACGCCGTCAACCACCAACCGGCGCCGGGGTACTATGCGTTCCCTGAGTGAGAGGGCTCTGCCGGCACGGCACCCGCCCAGGGGGGCAGCCCTGGCCATCCTGGCCGTGGTTGTGGGTGCCCTGGCCGAGGAGCCCCCCCTCGGCCGTTGACGAGCGGACCGTGGCGGCCCTGCGTACCCCTGGCCGTGACCTTGGCGTTTCGCGTCTCGCTGGCGCCCTGGTCTGAGGTCCGGTGCCTGATCTATGCGGTCTCCGCGGGGCAGGCTCCCCACTGACCCCGCTGGCCCAGCACCAGCGATGGTTCTGCCACCCCTCCAGGGCGCGGTCGGCCCGATCCCGGGTCCCGGGGGTGTCGGCGCTTGCGCGCCTCGACCCCCGGCTACGAGCTGGCATCCCTCCGGGATGGCCGCGCGCACCCCAAAGGGGGTGCCAGACATCGGCCGCGGGCTGAGCGTAGCGACACCCCCCGAACCCGGGCCACAAACCACCCCCACCCCAGAGGGGTTCCGGATGTCCCCGTGGCCGCCTCCCGAGTGGGTCCAGAACGGGCGGCCTGACTGGCCCCACCCCGAGAGATCCTGGGTTGGGGGGCATTCGGACACGACCTGCTTGTATGGCGCCTGGGTCCGCACGACCGACATCACCGACGGCGAGGTCCGGTTCCACTGCCACACCCTCGACGCCGGAGGCGGGTTCTGTGGTCCGAGACACCAGTCCTTGGGCCCAGCAACGGGCCGCAGGCTGGCGGGGAGCAACGACTGGGACCGGCTGCTGGGCACGGCCCGGACCTCGCAGACACCTGCTCGGCCATCGTCTACCTCACCATGGACGCCCGAGGCGCCGTTGAGCATGACGGGGGCCTGTTCTGCGAGGTCCGCGAAGGGACGTGGGGGGACGCGCAGACGAACCCGACCCGACTCGACCATGACCTCAGCCTGTGGCAGGTGAACCCCATAGTCGAGGCGTCCCCTGACCACCGTCCCGGGGCCCCGCTGCAGGAGATCACGGCGAGCGCCGCCCGGAGTGAGCGGGAGAGCGTACAGGTGGCCTTGCTTCCGCGGAGCGATCTGGGAGCGGTCACCGCGTCGGTGGTTCCCCCGAGCCATGGCAGTGGCTACCTTCTCCGGGCCGGGTTGGCTGCCGAGATCCAGCGGCTGCCGCCGTAGTCTGGACGACGCACCCGCCGCTTCGGCAGGGCCATCCCGAGAAACCCTCGTCAGCCTGGAGACTGCGGGGCCGAAGTCCGTTCGGCCCAGGGGTCCCAGTCGGAGCTGGGACCTACAGTCCGGCGCCTGCGGGAGTCCATCGACGCGCCGACGGCGATCTTGGAACGGCCCTGCCGCTTCGGCCATTGCCTCTACCGCCCGCGCCGCCGCGTGGTATGGTATACACTGGGTCCCATGATCGGAGGAACGGCGCCATGCATTCGGCATTCCCTGCATCCGTGCTGGTTCTCGCCTGCGGCGTCGCCCTGGCCAACGAGGTGGCCAACGGCAGCTTCGAGACAGACACCATGGGTGCGGGCGCCCCGGACCAGTGGCAGAGCGCTGGCGCTGCCGAGGTCGTCCAGCGCCTGGTCCGGGACGCGGGCCATGCCGGTACGGGCTTCTCCGCGCGCTTGGAGTGCACCCGCTTCGCGGGCGGTGGCCCATCCTCTCACGCCATGGTCTGTCAGGTGGGGGTGGTCGGCCTGAAGCGCGGCACCTGGTACCGCCTCAGCCTTTGGGCCAAGGGCGATGCCATCCCGGGCGAGGCGATCGACGTAGCCATCTCCAACACTCGGAACTGGAGCAACACCGGCCTGTCCGACGCCCTGGATGTTGGTCCCGAGTGGCAGTCGCACGAGGTCGTCTTCCAGGCCAGCCAGGACCTGGCACCCGCTGACAGCCGCCTGCAGTTCTGGTTCCATGGCACCGGGACCCTCTGGCTGGACGAGGTCGACCTGACCGCCACCGAGGTCACGGCCGAATGGCACCCCAAACTGCCTGCCGGGGACCGCACGAACCTCCTCCCTAACAGCAGCTTCGAGTGTGGCACCGCGGGCTGGGGAAGCTACGCGCCGGACCTCAACACCTGGATGGGTAACGTCTACCAGCTCGTCGGTGAGTTGGATACGGGGGGCGCCGTCCACGGCGACCATAGCCTGCGTATCCCGCTCTCCGCCAAGGCGCCGCCCACCTTCTACTTCGACTGGTTCGACCCCATCCGCCAGCCGGTCCTCGCCGTCGTCGCGGCGCACCACGGGTGGGCGCCGGTGCCGAAGGGTGCTCCCTGCACGCTGTCGGTCTGGCTCAAGGCGGACCGGCCTGGGGTCCAGGGCCTGCTCCTGTGCCGGCAGGCGGGCAGTCGGGTTCTGCGCAAGCTTGTGTCCCTGAGCACGGACTGGCAACGCGCCGAGTTCACCTTCACCCCGGAGAGTGGCCAGATCTGGGTCGGTGCCGGGCTGGACCTGCGCGCCTCCGGGCTGGACGAGGCCACCGTCTGGCTGGACGGGATGCAGCTCGAGGTGGGGCCGGCGGCAACGGCCTACCAGCCGACGTTGCCCCTGGAGGTCCTCGCCGCCCTGCCCGAGCCGGGCGGCATCGCCACCGCGACCCCTGGAGCAGAGGCCGTCACCGTCATGCTGCAGGCGGCCAACGCTGGCGAGGCAGCGGCCGAGGCCACAGTCTCGGTCGTGTTGACGGACTTCTGGGACCAGGAGACAGCCCGCGAGCAGGTGCCTCTGGCGGTTCCCGCCCGGCAGTCGCTCAGCCAGTCGGTCCGTCTCTCGACGGGCGGTAAGGCGGGTTTCTTCAGGGTCCATCTGCTGCAGGGCGAACGGCCCCTGCAACCGGCGCTCCGGTGCGCCCGCCTGCGACCCGTCCCGGAGACCGCGTCCCGCTTCGGCATGAACCACGCCTACCCTTGGGATTTTCTGCTGCCGTTGGCGCAGCGCGGCGGCGTGACGGCCTGGCGAGACTGGTCCGTGCAGTGGCGCACCCTGCAGCCCAAGGCGGACAGCCCCTTCGACTTCCGCGAGCCGGACTTTCAGATTGACCGCGTCGTGCGGCAGCGGGGTGAGGTGTTGGTGCTGTTCCCGTTCCCGTCGTCGACCTGGGCCAGCACTGCGGACGAGGCCGCCGTGACGGCGCTGGCGGAACGGGACTACGAGCGGGCACGGTTGCCACTCGCCTTCAGGCCGAAGGATGAGGCTGCCTTCTCTGGGTACATCGCCGCCAGCGTGCGGCACTACCGCGACCGGGTCAAGGTCTACCAAGTCTTCAACGAGGCGCTCTATACGACCTATTCGCTGCCTGCCAAGGCGGGGCACACCGTCGCCGACTACGTCCGGCTCCTGCGCCTGGCTCATGCCGCCATCAAGGCCGAGCAGCCCGATGCCCTGGTTGTCGGCGGCCTGGGGATCTGGGCAGACAGTTCCTGGACCCGTGACTTCGTGGAGGCCGGGGGCATGCAGTCCCTAGACGTACTCGACCTGCACCTCTACCCCCACGGTCGTCCAGAGCCCTATGCCGAGTCCCTCGCCCAACTCCGTAGCCGCCTGGTGGAACGTGGCGAGTCGAAGCCGATATGGATCACCGAACTGGGCTGTTACGCCGACGACGACCCGCCCCGCACTCCGATGAAGGCGTACTTTGGCGACGCGGCGATGCGGCGCGCCCTGCACGCGACGGAACGGGAAGCCACCGCCTGGCTGGTTTGCTTCTCAGCCCTGACGGCCGCCCAGGGCGTCGACAGGATCTTCCTGCACGCGGGCACCTGCGGCGAGATCAACGGGGTGGACGCTGGCGGGATCCTGTTCGAGTACGGTGGCGCCCCGCGCAAGATGCTTGCGGGCATCGCGGCCATGGCCTCGCTGCTGCCCCCCGGGGCCCGCTACCTGCGGTCAGAGACTCTCCCCGGTGGGGTGACCTCACACGGGTTCGAGACGCCCGCTGGCCAGGTCGGGGTAGCCTGGTCTGGCAGCGGACGAACATTGTCCCTCACCCCGGCGCCAGGCACCACGGTTCTGGACCTCATGGGGAACCCCGCGGGGACTGGCGCGACGGTACAGGTCGGCAGGGAGCCCGTCTACCTGGTGCGCCCCCGGCCGTAGTTGCGCTTGATGGCGCAGCATCTGCACCGTGGAGGCAAGTTCCCGGCTCAGACCGGGAACGCCTGGCGGGCGGGTTCTCCGCTACCCGCCGCTGGGATGCGGAGATCCTGGCCTCCAGACCGCTGGGAGCTCTTGGCGGTTTGGGGCGCAGTGGCCGGTGTGCCCGCCGCCGCTGCCTAGCGCGGACGCCCCCCAAGCGCGGCCTGCAGAGCCCTTTTCAGGGTCTGGAAGTCATAGGGTTTCTCGATGAACCCCTCGGGCCGGCCGCGGGGACCGGCGGCGACAAACGTCGGGGCTGTGTAGCCGCTGGCGATGACCACGGGCACCGTCGCCCCCATGCGCCGCAGCTCATGGAAGGCCTGTTCGCCGTCCATGACGGGCATCGTCCAGTCAAGCAGCACACAGACGAGTTCCTGCGCGTGCCGGGCATAGAGGCTCAGTGCCTCATGGCCATCGGCTGCCGTGAGCACCCGGAAACCGCAGCGCTCCAGCATCCTCCGGGCGACGGCCCGCACGTCCTCCTCGTCATCCACCAGGAGGACGGTGCCCGTGCCACGCCACGGGTCCGCGCGCTCATTGGCCACCGCAACCGTCGCCGCCGGAGCACCCGAAGCCGGGAACAGCACCCTCACGGTCGTGCCGACGCCCGGCTCGCTCTCGACCTCTACCGCCCCACGGTGACGGCGGACCACCCCCCGGACCACGGCCAGTCCCAGCCCGCGGCCTGCAAACTTGGTGGTGAAGAAGGGGTCGAACATCCGCTCGCGGGTGGGCCCATCCATGCCGCAGCCGTCGTCGCCGACCACGAGGCAGACGTAGCCTCCGGGCGGCAACGGGTCGCCGATAGGGCTCTGGCCAGGCGCTGCTTCCCGGCGGTCCTCCCGGCAGGTGCGCACCAGGACTGACCCGCCTCGATCGCCGAGAGCTTCCG